>SDBT01010374.1_pt1 | contig 15046 bp, 19 predicted proteins | sample 2277101 | NCBI WGS metagenome assembly SDBT01 (sample SAMN10404973, study PRJNA504765) | marine sediment metagenome | isolation source: marine sediment core GS10_PC15, 103 cmbsf | place: Arctic Ocean: Southern Knipovich Ridge | collected 2010 | reverse complement strand
TAAGGGAAAAAGGCGGGGCATAATGGCAAACAAAAAGAAAAGAACTTTTATTGAATCGCTATGGAATGCCATTCTTTTCTTTGCAGTGGCATTGGGTTGTGGCATTATCTTTTTGATAATGTTATATTCATCAATGAAAGAACCCCTTCTTTTGTGGATCGGAATAGGCACTAGCGCAACCTTTTTTATATGCGGTTCTTTTAGTTTAAGGGAGTCAATCCATAATTGGAAAAAAAATAGGTGGTGGTAATATGGGTATTTTGCGAAGAATAGCAAAAGTTTTTGAAGAATTTAGCTGGAACGCATTACCAGAAGACAAAGTTCCTGCATGGGTAAAAAAAGCAGAGGAAAAATGGACAATGCAACTATACCGTTCAGGTGGCCTTCTTTATGGTCGAAGAAAACATTTTGCTGGAAAAAGTTTTGTATATCGGATTTGGTTCGAAATGGGTTATTCACAAGGAGAAATAATCCGGCACTATTATCGAAAAACAAGAAAAAACAACACCGTTAATAATCCCACAGAGTTAAAAAATTAATACTTTCTTCAATTTGGGCAATTTAATCCTGTCGAAATGCGTCTATAATAATAGCCATTACTTGCGACAATAACTTCTTTTTCCCTTTTCGATAAACAGAAACCATTTTACTTTTCCCCGTTTCCACATCAATTAATCGAATTCTGTATGTGGCTTTTTTTCTCCCTATTTCTAAATCCATTGAGAACCACCAAAAAAATGTTTTATCCTTATAAAAAACAACTTGAAAATATGCAATAATATTGTGAAAAATACAGATAGTATCTTGTGCAAAGGCTTATATATAACCTGCGACTTTCTGTAATCATGAAGCAAGCAAAAAAAATAACTGGATTCTCAATTAATCGCCCCAGTCCAGCATGGGATTTACTTGGGTTTGTAGCCTGTAGCTCCTATCGGGTTGCTGTTTTGAATAGAATAGAATTACCAAGAACACCAACACAACTTGCCAAAACATCAAATATTGATATTGCACACGTTTCTCGTTCTTTGACAGAATTTGTGGAACGAAAGCTTGCCATATTATTAACAGGGAAAACAAAAAAAGGCAAGCTCTTTGTTAGAACACAATTGGGGGCAGAAATTAGTGAACAAATTGAAAAAATCGAAAAACGGGATGGGATGGTGGTGGTAAAAAGCCAGAATAAAAAATAATACTTAAAAAAATAACTTAACCCCGCTCATTGAATCACAGTGGGCAACCGTCTTCAAAACACGGTATAAAAAAACTCTTAAAAGTGAAGGGATGCACGACTTTTATCCCCATCAAAGGAAGGTTTTTTTATGCTGTGCTATGAAATTGTTAAAAATGAACCAAGCGTTCAAGTTCTAAAAGAAAAAATAATACCTATTTTTGCGAGGCACACAAAATGAGTGTAGCCTTAACGCAACTTCTTAAAAAACTCTGTTCCGAAGAAGGAGTGAGTTTTGAAAAGTTCCAAAAAAAAATGCTCTCGGAGGGCAAGAAATAATTTTTAAAAAAATGAACCCCGCCAGGGCAGGCGGGGATTAAATTGGTGGCTATATGGGTATTAGACTTCAAAAAATAAAAAGAGCTAACGGCCCGATAGTTCCCAAATGCCACTTCTGTTTCGGGTTTAATCGGCGAAGAAAAAAGATTTTAGGCAAGGCGAACATTCCTGTTTTTTGCTGCCTCGCCTGCATTAAAGCCCTTGGTGGAATTAGAAAAACCAGGGACATTATTCGCCAAATCCAATTTGAAAAAGAGTTTATTTTTTCCGGAGGCGCGAGAAAATGAAAAAAGGCCGAGAATTAACCAAACAAATAATAGAAGAAAGCAAAAAGATTATTGCCGAATCCAATACAGTATTAACCATACGCAGTATTCATTACCAATTATTTTCAAAGCACATAATTCCTAATACCATTACAGCATACAAAAATGTTGACCGCATTTTAGTCAAAGCACGAAAAGAAGGAGTAGTTGACGATAGCAAAATAGTGGATAGTTCAAAGCCATCTACTTTTTGGCAAACATATTTAGACTTGTCCTATTTCAAAGCAAAAGTTCCATCCCTATACCACAAAGATTATTGGTGGGAACAACCAAACCGTGTTGAAGTTTGGTGTGAAAAGGATACATTAAGCGGTTTACTACTCCCTATTTGTGCAAGATACCAAGTGCCGCTTGTGGTTGGGCGGGGGTATCAATCACTAACCCATAAAAAAAATGCTGAAATACGGTTTGAGAATAGTACCCAAGATTATATTGTTCTCTATTTGGGCGATTTTGATGCATCAGGTTTGGATATTAGCCGCGATTTAGAAGAACACTTGGGTTATGCTTGTGAGTACAAAAGAATTGGCTTGACATTGGAACAAGTAACAAAAAATAAGCTAAGCCCCGTTCTAACTAAAAAAAGCGATTCCAAAGCAGCGGGATTTGTTGCCAAATATGGACACAATGCGGCTGAATTAGATGCCCTACCACCAAAAAAGTTGGAAGAACTTGTTATCACTGAAATTGAAAAATGCATTAACCGCCGATTGTGGGATAAGGATAAGTCTAAGAAAGAAGAATCAATCGAAATTGAAAGGCTTGAAGAACTTTTAAGCCAGCAGGATTGGACGGTGGCAAAGTGAACTTTATTCTTTTTGGTAAAATGAATTTCGTTAGGGGTGAACCTGTTCCCCCAGGTTCATCCCACAAAACCCTTCAAAAAAAACGGAGGATTCAGAATGACTAAGACAAAAAATGAAACAAAAAATATAAAAAAGCCTATATGGTTCGGGTTTTTAGAACTAACACCAAAAATCCAAAAGAAAGTAGACGAATTACTAGACAACTGTGGTGACTCCTACACTTTGGGTTTATGGAAACGAGAAAGGGAAGACAATATCAAAGAATACAACGAACTTAACAAAGAACACGAAAAATTGAAATTGGAACGCCCCAAAGAAAAAGAAAAAGTGAAAATATATGACAAGTTTAACATAAAACAAAATCTAAAAAAAGAAAAATTCGAACTTGAATGCCTAACAGAAGCATTGCAGCAGTTTGATCCAGAAATTCACGAAGGGTTTGGGGTGGTTCAATGAATACCCCATTCCCACCAACAATAAAACTAAAACAGTGCCTTGTCGTTTTTTGGCCAAAATCGTTAGAAGTTTTTTGGAAAAAGACTGGAGAAATTTTAGAAGTAAATGTTTCTAGAAGAAAACGAAAAGAATTAGTAAAATATTTGGGGGCTTGTGAATGAATCCAACTTATCGTTATTTGATAGTAGACGATACTGAACCGGAACACAAAAAAGTAAAACATGGTTATTCGACTACAAAAGAAATACTTGAAATAATGGAAAAATATCCACTCGAAAAGTACAACAAATACATTTCAATAAACCAAGTAAAAGGTTTAACAGAAATGCAAAGTTTTGTTTCCATTGTTTTTGACATTGATGATCATGAAAAAGAAGGCGAGGATTCAATAGAAGTGCAAAAACAAAAAGTGGATAAACTACTAGGGGATTGTAAAGAACAAAAAAAAGCGGTAAAAGTTGTTTTTACTGGAAGGGGATACTCCCTTCGTTTTCCAGTAAAAGAAAACAATTTAGCAGAGCGAAAAGACATAAAAGAAATTTATTCACATTGTTGGAACACTCTTGGAAAATCGTTAAAACAAACCTACGGTTTTGTATTTGATAAAGGGGTTTGTGATTTTGTACGAGTTTGGCGGGTAATAGGCTCTTACAATACAACTGCAAAGAAAAACTGCGAGGTTTATTCCTTAGTTGCTGGCGATAGTTGGAATACTGAAAAACTTTTAGAAAATTACAAGGAAAAAAAAGAGCCAAGCGAAACACCAACGGAAAAACCAACTAAAACACTAGAACGCCTTTTGAATATCAAGGATAGAAAACTGCGTGAGCTATTGGCGGGGGAATGGCAGCCTTATGGTTACAATTCTAGAAGTGAAGCAGAGAGTGCGTTAGTTTCAAAACTTATTTTTTATAAGGCAACAAAAAAACAAGTTTTTGAAATAATGGAAAAGCACTCACTAATTGGAAAGTGGAAAGAAGCACCAGAACAATATAAAGAAATGACTTATAATAAGGCATTAAAATTTTTGGTAAAAGAAGTTCCGGCAGATAATCGTGAAGTAGATGCGTTGCTTCCCCAAGATTTTGTTTTTGAAACAAGACACTTGCCACACTTTGAAGATTATTCAAAAAGCTTGGGGTTGTATGGAAAGGCTTATTCTCCTTACAAGAAATTGCAGTGGTATGCACACGTTTCAATGTCTATTGCCAGAAACCCTGAAAATATTCCAATACAGTTAAACAGAATTAAAACTGATTGCCGAGTTAATGCGGTTTATGTCATTCCTAGTGGGCGTGGAAAAATGAATCTTAAAATGCTCACACAAGCTGTTGCGGATAGATTATTGGTAAACTATTCACAACCATCCACTTTTCACCCAGAACAATTTGTAGGAAAAAACGTGTTAAAAATAACCGAAGAAAAATACATGGAAGGATTAAAAACAAAAACAAGGAGGAAAAAACAGTGGGTAAAAATATTGGGTTATTTTAGTAGGGGTGTTCTTCAGTTAGAAGAATGTTTTAGGCTTTTGGATTCAAAAGAAGAAATGATTAGAGAAACCAGGGCATTGATTAATCGTGCAACCGATCCTTATCCACTAAGCGTTGTTGAAAAAAAAGCTATTGACGTGGATTGGGATCAAAGGTTACATTATCCATCCCAAACCATTTTTGAGTTTTATTTGCAGCCAAGAAAAATTTCAAATGATGCAGTTGAGGATGGTTTTATGCGCCGTTCTTTCTGCCCCTATGTGAAGATTCCGCAAGATGATTCCATATTTAACAATAGGGTGTTTGCTGAAACGGATTCCAAAACTTCCTTAACTGATTATGTGGAATACTTGGATTCTTTAAGAGGGAAAAAAGAATACAAGTTTACAGAAGAAGCAAAAGGTTTGGTTGCAAGTTTGCCAACGGAATTCATTAAGCAAGCAGGGTATTATCGTTCAGATGTCCGGTACTTTGCAAGTGGAATGGGCGGCACACTGCAAAATAATTTGGTAAAGCTTGCCACTATCCTATCCCTTGCGTATGGCTTGGAAGAAGTGCCTCCAGAAATAGTTAAGCTTGCATTTTTGGATTTAACCGAATTGTGGGGCAGCCAATTGAGTTATGTGAACACCCACGTTATTGGTGCATTGGATTATGGTGAGAGCTTTGCGGGTGCTGATGCTAAAGACCAGCCTGCATTGGCTTGGTTGATTAAAATAGGGGCATATTCTTTTGATGAGTCTGCAAAGACAAGCGATTTTGTCCAGGCAATTGCCAATGTTCGAAAGGTTAGTGTTGAAATGGCCAGAAAGGATTTGTACCGCTTGGAACACCAAAACTTTGTCAAAACAAAACAGGTTGGAAAGACTGACCATAGGGTTTGGCTTGCTTTTACGCCAAAAGTAGTTAAGGGTGGTAAGGGTGGTAAGGGTGGTAATCCCCCCAAGGAATATTTTAACATTATTCACAAGGAATATGAGCAACTTTTGAATTTTCTTTCTGATGGCGTTACCAGTGTTACCACCCTTACCACCCAAGAGCAAATGCCCGATACTGTTCAAATTCCGCAAGATAGCACTGTGAACCCCATTACCACCCTTGAAAAAGAAAAGGCGGTGTTTGAATAATGGCTTTTTTCAAATGCGTTGGTTGCCACGAATGGCGTTTTCTGCCAAATGCTTCTTTGAAAGAGTATTTTTCAAAGCATTGGTTGTGTCCACAGCATTGCCAGGGTTGGGAACGTGCTGGCTGGGCCAGCATCCCTTCTCATGTAACTGTTTTGGGTGCTGGAAAGCAAGGTAGGATTTTGTTTCCTGTTGGGGTGGCAAAATGATTTTTACAAAAAAAAACTGTGGAGGTTTTGGAAATGAATGAAAAAGAAACAATTCAAGAATTTATCAAAGAAAAGAAAATGCCGGAAGATTTGCTTGGTTTGAGCCGAGCAAAACTTTTGTGTGAATTGCACACGCGCGTTCGAGCGAAACGGCAAGAATTGTGCGACCTAGAGAATCTGCTATCGCATACAGTGATGGTGGGTTTTTCTACGGAAGAAATAGAGGGGGAATGTAAAGAAGCAGGGGCGTAACTTTCCCCTTGCTTTTTTTTTGAGGTGAAGAAAATGGGTTTTTGTGAAAAGTGCGGTATTGCCAGAGGAAAACATTTTTTGTCTGCTGGCCTGTGCTTTGGTTGCCGGACTGCCAAAAAAAAGGAGAACGATTAAATGAAAATAGATAGGCGAATGTTTGGAGTTAGGGGTTGCAAAATTTGCACGGCTCCGTTTCAGCCATTTTTTCAAAAACAAACATTGTGCTGTAATTGTTTCAAATTGAAAAAAAAACAATACGGTAAAAAGGATGTGAAAAAAAATGAATGATTATGAATTTCAATTAGATGGCTACTGCGATGTTTGCAATCGTTATATTTGTGGTGATCCAGATTGTGAAAACCATTTTTTACTATTCAGGGATTTGGTTTGAATGGCTGAACCTGTTTTGCGGACTAATCTGACTTTAACAGGGCTGACTAGAGCTGCTTTGAAAGAACTTGGTTCGGGCTGTATGTCAAAAGGTGTAGAAATCGCTGTAATGCACGCTATTAATGCAAAGAGAACGCGTGGAAGGCCAGTAAAACAAGATAAACCTGTGCCTGAAAAATTATGCGCATTGGTTGTTGGCGGAGTTGAGCCATAATGCCCTCTATAACAACCCCCAATGCTGTTAAATCGGCACAAAAAACAGTGCAGAAACGGCCCAAGCCTAAACCAATGCGGAAAATAAAGAAAAAAGAAAAATTTTTGCCAGGAATTATTTTTCAGAATTGCGATAAACAGGAAGTAGTTGACCTGATGGCTTTTGCTATGGCAAACGATTACACTGTTGCAAAAATGGAAACCATTTGCGGGCCTTATTTTCTAGGCTATGATTTGCTGTTAGTTCACAAAAGCTTGCTGGCCGAATCCGAAACCCGAAGTGGTTTATTCCAGGAGGATGCGTTTTCGCGGTATGGTCTTTATGCCACTCCTAAAAAGAAAAAAACAGCAGGAAACCAAACGAATATCTCTCATAATGGCTCTGGACTTGGCCTTGGCTTGTTTCAGAAAAGTAATGCTAAAATAATAAAATCTGGTGTTACAACGCTCCAGATTCATTAAATGACTCACTTGGAGGTGTGTTTCAAATGGAAAAGAAAGAGAAATGTGTTTTTTGTAATAAAAAAACCAATAAAATAGGAAAAATTTTTTTTATTGCTAACCCCAAAGGAGGGTGCAATATTGGAAAAATGGTTTGTCTATTTTGCTGGCATGAAGTTAATTCACAACTACAAAACAAAAAAGCGTGTATCGCGAGCAGAATAAGGAGAAATTCCATTAAAGATTCTTTGAGGCCAATGGTTCGGAGGGAAGTAGCACGCCTTTTCGTGGAATTTTCCGAAAAGAAAAAAACGAAAAATGGGGCAGGAGCGGTTTAAGAATGCACGAACTTTTTGAAGAATTTGAAGAAAAGCCTATTATGCCTGCACCCTCAAAACCTGTTATGTCTAAATCAGTACCTTCCTCAAACAATGCGGTAAACCCCCGTGTTATTCCATTGGCTGGAAGGTATTCAGTTCAATCGGTTAAGGGTGGGTTGAGAATATGCGTACCAATGAAGCTTGCACGAGAAATTGGCATTGGGCGTGATAGCAAACTTTCTGCTTGCGTGTATAATGGGCTTTTGGTTTATGAACTGGTAAAACAATAGCAATACTACCGCATTGTTTTGTATTGTTTTTTTAGTGTGGGTAACTGCCAGTGCTATAGGTTCTAGTTTTCCAAAACTGTATTGTTCCAATAAACAACACTGCACTGTGTCGCTACTGTCAAGAACACCCCGCGTTTCCAGAAATGCCTGCGTACCCCCCCGCCGCTCAGTTAAGTTATATTCTAGCCCAAATTTTGAAACCCATTGGCAATAACCTCGATATGGGGGGGTTGTTGTTGATGGTGTTAATGGATTACAATAACAAGTAGTTGTTTGGTGTGGTGTTCCAAGTTCGCGAAACCACGGAGTACTAATTAAACGGTATTGTATTGCTTACTCTGTTGAGGACACCCTCGTGTTTCCGTAAGGTGTGCATACACACGCCGCCTCTCTATTAAGTTGTATAAGCCCAGAATTTTGGGAAACCATTGGCAATAACCCAGAAAAGGGGGGGTTGTTGTTGGTGCAGGTTGCTAATGGCATGGAACACTAAACAGCCTGGTTTTGATATTGAAAAAAAGAACCGTGTGGTTTATTGATTGAATGGGGTGTGGGTAATAGAAAGTGTTTGAAATAGGGAGGATCGGGGATTTGCACCCCCGCATCCTGTTACTCCAAAATTTTTTATTAGCAATTTTTCTTTGTTGGGTTCGGAAGGTTTATTCGAAGACATTTTTTTGGTAATTTTTTGGCATTGTAGAAAATTTTTGCAAAATTGTGTTCTTTTTTTAACGCCTTGAAAGACGCGGCAAAAGCAAACACGAGGTTTGCTCCTGCTAACGCGCTTCCGGAACAAGGCGAGAAGGGCCTTGTTCCTTGACGAATTGTTTTTTTCACGGTTGTTTCGAATTGGGTTTTTCTGTTGTTTTCTTTTTTGGAAAGTATAATTCTATTTTTTTGTTTTTGAAAACTTTTTTGCACTGGCTAAAAATTTACGGGCAATTCTTTGGTGTTGGTTTGAAATGTTAAAAATATCAAGGTTTGAACTATTCATTTTCTTCGCCTTCTAGCCCTGGTTTTCCTTTTTATTTTTGGTGTTCTTGGTCTTCCAAAACTGAAAAAATTAAATCTGGCCTGTTGTTTTCGTTCTGTTGCAAGTCTTTTGGCAACAGTTATTTGTTGGCGTTCTCCTTTTGTGTCCAATCGCTTGCCTAATCGTTCTACAAACACATTTTTCTTTTTTCCAGCCCTAAACTTTTGCTTGTCTAATCCTTGTCCGGCTCGGGGATCAAAACGTGCTGGCTGAGTAGTTCGCGTTATCTTAAAGGTTGCTGCAATAGTGTTATCCACTACATTACTTCCGCGAGATAGTGCCTGGCTTCTTGAAAGTGGAAACCTGTTTATTTTTTTAAACTTTCCTTTTGTAATTGCTTTTACTTTTAGGGCTTTTCCTTTTCTTTTTTTAACCAATTTTGTTGGCCGTTTTTCTCTAACAGAAACATTAAAGCCAGTTCCAATTCCCAACCCTATGAAACCCGTTGGTTTTACTTTTTTCCTTTTAGACGGAGCAACTGGTGGCCTTGATGGTGGTCTAAAAGGCGGTCTAGAAGGTGGTCTTGAAGGTGGTCGTGATGGAGGGCGCGAAGGCGGTCTAGAAGGTGGCCTACTAGGCGGTCTTGATGGCGGTCTAGTTGGTGGACGTGTAGGTGGGCGGCTTGGAGGCCGACTAGGTGGCCTTGATGGTGGTCTAGTTGGCGGTTCGCGAATAATCCGTGTTGGTGGAAACAACCTATCGGTTGGTGGTAAACGTCTACTTATAGGCAACCTGCTTATTTCTGTTGGTGGCCTTCTTCTTGTTGGTGGTTTTGCTCTTGTCGGTGGCCTTGCTCTTGTTGGTGGTTGCCTGCTTGGTTCTCTAAGCCTTCTTGTTGGTTGTCTTGAAACACCAAAAATATCTCTTGTTACCCCTCCAATTCTTCTTGGTTCAAACAAAAACCTTTCCTTAACACCAAAGGATTCTCTTAATGCTCTTGCAAATTCTGCTTCACTTAAAACCCTTCCAAGACCAGTTTCGCCAGGTTTTCCTTCCCCGATCCTAATTCTTTTAACAGGGACTCTTTTGCCCAACACGGTTGTAAATTCTTCAAAACCCCGCAACCTCCCAAGTCTGGTTGTAAATATTTGTTCAAACGCTGTTCCAGGTGGAATAATTGCTTCGGCTTCCGCTTTTCCAAACTCGGCCAAAGGAGAAATAAACGCTTTTCCTGTCTTTGGTGCTTTTTCCTGAATAAAAGTAATGGCTTGTTGTACTGTTTTCCTTTGTCCGCGTGGTATTCTTTGGAATGCTTCTGGCCCTCTAAATCGTGGAACTAAAATAGTGCTTTCGGGTAATGGTTCTAAACCAAAAATGCCCAATGTTGTTGCATCCCTTCTTGTTCCAAAACGCAAGAATGGTAACGAAGCAGTAGGGCTAACAAACAACCCACCGGCTTCTCCTCGCGGACTGACTTCAAATTCTCCTTTTCTTCCTGGTGGTTTTGGAGTAACACTAAAAGCGGTTAGTGCTTTTCCACTAGGGGTTTTTTCTAAAGCAAAAGGTGTTTGCTTAAATTCTCTTAACAATCCTGCTGCCCCTCTGCCAAATTCAGGGCTTGGGGGCGGGAAAAATACTTCCCCTCTTTCAATCGCTCGAATACTTTCAGGGCTTGCAATTTTTTCTAATGGGATTTTTTTTGCACCAATAGTTCTGGCTTGTCTAAAACCAAATATTCCAAAGTCTATTGCACCAGCACCAAGCTGGAAACCAGCCAATGAAGTTGCAAGCCTTAAACTTGCTTCTCTATCTTCGCTTGCTCGTGGAAGCTCCTCTGCTAGTTTTGCGGTGAGGAATATTGGAACTCCTTTTTCCAGTCCCTTTTCAAGTAATCCAGGGCCTTCTTTGGTAATGGTTCTAAAAATCTTTAATCCTTTTTGTGCGCCACGAAGTGCAGTGCCAAAAATCAAGCCACCGGACACCGCGCTAATTGCCATTTCTGGTGTTGGTGTTGCAAGAAACGCTTGTGCCACCCTTCCTTTTCCAATAGGCCCAGGCAATAACAAAGTGCCAACCTCTGCTAACGGTCTTCCTATTCCTTTAAGTCTTTTTTCTGCAAGTTTAAAAAATTCTACTGTTTCTTTTTCAGTTGGTTCTGGAAAACCAAGTCTTTTTGCCTGAAACTTTGCGGATTCTCTAAATGTTATTCCAATATCTTGCCTAATCTTTGGCGGGACTAGTTGTGCTATTCCTTTTCCAATTCCAAAAGCACCAGTTGTAAGGGCAGCGCCAATGTCCCCAATTCCTCTTTCAATAAATTGTGCTGTTGTTGTAATTGGAAGAAAAATGCTTTCAGGTGTTGGCCTTCTTGTTGGAATATCAAAACCCATTGCTCTAACGTCTAGTTGGCTTATTGGTGTTGTTGGTCGTGCTAATCCTGAAATTGGTTTATCGAATAAAACACGGGTGGGTTTTTTTGTCGGGCTTGGTCGCGATAATGATTCCAATCTTTTTGCTTGTGCTTGTCTTTGAGCGCTACTTTCTCGTGCTTCTTGTAATCTCCCAATTGCTTGTTGTTGTGCGACTTCAAAATTAGTGGCTCTTAGCTCAAAATTCTGTGCTGCTTGATTAAATTTTGCAACTTGTCGGGCCAATTGTTGAAAAGTTGGGCCAAAACCACCACCCATTTGTCTTGCCCTGATTTGGTTTTCTAATTGTTCTCTTGCTTTTTCTAGTGTGGCTGCTTCGGATTCTAATCTTTCGGCTGGCGATTTTAATCGTTCCAGTTGTCCAGCAGCTCTTTCAATTTGAATTTGTCCAGGGCGCAATGCCAATCCAGTCAATAATCCCATTTGACTTTCGGCAATTTTTCTTTGTTCTACCAGTCTTTTGCTAATTATTCTTTGTCGAACCATTGAAATGGTTTGAGTTACTGGCGATAGTTCCACTCCACTTTCAATTGGTGGTGCGCGTTCAATCTGGCCACGAGCTGCTGCTTCCGCTTGTAAAAATCGCTGCCTTTCTATTTCGGCTCGTTGTTGTGGGGTTAAAGGAATACCACCAGCACCAGTAGTTTGAAAACCAGCAAAACGACCTCTCCCAATAGGGGTTATTGTTGGAAAACGGCCACGACCAATATTCAATGGAACCCTAAGATTTAACGGTAATCTAAGGTCTAACGGTACTCTAAGGTCTAACGGATCGCCATTAGCCATTTAGTAACACCGCCTTTTTTGAGCATTCGTTTTTTGTTGGTTTAAATAGTATGGCGGTTCTTTGCACAAATCTAAGTTTATACGAACATCCAAATCAATTGGTTGTTTTTCTTGTTGTTGGGTTGCCCCAATGAAAGGATATTCGAAAATGGTTATTTTTTGTTCTGGTCTAAACTCGCTAACTGCCCAGAATGAAACTAGAAAAAATCCAAGAATAATTAAAATTCCTTTGAACATGGCAAACACTCCCTTGTTTTGGAGTGGGTTTCTTGACAAACAACCATTGATTGTTTGCCGAAGAAAATGCCATTAATTCCCACAGAATTTTTTAGGATAGTGAAAATAATGTTATTTATGAAGTCGGTTAAAAGAATTTTCTTAACACTAAAGTTGAACGGCATGAAATAAAAAACAGTTTCAAAAAATAAAAGAAGCTTGGAATTTTCCATTATTCACTATTCATTTTTCTAATTTTGTTTTCCAGCTTTTCTGTCTTAATCACTTTTAAAAGAGATTTTTGGAAGGTTGTGCTGGCCAGTATTTTTTCCAGTATTGCGTCTTTTTCTTTGTTTCTTTTGCCAGAATCCGCGAGTCTGTTTAGTAGCTGGTCGTATGTTTCTTTTGGTTTTTTTGCTAGTTCTAGTTTGTCCCTTGTTTTGCTTTCAATTTGCAGTGTTGTTCTATTTTCCATTGAGTATCCCTTACATAACCCTATACATACTATTTAAAAGGCCTTTCCCCCACGCTTTTATTAGGGTTTTGTTTTGGTTCACTCCGTTTTCAAAACCCTTTAAGGTGCGGTATAATAGGGTTCGGTAAGGTAAGGTTTTCAAAAAATGGAAAAAATGGAGGAAAACCAATGTCAAGAGTAATAGTAGAAACAAAAGTGATACCTGAAAGAACAGTAGTGGTAGAACTGGCAGAAAAAGAGATACCGGAAAAAACTGTGCTGGCCAGGGTGGAAGTTAGCCAAGTTAAAGAAAGCGACATTAAACAGGATAAATTCAAGTCAAAAGATTTTCATAGTGTTTTTGATAAGCCAATAACACAAAAAGATATTACTACAATAAAAGCAACGAAGGATAACTTTCGTAGTATCTTCGACAAACCAAAAACAAAAACTAAGTTTCGGCGCAGGTTAGAAGCTGCTCAAAGGCGAGCAAAAAAACAATGAATTATTTTTATGGTAAGGTATGGTATGGCAAGGAATAACTAATATGGGGGTGGAAAAATGAATGCGGATGTAACATTAGAAGCATTAACTTGTGATGAGTGCGGTTCTAATATTGTTAGAAACAAAGACGGCCTCTATGAGTGTAGCAAACCTGGCTGTGCTAAACTATACACTCTTGTAGAAAAATAAGTTAGGTAGGGGTTTATCCCCCTCCTTTTCCCACTATTTCTTTGGCATTTCTTTAAACAGCAGTCCTTTATCTTGGGGAAAAATAACCAGTTCTGTTTTTCCTTTCCAGCCAAGCAAGCGGGCATATTGTTCTGGAATGCAAACAGTCTTTTGCCCTTTCTTGGTTTCTTGAATTATAACCATGAAAGAACAAGCATATAGAAAGGGTTATAAACCCTTATACACAATGGTTTAAACAGGTGAACTGGTAAGGTAGTTTAACTAATTGCACATTATTCCTCTCCCTGCGTAACGGCAATTAATTAAACTACCATTACCCACAAAAGAAGGATAAATAGGTGGTTAAATTGAATATGGAGAACGAAATAGACTTAAAAGTATTTGACGGCATAACATTCGACCCCCACAAAAAAGCATTACGCGCCAAACGAGTAATTAAAAGAATAAAAGAAAACAGGCCAGCACACCAGGGCCAAGAAAGACAAAAAAGGATTTTTCCAGATAGGGTTTTGACCAAGGAAAACCAAAAGCACTTGTTGGGTTATGCGCAACACCTAATCAATCAAATGAAGAAAGAAGAAGGTAGCTTTGCCAGCCTTGAAAAGAACCTTAGCGAAGCATGGTGCTTTTGCCTATACTTGAACAAGACCAATTCAAAAGAAACAACCGAGAAAGATATTAAGGTATGGTGGAATAGCCAATTAGACCGCCTTTCAAACAAAAAGATTAGTCCGGAAACAGTAAAAAAATACTATACTTGCATTGTGAAATTTTACCAGTTCTTAGAAGGGCTTGCACCAAAAAAGATTCCAAAAAGGTTTCAAGACCTAGAACAACCAAGGGCAAGAAAGCCAGGGCTTGAAATAATCCCCCCAAGCCAAGCGGACATTAAGAAGTTCCTGGAATGTGTTTATGTCGAGGGCAAAAGGTTTTCGATTAGGAACAAAGCCATTTTTGCTTTGGCGAATGATACTGGTGCAAGGATAAGCGAAATTTTGAGCATTAAAAACAAGCACATTAAACCTGAAGAAAATTATTTGATTGTTAGTTTTCCAATCTCAAAAACAACCCCGAGAACTGTTATTAGTTTTTTAGCTAAAAAGGATTTGGAGGCATGGGCAAAAGTTTCTCCTAACAAGGACAAAGGACAGGATTCTTTTTTCTTTTGCCAAGCGGATGGTAGTGCTTGCACCTATCATTCATTGATTGAGTCTTTTAAGAAAGCATTAAAGAAAAGTGGCATTAATTGGAAGGAAGGAAAGAGCTTGCACTACTTTAGAAGCCTATGCTCTAGTCGATTCTATAACTGGCCTTACAGTTTGAAGCACGCTTGGTTTGGGTGGGCTTTCAAAGACCATGAAGCAGCTTATACAAAAATCAATTATAAGCAATTCGTGAAAACCTATTTTGCCACTTTGAAAGAAGAAAAAAATCCGTTAATGGGTAATGACTTGCCGTTTTGGGCTAACGAAGATTTAACCGAAAAAGTAATGCAAGAATTGGCAAACAAACCAGAATTTCAAATGCTGTTAAAACAAATGATAAGGGAAAAAGGCGGGGCATAATGGCAAACAAAAAGAAAAGAACTTTTATTGAATCGCTATGGAATGCCATTCTTTTCTTTGCAGTGGCATTGGGTTGTGGCATTATCTTTTTGATAATGTT
>SDBT01010373.1_pt1 | contig 15048 bp, 11 predicted proteins | sample 2277101 | NCBI WGS metagenome assembly SDBT01 (sample SAMN10404973, study PRJNA504765) | marine sediment metagenome | isolation source: marine sediment core GS10_PC15, 103 cmbsf | place: Arctic Ocean: Southern Knipovich Ridge | collected 2010 | reverse complement strand
GGATAGAAAGGTGCCTCATCCTGTATTAAAGATATGTCAATATCCAATGCCAAGAAAAATGGTTGAAAAGATATATGATTATTGTGATGAGTTAATAATACTAGAAGATGGTGCTCCGTTTGTTGAGGAGATGCTCAAGGGTTATTTGGCAAAAGGGAAAAAAATTAAAGGCCGCCTCGATGGTACAATCCCGCGAGATGGTGAATTAAATCCTAATATTGTTGCTGTGGGACTTGGATTAGAGGATACTATTGGCAAACCTGTTCCGGAATTGGTTGTAGGCAGGCCTCCTTCAATGTGTATTGGATGTTCTCATATTGATAGTTACAATGCGCTTAATGAAGCAATGGAAGATTATTCAAAAGGGCGTGTGTTTGCAGATATAGGTTGCTATACTTTGGGTGCTATGCCTCCTTTTAACGCAATTAACTCATGCGTGGATATGGGAGCCTCAATTACAATGGCAAAAGGTGCTGCTGATGCCGGATTGGTGCCTTCAGTCGGTGTAATCGGTGATTCAACATTTGCCCATTCGGGAATGACCGGTTTGCTTGATGCTATTAATGATAAAAGCCCCATCACAGTTTTTATATTAGATAACGCAACAACAGGAATGACCGGTGGGCAAAAATCATCAGCAACCGGAAAAGTCGATGATATATGTAAAGGATTGGGTGTAGAGGAGGGGCATATCAGGGTTCTTAAGCCTCTGAGGAAATTCCACGATGAGAATGTAGCAATAATGAAGGAGGAGTTAGCGTACAATGGTGTTTCTGTAATTATCCCACGCCGTGAATGTATCCAGACGTTGAACAAAAGAATGAGAGCAAAAGCAAAACAAAAAAAACTGTAAAACAATGAAAAAAGATATAATATTAGCAGGAGTGGGCGGACAGGGGATTTTGTCGATAGCTGCAACAATTGGTACTGCTGCAATTAACTTAAATCTACACCTAAAACAAGCTGAAGTACATGGTATGGCCCAACGTGGTGGCGATGTTCAATCACATCTTCGATTATCAGACAAGGAAATAGCAGCTGATTTAATTCCAAAGGGAAAGGCCGACCTTATTATTTCAGTAGAACCAATGGAATCACTCAGGTATCTTCCTATGCTTGCAAAAGATGGATGGCTGATAACAAATACTAAACCTTTTGTGAATATTCCTAATTACCCCGAAATAGAAGAATTATACAAAACCATTGAGTCTCAGCTCAATCGTATTGCGCTGGATGCTGATGCAATAGCAAAAGATATAGGTTCCCCAAAATCAGTAAATATAGTAACACTTGGTGCAGCATCCTCTTTCCTTGATCTGAGTTACGAAAAACTAGAAGAAGCAATAAAGATGGTTTTTGGAAGCAAAGGTGATGATGTAGTGCGGAAAAATCTTGATGCTCTGGCAGCCGGAAGGGATTTTGCCTCGAATGTTGTAAAAAATTAGCACCCTGGTTGTTAATACTTGAGTTATGAAGAGAGTTTATGAAGTTGTTTTACTGGTGGTTCTGAGCATTATTATTATTTACATCTCAAGCACAATCAAGCCAAAAACTAAAGAACAATTAAAGCAGAAGACAGAGATTGTTGAGCCGCAGCATGATATTCAGTATGGAATTATTACCGATTCGTTAAGTGTTTTTAAAGACAAAGTACTGCCAAATCAAAACTTATCTGAAATATTACTGCCATATAATGTAAGTTATCAAACCATTGATTTAATTGTTAAGCGATCCGACATGGTTTTTGATGTACGGAAAATCAGGGCAGGAAATTCTTACGCAGTTATCTGTGATCGGGATTCATCGGAGCATGTGAAGTATTTTGTGTATGAAAAATCAGCTACTTCTTATGTGGTTTTTGAGTTTGGTGATTCGATTTTTGTCCATGTTGAAAAGAGAGATGTTATCAGGAAAACTAAAATAACTTCTGGTACCATTACTTCATCATTATGGAATGCTATGGTTGAAAACAATACAAATCCTTTTCTGGCTATTGAACTTTCAGAAGTATATGCCTGGGCTATTGATTTCTTCGGACTTCAGAAAGGTGATAAATTTAAGGTTATATATGAAGAGTTATTTGTCGAAGATAAGCCTGTTGGTTTAGGCAAGGTTAGTACTGCGGTATTTACACATGCCGGCAAAGATTTTTGGGCATTTTACTTTTTCCAGGATAGCATTGGAGATTATTTTGATGAAGAGGCAAACAGCTTACGAAGATCATTTTTGAAGGCTCCTTTGCGTTTTTCACGAATCAGTTCACGGTTTTCTCACAGTCGTTTACACCCTGTTTTGAAGATCAGAAGGCCTCATCATGGTGTTGATTATGCGGCACCACGTGGCACACCTGTTCTGGCGATTGGAGATGGCATTGTTATAAAACATGGCCGTAGTGGTGGTGCCGGGAATATGATAAAGATCAAACATAATGGCACTTACTCTACTGCATATCTTCATTTATCAAAATATGCCAAGGGTTTAAAAAGTGGGCAATTTGTAAGCCAAGGCGATGTTATTGGCTTTGTTGGAAGCACCGGATTATCGACAGGTCCACATCTTGATTTTCGTTTTTACAAAAATGGCCATGCAGTTGATCCGTTAAAAGTTGAGTCGCCACCGGTTGAGCCAGTTGATCCAACGAATATTAAAGAATTTAATAAAACTGTTAAAATTATGAGCAGAAAACTGAAAAGAATAAGAGCGTAAAATGCAAAAAAGTTTTTATAAAACAGAACAATATTGGATTTTATTTAATCAAAACCAAAATGATACTATCAACAAATTGTAATAATTGTTCTGGTGAAATAGTGATAAAGCCTAAATTTACTGACAGGCTTGAGCTTTCAAAAGAGGTTGGAAAAGAGTTTGAATTGAAATGCCCCTCCTGTAATGACCAGATTAAATACCATGTGGATTCTGTTAAAGCTAAAATTGGGAACTTTAAATTTATTATTCTTATTTTGATATTAGGTTTGAGTATCTTGATGTTTTATTTCCTTTGGGGAACCGGAATAATTTCAACGATGTCGTTAATAATTCCTGCCGGTATTTATATAGTTTGGTATAATGAAGAGAATAAAAAAGTTCTGATATTTAACGGACATAAAGTTGGATTGTGACAATGATAGTTTAGTTGAAAGTTATTTTTTTTTGAATAGAACTTTTTATATTTGTATATTATTCGGATATAAATGTAAATAATTTGATTATACTACTGAGAATAGTTGAGAAGTTGCTTATAATATATTTTTCTTTGTATTTCATTTTTGATTTACTATTGTTTATATATTCTTTGTTTAGTTTCAGAAGATTCGGGAAACAAATTCCTAAAGAGAAAGATTATAGCCAATATTCTATCTCTGTCATAGTTCCTGCATATAATGAAGAGGTTTCAATTGTTCAATGTCTTAAGATGTTGCTTGAGGTCGAATATGATGATTTTGAATTAATTGTTGTAAATGATGGATCGAAAGACGCTACATCCGAAAAGATTCTTGAAGGATTTTCTTTTAAAGAAGTAAAAATTTATCAAGAGGAAAACCTTAAAACCCAGAGAATAGAAAAAATATATAAATGTGTCACGGATAATATATTGTATATAAACAAAGACAACGGTGGAAAAGCAGATGCAATTAATGCCGCTCTTAACTATTCATCTAAAAGATTTGTCTGCACTATTGATGCTGACTCCATTCTTGATTCTCTTGCATTAAAAAGAGTGATCGATCCAATGATTGATGATGATAGAGTTTTTGTTTCCGGCGGTCAGTTGGCAGCTGCTAATGATGTTATTATTAAACACAATAAAGTTGTTAGTGCCAGAATGCCACGTAACATCTGGGTTCTTTGGCAAATTATTGAGTACATAAAGTCGTTTATGATATCCCGATTAGGATTAAGCAAGATTGATTCTCTCCTTATTATGTCCGGTGCTTTTTCAATATACAAAAGAGATGATATTATAGGTGTTGGCGGTTTTTTGACTAAAATCAACGATCATCCTTATATAGAAAAAACTATTGGATTAGGGAAAACAACAGTTACTGAAGATATGGAGATTGTTATCCGATTGTGGAGATATGTAAAGGAGAAAAAAATTAAAGCAAAAGCAAGATTTTTACCAGATCCTGTGTGCTGGACTGAAGTTCCTGATAACGGTATGAACTTGTATAAACAGAGAGTGAGATGGCATCTTGGACTGGCAGAAACCCTGAAAATTCACATCAAACTATTGTTTGAACCAAAATATGGAACGATTGGATTAATAGCAATGCCTTATTATCTGTTTTTTGAATTATTATCACCAATTATTAAAGTATTTACAATAATGTTTATTATTGGTGCAGCTGTTTTCGGATTACTGAATAAAGGATGGATAATCTTGCTTCTGGTAAGTGTTCTTTTAACAACGGCAATAATCATGAGTCTGATAACTGTTTTTATTGAAAGTTGGAGTCAAAAGCGCACCGCTGTTAACAGGGATGCTTTAAGATATAAGGGTTTTTTTGATTGGTTTTGGTTACTTTTGATTGGGATTATAAGTGATTTTTCGTACTCTTTTTTCAAAATGTATGCTCAATTAATTGGAATGATTAATTTAATTAGAAAAAAGAGTGAATGGAATAAATTTGAAAGAAAAGGCATTAAAACAGAGGAATAAATATATGCAGACAATTATTAAAGGGATATTCATTTCTATTTTGCTGATACTGAGTTTTCAATCTAGGGCGGATTATTTTCAGGAAGAAATTATTGCAAACAGAATGTTTAATTATGAAATAGATAGTGATACAAATGATATTGAGTATTGGAGAAAGCAAGGTTATAATGAAATGGTTAAGGGCAATTATCAAAAATCAATAAAATTTTATTCACGAGTAATTGTTATTGACAGTTCAGATTATGACGCAAAACTTGCACTGGCAAGGTTATATTATAAACAGGAAAAATTTGATTCATCATCGTATTATTACAATAAAATTTATGTTAATGATAATAGTGATGTTGAGGCATTGATTGGTTTTGGTAAATGTTATTATAAAAAAGGCAAATATGACAGCTCAATACATTATTATCAATTAGCAATAAAATATTTACCCGATTATATTCCAACTTATTTTGATCTTTCTGCTGCATATATTGCAAAGAACAAACTTGATTCTACAATAATCGTATATAAAAAGATTTTAACGATTGATAAAACATATGCAGAAGCCTGGGAAGGAGTGGGAAAAATGTTATATTGGCAAGGATACCCGAAATCTGCCTTAGTTTATTACGAAAAAGCAATTGAATTTGATCCGGAAAATCCCGGTTTACTTGAGAGGTATAAAATAATCAAAAAAGGATTAAAATCTGTTGTAAAACTTTCTTTCTATTCGATAAACGAAAAGGAAGAGACCTATAATATTCATGCATTTATAGGTAAGACTAGCATTAGCAAGCGTTTTAATGACCATATCTATTTTTCAATTAATCCAATGTTAGCCTACTCAAATAAAAAGTTTATTGATCAATCAAGAGAAAATAGGTGGTTTGATAACACCTGGATTAAGATCAACTATTTGACTCCACACCATAATATAGGCCTGTTTTTGGGAGCCAGCAGTAATGAAAATATTTTAACTTCCTATGGATTCAACTGGGACATGAGTTATAATATTTCACATCTAAAGATAAAGAATTCATTTACTGCAGCCTATGACTATTTTTATTATTGGAATAAGGTGGGCCATGATTATCTGTTAAACACATTAAACATTGCTTACCGGAATATATCACTAGCTGGAGGGTACCGCTATGCAGTTGTGAGAGAAAATTATATCTGGGAATATTATGAAAAAGATATTAACCCGAATGACTTGTTTAATCTAAGTATTAATTATAATTTTTTCAAAAACCCTAAAATTACCTTGGGAATAAGGCACTCCTATAGAGATTATGAATATAAGTCACCTTTATATTACACACCTTATAAAAGGTCTGTTAATAGTTTATTTGCTTCAGCTTATTATTCATATAAGAAAATATATTCTAACATTGAATATTATTATGGAATGGATAATTATGATATTATTAATTGGACAGGTAGTATTGAATTTGGAATTTCTGGTGATTTTTTAAATATTTCAGTAGGTGCAAGCAGATTTTATAATGAATACTATGAAAATTCCAATATCTTTATAGCAATCAAAAGCTATTTGTAATGAAAGCAAAGTACTTGGTGATTATTGGATTACTGTTTCTTCTTAGTTTCATTGTTTATCGGATGATGAAGTTTGAAGAATCTTTACGTAAAGAACGGATCATTGAGGTTAAAATTGAAGATGAAAATAAACCATTAATCAATGAATTATACAGGGAAAGGTTAAAAGAATTTGCAAACAGGGCAGATTACTATTTTATAACATCGGGTGATTACTTTGAGGTATTATCAAAAAAAATAGAATATGGGGAAAATATCAATAAATGGGAGAAGATATTTTTAAAGGGGGTAAACCTTGGTGTTGCAATGCCTGGCAGGTTTCCATCGGAATTTTCGCTAACATTTGACGAGTATCTTGAATGGTTTATATTAATTGGTGAAATGAACGCTAATGTTATCAGAGTCTATACTATCCTGCCACCTGAGTTTTATGAAGCATTTGCATTCTATAACTTGCACTATCATAATAAAAAACTATATCTTCTTCAAGGAGTATGGGCAAAGAAACCAGAAAAAAGGGATTATTTCAATCCTAAATTTCAAAGAGAATTTAAAAAAGAGATAATCAACGTTATTGACTTAATGCATGGTAGGGCGGTAATTAGTAAGAAACCGGGAAATGCTCATGGGACATATGTTAGTGATATTTCAAGATATGTAATTGGAATAATTTTAGGCAGAGAGTGGGAGCCAAAAGCTGTTACACACACAAACAATAAACATAAATTATCAGATTATACAGGTAATTTTATTTCAATTTGCAATGGTTCCGCAATGGAGGTTTGGCTCGCCCGAATGATGGATTTTACTGTTCTTTATGAAACACAAACCTATAAATCGCAAAGGCCTATTTCTTTTGTTAACTGGTTACCATTAGATCCAATGTATCATTCTAGCGAGTTCATTGAAAATGATAAGATACGCGAATATGATAATGATCTTGAGAGTATCGATTCCCGAAAATTCAACTCAAGTGAACTATTTTATCCGGGAATTTTCGCCTCATATCATGCTTACCCATATTATCCTGATTATATTTACCTTGACGAGAAATATGTGAAATGTAAGAATCTTGATGGTAAAGAGGACAATTATTTTGGTTATCTTTTAAAGCTAAAAGAATATCATAAGAGTATTCCTCTTGTAATTGCAGAATATGGTTTGCCTTCCAGTAGAGGGAATAGCCATTATTCACCTTTTGGATTTCATCAGGGCGGACATAATGAATATGAACAAGCAGCGCTCTCTGTACAATTAACAAAGGATATTCATCAGACAAATTGTGCAGGTGCAATTTTCTTTGAATGGATTGATGAGTGGTTTAAATTCAATTGGCTTGTGATGGATTTTGAAAGTCCGAAAGAGAGAAGAAAGTATTGGCATAATATGGAAAATCCTGAACAGAATTTTGGCATTATTGCTATTGAAAACAGAAGTAAAACCTTGGATGGCAACATAAATGATTGGAAAATTGATCAATCAAATGATGAATTCTTTTTGTTATCAGATGCTGACCAGGCATATTTTTATTTGATATCAAAAATGCCTGGATTTAATTTCTCGAAGCATAATTTGTATATTGCTATTGATACATATGATAAAAAAAAGGGCGAGCACAAACTGGAGTTTCTTGATGATCCTTGTGAATATGGTATTGAGTTTTTACTTGAATTCACTTCAAAAGAAGAAGCGAAAATTTTAGTGGATGATAAATACTCTGTTTTTACGGATATTTATAATAATAAAATACCTGTCTATTCTTCAAAAGATAACGATAATGGAGTGTTCTCAGAGCAATTACTCTTATCAAACAGGCCAAGGGTTACATTAACAGGTGATTCAATAGAAGGGCATCTTCATAATAGAAGCAAATTATTGCATGGGAATAGTGATCTTCCTAAATACTCTAATGCTGACTGGTACTGGAATGAAGATTCATCCATAATAGAAATTAGATTAACATGGCATCTTTTAAATGTAAGCGACCCATCAGGAATGTACGTTCTTGATGATATTCCAAACACACCTGAAATTGAATGTACACAAACACCTGGCTTTAATGTGTTGATATTTGTAACGGATAAAAACAATAAACTAATTAAAGAGTTTGACAAAAACGGTCCATATTTTTGTAGTTGGGAAACCTGGAATAATCCTGAATTTTATTCAAGGAAAAAAGCAATATACAAAGAACTTCAAACTACTTTCTTGCAGTTAAAGCCTAATTTGAGTGCAAAAGATGAATCCAAAGAGGTTGAAGAAGTTTTCAGGATATGTGATTTTTTGCATAATAAAAAAGCTGCTATTTCAATTACCTTTGATAATGCTTGCTATTCGCAATATGAAGCTGCCATACCAATTTTAGAAAAATATAATATAAAAGCATCTTTTGGTGTAATTAGTAATTGGATTACAGAAGCACCTGTTCAGATTGCTGAAAAAGGCGGTTTTAAGATTAAAAGAATGGGGGTTTCTCAAATTAAAGAGCTTATAAATAAAGGCCATTATGTTGCAGCACAATATTTGGATGCTGATATTTCAAAAACAAATTTCAAACAATATTTATATGAAATAAAGAGTCAAAAATTATATCTGGAACAAAAAACCGGATGTAATGTGTACACTTACTTTTTACCTGACACGCAAGATGGTAACTTGAGGTATAACAACACTGAGCAAGTATTTCTTTTTAGCAGAAATAATATTGAGAAAACAAATCTTATTAGAACAATAAACTTTAATTCCATTAACAGTTTTTCTATTCAAGATTCAACGAGGCCCGACATTAAAGAACTGCAATCGATAATGGATCAGAATATAGGAAGTTGGATGGTTTTCCAATACCATCATATTTTTTCGTCAAACTCAAAAGAGTATAAAATGGGTAATGAGATGGATAGAGAGGACTTTTTATTAATAACTCCTGAATTGTTCAGGAGACAAATAAGACTGATCAGAAACACAGAATATTGGATTGCTCCTTTAGCTATTGTTGGAAAATATTTGAAAGAAAAGAAATTGTCTAAAATTGAGTTTAATCAACACAAAAAGCTTATTTTTTTAAATATTAGAAATAGCCTCGACAGAGAATTATATAATCAACCGTTAACTATTGAATATACAACATCATATAAAAAAATGAAGATAATTAATAATGCTGATGAGGGTATTTATAATGCCAGAAATGGAAAGATATATTTTAATGTTTACCCAAATCAAGAAGTAACTATAGAAATATTGGATTAATGAAAAGGATATATATTGTATTGTTTAGTGTTTTTGTAATCGGATTATTTGTTATACTTTATGTTATCAAATCCGAAAACAAGCAAGTTTTTTATAATCAGGAGTTTAAATTGCCTAAAGTTTTGTTTTTAACGACAGGATCGAACGTTGGGAATGGACTTTTGGCAGAAGGAGTTGTTATCGCATTACAAACCTTTAATAAACATGGAGCATTGGTTGAACTCGCCTCACGTGAGGCACTTTTAGATCCTGAATCTCTTGATGAATATTCTATCTTAATTTTGTCATCAGCAATTGGTTATCATGATGTTGACAGGCAGTATTCACTTACATTTTTGTCGGATAGTGAGTTGAAGATAATTAATGCCTGGGTTAATAATGGAGGTGTTCTTATAGCAGGAGATAATATAGGAAGAAATAAAATTGATGCTACAGACAGGTTAGGTGATTTTGGAAAATTATCACCTGAAAACTGGTTGCTTGGTAATTGTTTTGGTGTAGTTCTAAAAGAGAGAAATATTAAAAATTATTATGTTGAAGGGAATATTGACGATAAGATTACGGGAACATTTATTCCGTCATTAAAAGAAGAGCGTTGGGCATTGGTAATAGATTCAGTAACTTCAGATAAAATAAAGATCCTTGCTAACTGGAGACATAAAACAAAAGAAGAGTATCCGGCGATTATCGAAAATGAATGTGGAAGTGGGATTAGTTTTCTTCTTCCTTCATCTTATTTGCTTCATCCTGCAAATGTGGGGGGGTATTGGAGTGCAAAAGAGATTGAGATGTTCTATGAATATGTTCTTAAAAGGTATAATAATCGACAGGAAAATATAATCAAACTAAATCCATGGCCAAACGCATTTAATGCTGCCTTTTGTGTTTCGATAAACGGAGATGGGACAAAGGAAGAATTTAAAAGAATATTTTCATTATTAAAAAAAGAACATATCAAACCAACATTGTTCGTAAATGGTGAAATAAAACAGGAAATTATAGGTTTACTTTCAGACAGTGAGGTAAATATTGAATCGAATGGTTTTAACAGGTTAAATTACAGAGAGATCAACTTTTCAACAACCATTCATGAAATATTAATGAACGAAAATAATTGGAACAAAAAGTTCGTCGGCTTTCGCTTTCCGTATACCCGTAATAGTGTATGGGGTATGATTAGTTTGGATCAACTGGGATATTATTTTGATTCAAGTATTGGAGCTGACAATACCAACCTGTTTTATGGCTCTGTGTTCCCATATAATATTCCTGTATCAATAGATAATTTTTATAAAAGCCTTAACTTGCTTGAAATATCTCCAACATTTCATGATGATTATTATTTTTATAAAAAGCTTATTGAAACAGAAAATTATTCTGCTGAACAGCAATTAAAGGACTCCAGGTTGTTCGAAAAATACCTGCAAAATTATTGGGAATATTCAACAAAACCATACAATGGAATAATGGTATTTATCGGCCACCCAATGTATGTTGGTCATAATGACACAACTATTGTTCCGTTAATAAATCTTATTAATACCGTAAGGCATGATAACGCATGGATTACATCACTTGAGGAGCTGGCGGATTACTGGCACAATTTAAAAAAATTAAATTTCATGATAAATGAAAAAGATGGTAATACAAAAATATCGATAATATCTCCAACCGACATTGGTGTAAAAAATGCATCATTAAGGTTTGATACAAAACCAAAAAATATAAAAATAAATATTGGCAATTATAAAATAGTAGAAAGAGAAAGTGTTTTTTATTTGATATTTGATGCTGTAAACGGGCAGGAGATAGAGTGTAGATTCTAATATTCCGCTAAAGACCGGAAACAGTAAAACACTTTTTATTCAGAATGTTTTCGAGAGTAATTTAATTGGCCTCCAGTATGGCTTCTTCCATAATAACCTCATATGAATAACCTGCTCCGAAATCCTTATTTAATAAAATCTTCCCCTCGAAGGTTACTACATCACCAACATTGACGGAATCGTTTGTTGTTATGGTTAAATCATAATTATTTTCATCGTTTGTTCCATCCTGAATATGAACCCAATTCTTTCCCATAATTTGCGAATTGAATTTTACAACCTGTCCCTTTATTATAACTCTTTTGTCAGAATATGTTTCTTTCTTTGAAAATAATTCAGCTATAGTTATTCCGTTTTCAGCAGGGCTGATGGAAATTTCTTCTTTTTGTGTAATAGGTTCTTTGCTATGAGGAGAGTTCATTATTTCCTTTTCGGATTCTAATATTGGTTCATTACTTATTCCTTGTACAAAGTATATTGTTTCAAATGTTTTATTCAATTCTTTACTTTTAAAATTTATCATTTCGAGGCCATCCTTATAGTAAAGTATTTCATCTTTTCTTACAACTCTTTTTGAGATAGCAAGCCAATGTTCAACATCGTTCTCTTTAACTCGTAAATAAGTATATGTCGATGTTTGAATTACTTCTTCCACAATTGCTTTATGGGTATTTGGATCCAAATTTTCATATGAATTTTGATCTGTTCCGGATTGACAAGAAATTAATATTATAGTAATTCCAAATGCTAGTACAAATAATCTGAGATTCATTTTATTCCTTTCTTATAATTACGTAAATTATTAATAAATATTTGATCTATTTTAAAAGAATTTTCGGCTCCAAAGGTCTGTATAATACTATTAATATGCAAGAAAAAATAAATTGAATATCGAAGACGCCTACATGTGCATTCAGAAACACAGACAGAGATACATCAACAAGCTCTGTACGGTGTTAACCCAGTGAAATAAATCTAGATTTAGCTTGGTTATTTCACATGGATAACCATTTTATATTTTATCATGAAGTGCGAAGTTTTTCTGACGCTTTTTTAAACTCAAATTTAAGTTTTTCGACATCTATTTTTTTTGTCTGGCTGGAATAATCAAAACGGGTACTTCACTATTTTTAATTATATGATGTGTTACACCGCCAATCAACGCATGATATAATACACCATGGCTATGTGATCCCATAATTACAATTTCTGCATTAAGCCTTTTCGTCTCAGACAAAATCGTATTTCCAATAGAACCTTGTCGAAGGATTGCTTCCCCTTCAATGTTTTGTTCTACAATCACTTGGAGGTGTTTTTTTAGTTCTTCGCTTTCCTTCTCTAATATTAATTCACAATGCTGTTGTATATAGCCGGGATCAATTTCATAAGTGAGAAAATCATGATCGGGTGGTGCAACATGAATCAACCATACTTTTGCCTTAAAAGTTTTAGCCAGATTTATTGCCTCATTTATCAGTTTCTTTGAAATATCAGAAAAATCCAGCGGAACAAGAATATTTTTCATTTAGTGATTTTTTTATTTCAACAAGAATGATTTCCAGATATAAAAATACATAAACTTTTTTGATTGTCAAAATAAAAAATGAACAGTATCCGAATACTACTTCATTATTTTCAAATTCATTGCATACAGCATTACAAATATTCCTGAAAAGAAAATATCTTCAATTTGAATTCCAAGGTTTTTAATAAAAAGGGCCGGGAATGCTATTAAAAACAGCTGTGCTATAGTGTAGAAATGAAAGCCGATTTTTTTCAGATTCCACATATTATGTATACCTGCTACAGCAAGGACATACATAAGAAAATTTAAAACAAAGAACCACCGGCCTCCGCTAAACAGAATTTCCATACCCTTTTTATAATCTTCAAAGTCTTTCGGAAGTTTGTCACTATGTAATAGTTCAACAAACCAATCATAACCAATTGAAATCCCCAAATTTGAAATTAACCCTAATCCACTCCCAATAAAACTCAATATGCATAATATGCGTAAAACCTCAGGACGTTTGGGTGTTTTAATCTCTTTTACTTCTTCCATCCAAATCAATTTTTGACAAAGGAAATCAAAATCCGGATATTACTCATGAATATCTCCTATTGTTTTTTCAACTTCTTCAAGTATTTCACCTGATTTAATCAACGCTTTCATTGCATTATGATCATCATATAAAGGACGGTCAATATCAAGGAATTCAACGTATTTTCTCACTACTTCTTTGGCCTTATTAACACCGTCGCCAAATTTGTATTCACGGAAATCGAGCGCTTGTGCAGCAGCCATGATCTCTATTCCAAGAATTCCATAAGCATTATCTAAAATCTGGAAATTCTTTATAGCAGTGTTCATACCCATTGAAACAAAGTCTTCCTGATCTGCAGCTGCAGGTATTGATTGGATTGAAGCCGGCATTGAAAGGATTCTCTGTTCAACAATTTGCATATCTGCTGTATACTGGCTTAACATTAAACCGGAAAACATTCCGGCTCCTTTGGTTAAAAATGCCGGTAATCCAACGCTTAATGCAGGATTGTTTAAACGGTTCATTCTTCGTTCCGACATAACACTTACCATTGTAATTGCAATACCTGCCATATCCATTGGCAATGAAACGGGTGATCCCTGGAAGTTAGCACCTGATATCTGAATATTTTCTTCAGGGAAAAAAATAGGGTTATCGCCAACACCATTCAACTCAATCTCGACTTGTGAACGAGCATATTCGAGTGCATCAACAGCAGCTCCGATAACCTGTGGTGTGGAGCGCATAGAGTATGCATCCTGAACTTTGCATTTAATTCTAAGATCTGCGAGGTCACCATTTTTTACTAATTTGTTAATAGCACTTGCACATTGCACAGCACCTTTAAATCCTCTTACTTCGTGTAGTTTTGCAGAGTATGGCTTCATATTGGCTTTCAAAGCTTCGAGCGACATAGCAGCACCTATCTCAGCTTGCTTCAACCATCTGAATGCATCATACAAGAAAATGGCACTCATCGCAGTAAGTACATTGGAACCATTAATTGTTGCTAAACCGTCACGGGCTTGCAGGCCGGGAATTTCAATACCTGCTCTTTTTAAAGCTTCTTTCCCTTCGAGGAATTCATCCTGATAATAGGCTTTTCCTTCTCCCATCATTAACAAAGCAATTTGTGACATTGGAGCAAGGTCACCACAGGCTCCAACTGAACCTTTTTCGCATACATAAGGAGTAACTCCTTTGTTTAACATCTCAACCAATGTTTGCGTAATTGCCAGACGACAACCTGAATTACCATGCGCATGTACATTTATTCTGCCAACCATTGCGCCTCTCACATATTCAAGATTCATCGGATCGCCGATTCCAGCAGCATGGTTATAAACTAAATACTTCTGAAAATCTTTTATCTGATCCTCGTTTAATACGAGCTCCGAAAATTCTCCAATACCAGTGTTTACACCATACATGATCTCTTTTGCCTCAATCTTTTTTTCAAGCATTACACGGCACTTGTTTATTCTTTCTATGGCTTTCGGATGAAGTTCAACTTTTTGATTATTACGGGCAACATTTACCACATTTTCAATTGTTAACCCTTTACCGTTTATTATTAATGTCATAATTGATATCTCCTGTTTTCTTATTTGTTTGTCTGTAAATATGAAATAATATGTAAAGTTATGTCAGCTTAATATTTGTGCTTTGAATAAATATTTGTTAATTTTCTTCGCATTCCATAATCTGTGAAGCAACCTGAAAAGTT
>SDBT01010372.1_pt1 | contig 15048 bp, 12 predicted proteins | sample 2277101 | NCBI WGS metagenome assembly SDBT01 (sample SAMN10404973, study PRJNA504765) | marine sediment metagenome | isolation source: marine sediment core GS10_PC15, 103 cmbsf | place: Arctic Ocean: Southern Knipovich Ridge | collected 2010 | reverse complement strand
ATGGGCACGGGCGATGGGAATCATCTCGATCATCTCGTGCACCCGGCCGGCCATGAACTCTATGTTGGTTCTAAACTCGCGGTTTCGTTTGCGCATCGGATGCAAAAAGAACCTTCGCATCACGATGATGATCGGAACGGTGACCAGAAAGAACAGAACCATCACAGGCTCTCTGACCAGGGTGATGCTCGCCGCGACGATCAGGCCCAGCAGGCCGGCAAATAAACCAGTGACCAACTGGTTCGATAATCGCTCGACCGCTTCAACGTCACGGAGAACCTTGGCTTGCAGCCTGCCGGATAGCGCATCGTCGTGGAAGGCTATGGACAACTGCTGAAGCCGGCGGATCAGCGAACTGCGGAGCCTGGTCTCCATGTTTCGTTTGGCCCGATTGAACAGGACCGCAAAGGCCATGTGCGTGGGAATGTTCTGGGCGAATATTGCACCGCCCAGAATAAGCCATAGCAGGCATTTAGATGCGCCTTGCTCGCCACCGATCTCAAGACCGTTAACGATCTCGCCAAAAAACACGGGGTAAAGCCAAATGGGAGAATGCTTGACGGCAAAGGCCACCAGCGAAAGCACGATACGCAACTGGTCACCGCGATAGAAACTCCACAAGGTCCCAAAGGGACTGGAACGATCATAACGGTATTCCAACGGGGTCGTAAGTCGCTGAGTCATGGCAACCTGAAGTTCGATTCTGTTTACAGTCCGAGAGAGTATTCGGCTCTGTCCGCATTTTAGCATGAACATCGACAGGTGGCTCTTGGAATCTGATGTTCGCCTATTTTTGGAGATGCTGCCGGACGGTATTAATTTGTGCCCCTATGACAGGCTCAGGCACCATCCAGGCTCAAAGCGGCCAATCGCTGCTGTTCGAGAATGCGTGCCCGATGGACACGGCGGCTGATCCATTCGCCCAGGGCGGCACCTGCCCCTCCGGCGGCGATCCAGTCTATCGGAAGCGCGCGGGCGTACATGCTGGTGCTCACCCACGATTGCGGTCCTTCGGGAAGTGCAGAGATGGCCGCGATGGCATAGGACGCCACGCCTGCAGCTAACGGAAGCAGCCATCCAAGAACCGCGTAACGGGATGGGAATAGCTGCCCGGCCAGCAGGAACGCCAGGAAGAAACTAGCAACCATCGCAAAGATGATCTGCCCGCGATCGGCGGACCGCATCAGCGAAATCAGCATCGCAATAGAGACTCCGACGACAACGGCGATGCAAAAGATCAACGCCTGTCCGGGGGTTTTTCCGTTGGCGGCGGAAGTGGATGGCTCGTCGGGCGATGGTGGAAGCAGCAGCGTCGCAAAGCTCGTCGGGCCAGAGCGAATCAAACCGCGAACGAAATTGATTATCAGCCAGCCGACAAAGGCGATCACGGCGAGAATCAGCAACTCTGCGATTAATGTTATGTACAGCCCGCCAACGGACTCACCGTGAACCCAGAGAAGATCCCGCATCTGCCCGCTTCGCAGGCACAGCCCGACCGCACCTGCAAGAGCTGCTGCCATCGCCCCGGAAACCCTGCACCCAGACGTCAGCACACCGCACGCAGCGGCGATGAGCCAAAACCCGATGGCAAAGATGCCCAGACGCCCCAAACCGCTCGAGACCAGAAACGTCATCGGACCCGATCCGTCCGCGGCGCGAACCAGCGGCCAAAGCAGGAAATACCCCGCACCCAGCGCAGCGACGCAGGTTACCTGAATTGCCAGCTTCTCCATCCAATGACGTTGATGTTCGTTCATAAGTTCTTCAGCAGATGCTTTAATGGTAACGTCAAACAGTACGCACAAAATGTGCAGCGTACTATCGTTCAGTCGCCTCGGCGACACTCGGAAATATTTCGAAGAGCTTGGTCAGATGCGTCATCTCGAACAGTTGCGCAACGGGCGGCTGGGGTGCCACAAGGCGAATCAGCCCGTTCTTGGGTCTCTGCTTGAGATGTGCCGAAATGATCGCTCCTAGTCCCATTGAGCAAATAAAATTCATCTCGCTCAGTTCCAGTATAATCATGGAGTTCTCGGCGTCGGCAAGCTTGCCGAGGTGCAGGCGAAGCTTGTTTGCCTCGACGATTCCCAGCGATCCCGAGACATGCACTACTATAGTCCCGTGGACCATTTCGGTATTCAGCTCCAGCGGTCTAGTCGATATCTCTGCCATTGCCCTGGAGTCCTCTATTGCTTGTACTTGACCATGCGGACACGCCGGCCGTTCTTGTCGAAGGTTACTTCGTCCATGTAGGCATGCATGAGCATAAGTCCACGTCCGAAGGGTTTTTCGATATTCTCATCCAGAGTGGGATCGGGAACTTTACTCGGCTCGAACCCGTCACCTTGATCTGTAACCGAAAGAATGACCCTCGTCGAATCAATATCCAGAGTTGCTCGCACCGTCTTGCCCGGATCGCATTTCGATCCGTGCTTGATGGCGTTGGACAGCGCTTCTTCGAAGGCAAGTTTGACGGCGAATATCTCACCCTCGCTGTAACCGTTTTCCGAGAGCAGTTCCAATAACTTGCCCTCCAACTCTCCGGCTGCAGTCAAACTCGGTTCTATGACGATCTTTTTAGCCAAGGCGTTAGTCCCGCAAATACCGTCCATCTTCGAACGGGCCTACCTCAGACCGTCCATCGCCTCGGCGAGCGTCTTATCGATAGTAAATATCTCGTTGAGCCTGGTGATCTTGAATACTTCGTAGATGCTAGGCTGAATGCAGCACAGGCGCAACTGCCCCTTCTTTTCGGCGACACGCTTGTGAAACGTAATCAGCATGCCAAGGGCGCTGGAGGACATGTGTGCAACGGACGAGAAATTAACGACGATCCTCGGATCAGGATTGTCGCCAATCAGCGCGCCGAGCTGGTTGCCCAACTGGGCGATATTAACCTCGTCGAGAAGTTTGCGATCGATTAGATCAACGACCATCACGCGGTTCTGGATAGTCACGCTCAGGCGTGGGGTTTCTTCCTGCATTGGAGCTGTCTCCTGTCCTGAATTACATTATCAGATGCGGATGGTAGGTTTGGGGAATGTCATTGTCAAGTGTGCGCAGATGCGGACCCGCCACAGATACGCATCACTTGCCCGCTCCGGTGAGCAGGAGCAGCAGAACCACCGCGACGCTTGCCGTCAGCGCTACCGACAACAGGAAAATCACAACCTTGAGATTCATTCCGGTATCGGCAGTGTAGATGATATCGGTCTGGTCGTGAATTTCGGCTTGTTCTTCACCTTCGGCGAGGCTCGAAAGCATGTCCGCATCAATCTGCCTGCGTGCGAGCATCGGAGCGTCTCCGGTGGCGACGCTCTCAAGATCGACAAGCAAATCGGTAGTCGACTCATAGCGGTGAGTGCGATCCTTCGCCATCATTACCTCGACGATCTCGCCAAGACCGACTGACAGATCCATATTAAGGTGATCAGGCGGGACGAGCGCTTCTTTCAGATGCTTGTGCATGACCGCAGCCGGTGTGTCGCCCTCAAAGGGAACCTTTCCGGTGACCAGGTGGTACAGCGTCGCACCGAGCGAATAAATGTCGGCACGGAAATCGATATTCACCTCGCCGCGAATCTGCTCCGGGCTGATGTAATAAGGCGTTCCGAACGCTCGCCCGGCTTCTGCTTGGGCGACCTCTTCGTCCGAAGCGACGCGGGCAAGACCCATGTCAGCAAGTTTGGCAATGCGGTCAGGGGTCATCATGATGTTCTTGGGTTTGACATCGCGGTGAATCAGCCCCTGTGCGTGGGCGTGTTCGAGCGCCTTGGCGATCATGATGATGACCTTCAACGCCTCGGCTTCGGTGAATATCTTACCCTCGGCCAGCTCTTCGTAGAGCGAGTGACCCTCGACGTATTCCATCACGAAGTAATGATATCCTCCGGCTTCTCCAACGTCGAAAGCCTGGACGATATTGTGGTGGTTCAACTTGGCGGCGGCTTGGCCTTCCATGTAGAACCGCTCGACGTACTCGATGTTATCAGAGAGCCTGCGGGGAAGAACCTTGATTGCCACAAGCCTGTCGAGACTGACCTGCTTGGCCTTGAAAACCGTAGCCATCGCTCCGGCACCGATTTTACAGATTATCTCATAGCCCGGAATCTGCTGACCCTTGCGGGCTTCTTCGATCCTGGACTTTGTGCGGGATATCTGGCCGTCGGTGACAAAACCTTTGCTCACCAACATCTCGGACAAAGACTGCTGGTTATTGTCAGCTTCCTGTGCTTGGAGCGCAATGCATTCGTTCACCTCGCCCTGAGTGGCGAGGCTCTGTTCGACAACTATCCTGCCCAGCTCGGTGTCCATCGAAGCTGAGACAACTTCTTTCGGTTTTTCAGTCGTCATCGACTGCCCCTGGAAACAGGCGGATGTGCACACCTGCCGCTACGTCCCTGCGGCTGGCAGACATATTAGGAACGATACCTATCAGTGAATCGTTCGTCAACCACACTTTCCAAGTACCTCTACGATATTCTACACACGTGACTTGCGAAAAATCATCTTCCGACTCAAGTAGCGGCGTACAGTTCCGCCGGACCGAGTTCCTGGCCGCCCAATCCACAGGCGACGAAATGGCTCCGTAATTCCCAACATAGCTGGCACTTAGATGCATACCACTGCTTGGCGACGTATCCGGCAGCCTTGGCCTGGTCCAGCAAACCCACAGGTCCATGCATGCCAAGCGTGCCTACGATGTGTCGATCAGCGTGATCTGAATCCAGCTTACGCCATATATCAGCAGCACTTAGCTCGCCCATAACTCCCAGCACGATTCCCGCACATGTCCCGGGCATCATTCGCCCGCAACCGTCAACGTGTACGTGCTTTGAGCGTAACAAAGCGTTACTGCAAGGCTTATCGGCAAGTTCTGCAAGCGACTTTCGTGGCATTCCAACGATTATTTCGCTGACCGCCCTGCCGTTGAGCCTGTCGCGCCCTTGGGCGGCGTAAGACATAAAAAGTTCCAGCCTTTGGTCGGCATCAAGCTTATCTGTGTCGCAGCCGGCCGCCAGCCAGTCGCCCCAGCGGACCTGGACCCTCTCGGGTCCGAGCATCTCCGTTGCGATTTGGGCAACAAGCCTGCAACGTTCGATCGGGACGAACTGCTGGTGGTACGGGTCCGCCGATATGCTCAGCTTCTCCATGCCAGTTTCGTCCAGCGCGGATATCCTATCGCGGACCACAGCCGCATCGGTCGCCCAGAATGCGTTAGTCTCAATTTTCTGCAGCGGCGATAAACCTTCGTCCGAGGCGCGGCGACAAATTTCCTTCAGGCGCGGCCAGTTGCCGAACGGTTCGCCACCGGTGATGTGAACGCGACACCCGTGCGGCGAAGCGTCGATAAGCGACCGCCAGAAACTGAGCGCCCCGTCGGCTGTCATCTCATCGCCGCGGTCCGGACCGCAGGACAAATAGCACGACCCGCAGCGCGCGGAGCACCAGTAGGTCAGCATCAGTCCGGCGGCTGACCAGTACTTCACGGGCATGGGCTGGCTGCGATTCTCGTGCGGCATGATTGGTATTGTAACTTCCCTCCGGGCAAAAGGAGATTGGAATTGCGTCAGTCGCTCAATAGCCTCGGAGTAAAAAAAGGTTAGAATTGCGTCAGTCGTTCAATAGCCTCGGAGTAAAAAAAGGTTAGAATTGCGCACAGTCGCGGAGTAGCCCATGAAACCATTTAATCTATTCGTATACGGAACCCTGATGAACCCTGCCGTCTTCCGGGCGGTGTTGGGCAGGCGCCTGGTTCTGCATTCCTCGGAGGCCGACAACGTAGAGAGCTTCTGCGCACGCGATGCGATTCTCGACGATTACAAAAAAATCTCACCCGACAACTCCTACTCCTACGCCGTACCGGACCGCTACGGGCGCATCGCCGGATATGTCATCGGACCGCTGCCGGGCGAGTCCATGGCCGCCCTGCTGAAATTCGAGGGCAGAAACTACAAACGTAATCGTGTCCAGGTCCAGACCAAGACCGGCCAAGAGAAGGCCTACGCGTTTCTCGGACATATCGAGCACATGGAGCATGCATTCGGATATCAGTTCGCCGATCCGCTCAAGCAGGAGATTCTGCTCGATGAGAAGATCGATGCGGCCGTTCTGGAAACCGAGCGCCGACACCTTAACACTGACGAAAAGATTTCCCACCGCGCCGTACGCGAACTTTCAGGCCGCGCGATCCGCGATATCGTACGCAGGCACTTCGAAGCCGGAGGCATCAGCGATTACACAATACGCCACAGCCTTACCGACGCGCCGCTGCGAGATTACACGCGCATCGTCGACGACCCCAAAGCCCGCGCAGTAGCGCCCTACTATCTGACTATGGTTACCAGGCAGGTGATCTTCAACGAGATCGAAGAAGCCATTCGCAAGAATTTCCGCTACGAACTCGACCGCCTCGGACTGAGCGACAATTACTATGAGCGAACCGTCAGTTCGCTGGTGGCGCTGCGATTGTTGAATTCGCGATCCGAACTCATGCACCTTCTTGTTGGCGATTGTCTGAACGATCTGAGTTTCGCATCAAGTCACCTCATCGATTACGTGCGATGGGCGGTGATGGCCGCCGACGTGGTCTACGACGCTCAGATGGCCAAGCAGGAAATGGAGTACGTGCGCGGACACATGGGGCGAGGCTTCATTCCGATGGGCGCCGAACTGGAGTTCTCCGATGTCGGTCACCTGGTCATCCGCGACCCGCAGGCCGAGACGTACACCGATCCGCACTTCGACGGTTTCCTGTACTTCTATGATTTCGCCCTGGACGTGCTGACGTGGAAGCTCGGCGGGCACATCGACGACCACCGCGACAAGGTGAGCACCAAACCGCGACGCGGCTTTTTCGAGATCGCTCTGGGCAGCCTGTCCATCGAAGACAATATCTCCAAGCCCATCACCAACGATCCGTGGCTGCTTGCCCAATCCATCCACGAGGCAAGGCGCTTCTACGAAATTCAGCCGCACAGTGTACACATCAGCTTCCAGCTTCGCTCGAAGCGACGCCCGGTGCGCGACCGCGTGCCTTCGCTTGCCGTCATGAAATGCCTCTTCGCCCTGGTCGGCGATCCGATATGCAACGCCGCGGGAACGATCCAGATCAGCCGCCTGGTAACCGATGAGATCATCTCCGACGCGCCCAGCATGATGTTCTCGGACATATCGCGCCGCCACAGCAGCGATTACCACGACAACGAGCTTGTCCGGCCCGATGGTGCGACGGGCAAGTTCGTCCAGCAGTTCAAGTTTCCGCGTCTGGCGTCGAACATCAATTACGAGCCCATTATCATGGCGCTCAAGGGCCTGCAGTGCAAAATCTCGCTGGGCGCTTTCCTCAGCCGCCAGCAGTACGAATCCAGCCCGAAGCACAAGAAGCTGTTCGACGCCCTGCTGGAATGGGGCCGCGCCCCCACCGAGCTCAGTTACGAGCAGGTCGAGGAATTCCTCGCACCGGTCTACGATGGGCTGATGAGCGAGCATCGCGGCAAACCCGCACACGGCGAGGCGTACATTGCCTGGTCGATCAACCAGCTCCGCGCCAGGCTCACCGAGTTCAACGAACTGTTCGCAGAAAAGAAGTAGCCCGGAACCAGGAACCCGGAACTGGGCCTGTCCTCCGTAGCTTCAGCGAATGAGGAAACACGAAACACTGGCAAACGGAACCAGTCCACGAATTACACAAATCACACGAATTCAACACATCTCGCCTGCCTTTTCGGGGGGTGCCACGGTCATTTATGACCGTGCGTTTTCGGACATTCTCCACAGATTAAGGCACGACAGATATGTTCGCTGTCGCAGGTAGTAGGGTCGGCAACGAGTTGCCAACCCTACTACCTGGGGACAGGCCCGATCCCTGATTCCGAATGTGTTTTTAAAAAATAATAGTTGACATAGCATAGTTTGTATTACATACTATGTAACGTAAGCTATGGTTTCTGGATCTGGAGCATGAAAGACGGCCCGCAGGTTGGAGCTACAAAGGGACAGTCACCACCCGGCCGCGTCGTATGGCCAGAACCCGGCGTTTAAGGAACAGTCGCCACCCGGCAGCATCACACGGCCAGGCCCCGCCATTACTTGTCACTGATTACTGCTTTGTTGTTACTGGTTACTTGTCACTGATTACCGATCAACCAATCACAGGTTTCACCAAGGAGTCGGTCATGAAGTTCGAACGGGAATTGCTAAAAGGCGTCGCACCGGTGGTCGTACTGGAGATTCTTTCACGCGGCGAAATGTACGGCTGGGAGCTTTCCGAAGCCGTCGCCCAGCGCAGCGGAAACATTCTCTCGCTCGGACGCGGGACGCTGTATCCGCTGCTGTACAACCTCGAAGCCAAGAAGCTCATCCGCGGCCGTTGGGAGCAAAAGCCCGGTCAGCGAAAGCGCCGCTACTACTCCATCACCTCCTCCGGCAAGAAGTACCTCGCCCGCCAGAAGCAACAGTGGGAACGCCTGCAAACCGGAGTCGGAATGGTGCTGGGTACGCCCGCACCGAGCGTTTCTTTGGCTTAGTACTCTGTAACAGGAATAATGTTGGATTATGGCGCCGCGCCGGTGATGTAGCTGCAAGGAAGGAAAATGAAGTTATATTCAGTGAATACGTCGAGTTTTTCTGACGAAACAGATGCATTATCGCCGCAAGTCAGGACCGTCAGTATTGCTGTTACAGGGTACTAAATTGCGGACCACACACAGGGAGTGCGCCATGGCAGGCAAACGAGACATCTTCGAAGGACTTCCCACCATCGCGGGCGATTACATTCGGCTCGTCGTCCGCAAGGTCAGATACAGCCGCAAGGTCCGCAACGACGTGCAGGCTGAGCTTATCAATCATTTCCAGGAAGCTCTGCGCGACTGCGAGAACGATAGCGAGCGTGAGACGATAGCGACCGCCGTCATCTCACAGTTCGGCGACGCCAAGCTGCTTGGCAAACTCATCCGCCGCGGAAAGAAACGCTGCCGCCCTCTCTGGAAGAAAGCGATCATCCGCAGCTTCCAGACAGTGTTTGGACTGATCGGCCTGTATGTCCTCTACTCGCTGTGGCTCATGACGGGCACGCCGACGATCGACACGGACTACATGGCCAGGTTTCGCGATCATCAGAAAGCGGCTGCCCCTTCGCATCTCAACGCGTGGCAAGATTACACACAGGCGATGAAACTGCTAGTCGAACCCGCCGACGATATCAAGAACTTCGCTTATCTCATCGATTACGACGGCGATTCGTACCTGCCCAAACTCGACGCCGCCCAAACTGTGAGCATGCGCAAATGGCTGACAGACAATACCGATGCCTGGCAGCAGGTTGTCACCGGCAGTTCCAAGCCGTATTTCTGGACCGAATATAATGATCCTGAAGGGGGCGACTTGATCAATGTTCCACTGCCCGCATTGCTGAGGTTGCGGGAGTTGGGCAAGCAGTCGCTCTGGCGTACGGAATTCGCATTGCGGGACGGCAACCAGGCCGCAGCCGTAGACGATTTGCTGGTGACACTGCGTATGGGCAAGCATCTCCTCGACTCGCACAGCACAATCATCGAGCAACTTGTTGGCATGGCGATATCAAACCTGACTGATACTTACATAATGGACATCGTGGTCAATGATCGGCTGCCCGCGACGGAGCTTGGTCGCCTGCACAAGGCGATGGTCGCACTCCATGCGGACGGCTATCCGCTGGTCGACTTTGAGTTCGAGAAACTCGCATTCTTTGATGTCGTGCAGCGTATTTACACCAAGGGGGGCCCGGGAGGCGGACACCTGATCCCGTCAAAGTTCAACGATAGGATGGCTTACTACGTCACAGACTCCCCCGACAAGGGGCTAGTCCTGGCACTGAGCGCAGCGGTATTGGCCAGGCGCTACGAAACGGTCGCTAAGGGCGAGATGCTCTACGGTCACATGGACAGAATCGCATCACTTACGCCCTACCAGCAGGAACAGCAGGGTCTGAGGGGGCGGTCCTTGAAACACATAACCAGACTCTCGGAAATGAGGCATGCGGTGGCCCACTTCCTGATGCCGTCCTTCGATCGGGCGATAGACTTGGGATACCGCCAGAAGGCGACGCACGAAGCGGCTGTGACGGTACTCGCTCTCAAGCGATGGCAGCTTGATAAGGGCGAGTATCCTGATACGTTGCAGGAGCTGGTGGAGGCCGGTTACCTGACCGCCCTGCCCGATGACCCTTACGCCGAAGGCCCGCTGACGTATCGCAAAGACGGCGACGCCTTCATACTCTACAGCTTCGGCGCGGACTTTGAGGACAGCGGTGGAGTTCACGACCCCAAGAATCCGTGGGGCGAGCCCGGCCGCGTGAGCCACGACATACCCCACTCCGACCACCTATTCTGGCCGGTGCAGGATTGAGGACGACCTCGCATTACCGCGCAGCGATGTTGGTACGCTGGGGCGAGCGGAAAACTTGGGACAGGCACCTCCGCTACGCTCTGGAGCCAGTCCCTGTTTTCGGCTTTATGTTCTTTGTGTTCTTTGTGGCAAAGCCGTTGTCGTTGCCGTTTTTGGCGTTAATTCGTGAAATGCAGTTTCTGTTGTCTTGGCCGTTGCTGTTGGAATTCGATTCATCCCAAAGGGACAGGTTCGTGTAATTCGTGGACTATTGCTGTTACTGTTCCCGGTTTCTGGTTCCGCAATCCCGGAGTCTTGTTTCTTTTAAATCCGCAATCCCTCCGCACTTGTCCCTTCGGGAGGGGCAGGCTGCGGGACAGGCGTGGTTGGGGGGCGTGGGGGAGTAATCAGGTGATCTTAACGATTGCACCGATGACGAGTGTGTTCCGCTCGACTCTGCAGCCGATGCGGAATTCACCTAGCGAGATAATATAGCTGGTCGTTCGGCCGGTGCGGTGCGTGGTGAGCGTCGAATCCATCGACTGACGCTGTAGGAGGTCAAGTGCAGCGTGGGCCTTGTCGCCGGCTTGGTGCAGCCAGTCGATGACCTTACCGATCCGCTTCTGATCGCGTTTGGACAGTAGCGACAGTTGCTTCCGCGCTTTGGGTCGCAGCTTGATCTTGCAGTTCAATTAGAGCCCCAATTCCTTCTTCACGTTTTCCCATGGAATGGACTTGCCTGGCCCTTTGAATGCGGCATCGGTGGCGGCCAGTACATCAGCCTCAATTCGCTGAAGAGTCTCGACGTCCTGGATGGGGACGAGTGCGACTTTCTCCCGGCCGTGTCGTTCAATGATGATCCGCTCGTGCTTGTCGTGGGCCAGGTCGAAAAGGGAGGACAGCTTTCCCCTTGCACTTGTGATATCTATCGTAGTCATTTGAGTATACCTTTATTGACAATGCAGTACAGTAACGTACATCTCTGTACATAGTATCGTATATACCTCCCTTTTAGTCAAGCAAGTTCGGCCGAAATTAACCTGGCGGTAAGATCAGCTCATACAAGCCATGCCTGTCCCCCGGCACGAAGGCGGGTGGTATGTGGAGGTCGCCAAGAGGCACCGAAGGTGCCGGAAAGTGGGGAACACCTGCCTACCTTCGCTAAGCAGGCAGGGGCACGTCTCGCCCTTCGACAAGCTCAGGACTCGCTTGAGCCAGTCCCCATTTTACTTGCCCCACTGAAGAGGGCAGGCCGAAAAGAAAAACTCACGTCTGCCCCGGGCGGGGTTCGCGGCTAGTCGAGTCTCTGTGAACTCTGTGCTCTCAGTTCGGCAGACTCACTACAAGTGGTGATCTTTGTGGCAAAGGTAGTGGCGAGCTACTTGGCGGGCAGCGTAGTGGGGATGGATTTCATGGCCGGAGCGGCCGTCGCCTCGCCATTTGACAGGATGTAATCGGCGTAGGCGATGAGGATTTTATCATCCTTGGCATATTCGCGGAGTTTCATCGCCGCGGCGCGGGCCTTGGCCGCATGTGCAAGATTCTGATGCACAAACGCGGCCGTCAGCATCAGCCTGGCATCGACCTCGCCCCGGGCAAGCCTTGCATCGATACTGGCGATTTGCCGGTCGATGATCTCGGCTGGGAGTATTGAACGCAGATCGAATCGCACCCGCATCATCGCAGGCTGAAGTTTTATCGCGTGACGGATCGCCAGGCCAGCCGAGAGGAACTCACCTGTGGCGAACCTGGACAGGCCCGCACCAATTCGCGGTAGTGGATTCGTGCGGTTGAGTATCGCGGCGAATTCATAATCGCTCCCGGCATCGAAGAACTTGCCGCTATTGACGAGTTCCTGCGCCCGCGTCATCCGCCTGTTGAACAGATCCTGACTCGTACCGGCCAGTCCGTAGATAACAATAGGTCGTCTGAGAAGCGCAGGGGCGATAAGATGCTCCTGTTCGCCTTTCGGCCCGGCCGTAGCGACCGGTTCTACGCGCGGGGTACCTGGCGTTTGGGCGGGCATCTTCCGCCGGGCGAGTTCCGCTGTGCGTTGCTCATAAAGCGTCCTAAGCAGATCGACGTACACATCTTTACTTTCTGGCCGGACCTCTTCTTGCGGCGGTTGCTCGACAGGTGGAACTATCAGCAGTTGGTGCACCGGAGCATTTGGCTCGGCCGCCGAAGGTTCCTGGGGCGTGAGCGGCTGCAATAGCATGGGCAGCTTCTCGGGAGGTTCGACGGGTTCTGCCGGAGCCATAGCTGCATCGATGCGAGTCTCTATGGGCGTACCTACTCTGCCGGGCGGTTCGGCGAGCCGCCTTGCAAGTTCACGCTGCTCCTTCAGCCGCTCCGGATCGACCAGCATAAACGCCGACAGCCCGGAGAACTCACTCTCAGAGGCGACGGGTATGAATTGAAGGACGCCAGGGGTTGGTGTGACGCTCAGCAGCCGCCCAGGGCGCGCTGCCGTGCGCTTGTATGGCACGCGATAGTCCAGACGCTTCAGACGCCCCACATCCGCCGCCGACGGATACGATGTCCGCGGAACCGTGCTGCCTGGAAGATTCATTCCCTGGCTGATCGCCGGAATTGAAAGCGTCGTAGACGTTCGCTCGAAATAGGGTGATGTCCTGATAGTCTCGCCGGCTATCACCTGGCCTACACCTATCGATTGCCTGCGGAAATCACCAAGCCCAGCCGACGGAAGTTCCAGCCGCAATTCATTGGCTGCTTTGTAGGGAACACCGCCTCGGAAGCTGCTCAGCCCGGTCGACTGGCGATTGATCAGCAATTGAGTATCGAGACGCCCGTACCCGCCCACCGGGAGATTAACTCCACCGCTTCCGAAGCGCAGGTTGGAATCCAACGCGTGTCCGGAGTCTTTCCTGACCACCTGCCCGGCGGCTACATTGCAGAGCGTGAAGACAAGCACCGTTGATATTGCACCCAGTTGTCTCGCCTTGACCGTCATTCGATGTCCTCAGGACGTTGCCCGATTGCCCCTGGCCTGGGGCGTCTTTTTCCGCTGCGATTCATTTTTAGTTTCCAGCCGGACTCCACGCACACGGCTTCTTTTGAACCCGCATGCACGGACCCAACTAAGGCATCCGATAATGCAGGCCACCAGCTTCGGTTACATTTTCTATCGGCAAGATGCCAATCCAGCCTCACTACATTCTACGTTCGCACCGGCCTATAAGGTTGCCTTGAGAGCCTAAAAACTCCGTCCCTCAAGATCAACCGGGCTAACATTAACAAACCGCGTCTGCCAAATACCCCAAAATCCGGTGAAAACCTCTGACGAAAGCTGTAATCTTCCCGGGCGCGATTGCCGATGAAAACAGTTGTAGGACATGGATTTCCATTGGTTTGACGTTTTGGCCTCGGGTTCACAGCCCACACAGGCCACTGCGCATATTAGACAGGACGCTTATGCGACCACTTAGAACTTTCACTATCGAACCGTCACTGCCCGACGAGTTGGCGGGCCTGCTCGATGTCGCACACAACCTTCGCTGGTCGTGGAACGGCGATGCTCAGGCACTGTTCCGCAGGCTTGACCCCCAAGCATGGGAGCAGTACTACCACAACCCAGTCATCATGCTCGGAAGGGTAAGCCAGGACCGCCTGACGGCGCTGGCTGGTGACGAGGGATTCATCTCGCACCTGACCAGGGTCCAGGACGATCTGAAGGCATACCTCTCCAAGCCCGGATGGTGGTACAAAGAGCACGGCGGTGAGAGACAGGCTCAAGTGGCCTATTTCTGCGCCGAGTTCGGACTTGCCGAGTGCCTTCCGATTTATTCCGGCGGTCTGGGCGTTCTTGCCGGCGACCATCTGAAAAGCGCATCGGAACTCGATATCCCACTGGTAAGCGTCGGTCTGATGTACCAGCAGGGATACTTCCGCCAGAGACTCAACGCCGACGGATGGCAGCTTGAGCTTTTTCCTCGCAACGATTTCCCGAACATGCCCGTCGAGCCCGTCACGGACTCCGAAGGCAACCGCGTGATGATCGATATCGACATGTCCGGCCGCTCCACCAAGGCACAGGCGTGGAAGGTCAAAGTCGGACGCATCGATCTGTACCTGCTGGATACCAATCTGCCGGAGAACACGCCCGAAGATCGCCACATTACAGCCCATCTATATGGTGGCGACCAGGAAATGCGCATCCGCCAGGAGATCGTCCTGGGTATCGGAGGCGTGCGCATGCTGATCGCGCTGGGTATACATCCCAAGGCGTTTCACATGAACGAGGGGCACTCGGCGTTTCTGTCACTCGAGCGAATCCGCATACTGATGAGCGAGCAGGGCGCAACCTTCGAAGAAGCAAAGGAGGCCGTCGCCGGTTCGAATATCTTCACCACCCACACCCCCGTCCCTGCCGGGAACGACGTCTTCGAGCCGTGGCTGATCGATAAGTACTTCTCGAATTACTGGCCGCAGTTGGGGCTCTCCCGCGAAAACTTCCTGGCGCTGGGCAGACAGGAAGTTGACAACACCGACGAGCCGATGAGCCTGACGGTACTGGCGATGAGGCTCAGCGGTTTTCGCAACGGTGTCAGCGATCTTCACGGTCAGATCAGTCGCAAGCTCTGGACCGGAGTCTGGCCGGGAGTCCCGCAGAACGAAGTACCCATAAAGCACATTACAAACGGAATCCATACGCTAACTTGG
>SDBT01010371.1_pt1 | contig 15049 bp, 15 predicted proteins | sample 2277101 | NCBI WGS metagenome assembly SDBT01 (sample SAMN10404973, study PRJNA504765) | marine sediment metagenome | isolation source: marine sediment core GS10_PC15, 103 cmbsf | place: Arctic Ocean: Southern Knipovich Ridge | collected 2010 | reverse complement strand
TCAGCCTTGACACTGGAGCAATTGATGATACTGTCTTCGGACAGACGTTTCAATCAAATCAGCCTGGTTTGATTGGTTGGAATGTGAATGCGAATGGTCTCTACAAAGGCTTCGCAGGTTACGTTGCGACTGTTAAGAAGCAGGGCACATCGACCGCGATGACTGCTGAGGCTTGCACGTTGGAAGCTGGCAAAATCTATCAGATCGACGCTACAACTAAGCGTATCTTTGATCGCACAGCAGCATTCGTCTTCAAGGATGGAGCTGTAGACAAGAACGCTGAGATTGAATGGGTTGATCCTCTCTTCGGTCGGTTCAAGTTTCTTGACTCATACACAGTTACAGGCGCAGTTACTGTGGATGGCTTCTTTTTCCCAACGGTAGCACTTGGTAGAGCCAGATCGTTCACTCTTACCCAGACTGCAGAGGCTGTTGACGATACCGACTTTGCAATTGCTCAAGCCAATTCAGGACATCGTACCTTCATTCCTGGATTACGCCAAGCAGGCCTCGATCTCTCGAGTATCTACGATATTGCATCAGGTTTCCGTGCCGCCTTGATTGCACGCGATGAGCTGGTTGTGGAAATCAACCCTGATGGCAACGACAAATCCTTCATGAGAGGTTTCTTTAAGTTCTCCACGGAAGGTCAGTCAGGTGATGTGGGTGCTCTTGAGGAAGAGTCAATCAATCTTGTGTTGAATGTACCTCTTCCAGCTGCTCTAGGTATCAACAACATTCTTCGTCCTGTTGGGTGGTTCCATGCAGCTACTACTACATTGTCTGAAGCAATTCAAATTGCTTTGACAGCTTGGGAGACCGAAACCGAGATTGACGTTCAGTACCTTTACGATGGTGTCAATGGTGTCAAGGGTGCCTGCATCGTTACTGACGTCACACTATCGGGTGGGCTAGAGGTCATGAACGACTTCGCCTGTAACGTTCAAGGAGTTGGAGTAACTGCTGACGTTGGCACTGGTTAATCACTAACGAATCAACCACAAATCACTAACAAAGGGAGACTACTATGGCTGAGACTGAGACTGAACCTAAGCCAACGCGTGACGATCTACGGAAGAAGATCTTCTCTTCTCAGAATATGCAGTTCCAGAAGGAGAAGCTCACTCTTTTCGGTCAGAGTCTTGAAATCAGGCAGCCTTCGCTAGGCATGATCCTTGCGGCTCAAGAGAATGAGGATCGTACTAAGGCAATCGTCATGCTGCTCGTGAATCATTGCTATGTGCCTGAAACAGATGAGAAAGTCTTCGAAGAAGGCGATGTTGCGATGCTTCTCAGCATGCCCTTCGGAGATGATCTCCTCAGGGCTAATAAAGTCATTGAGAAGATGACGGCAATCGATGTAATGAGTGCGGAAAAAAACTCCGAGAAAACACCAGCAGACGCAACGTCTTAATAGTAGCACGTGAACTAAAGAAGTTCGAATGGCAAGTCTTAGAGCAGATGCCTTCTGATGAGTACGCTCGCTGGTGTGCGTTATTCAAGATAGAGGAGAAAGAGCGTAAGCACCAAGATCGTATCGCTAGGACTAAATCAAGACTTAAAAGTCCCAAAAGTCCCAAAGGTAGACGGAGATAACCGTGGCAGCTGGCGCAGTAACATTCGGACTCGACGTTGAGACCACTGAACGCTTCTCCAAAGCGATCGGTCTCTTTGGCAAAATGCGTAGGGAGGTTGACAAAACTGCTAACTCCCAAGTCAAAGGTGCCCAGTCAGCTGCAAAAGCTCTTCTCAGGAATGAGAAAGCATTACAGAGTGCTATCATTAAAGCTGGCCAATACCGTCAAGAACTTGTTCGTTTAGGCGCTCCCAAGCAACAAATTGCCAATGTTACTCGTGCTATAACAACTCTCGCTAAAGGGTTGGATAGAGCAGGTGTTAATGCCATTAAAGCTGGCCGCTCAATGGATAGCTTTAACACTACATTGGGGCGTAGTAGAAAGAAGATCGTAGGTATGGGGGGTAATCTTGATAAGACGTCTGGCAAAGGCGCTAAATTCAATCGAATGATGCGGAACATGGAGTCCGCGTCTGTCTTGGCTGTAGGCCCTCTCTCCGGAATCGGTGCTCGTATCAGATCTCTTGGTGCTATTGCTGGTCGAGGAACTATTAAGCTGGTTGCCTTCTTTGCAGCTATTGCAGCCGGTGTTGTAGTGATCTTCAAGCTTACCAAGGCCGCTCTAGCTGCCAACTTAGCTGTTGAAAGGATTACTGCAGGCCTTACAGCAGGAAGTGGTTCAGCGGCAATAGCCAAGATACAGTTTAAGTCACTAGCTGAATTTGCCTCGAAGATGGGGCTTAATCTAGCTGCCGCAGGTCAAGAGTTTGGTAAACTGTCAGCAGCTGCTCGAGGCACAAGTCTTGAAGGTGAGGGTGTTGACAAGATTTTCCGTGCGGTGTCTAAAGCTTCAGTAGCCTTAAGACTTACACAAGAGCAAACTACTGGTGCCTTTAGAGCTTTGCAGCAGATGATCTCCAAAGGTACAGTACAAGCTGAAGAACTTCGTGGGCAACTTGCTGAACGTCTCCCTGGTGCATTTGCATTAGCTGCTAAGGCTATGGGACTTACGACTAAAGCTCTAGGGGAGCAGTTGAAGAAGGGTCAAATACTTGCAGTTGATCTCCTGCCTAAGTTGGCTAAAGCTCTTGAGGAAGCTTATGGTCAACAAGCAGAAGATGCTGTTGGTTCTCTACAAGCTGCAATAAATAGGCTCAGCACTGAGACGCTCCTGTTCAACAAAGCATTAGATGATACTGTAGGTATCAGCTCCAGTGCGACTAGTTTGCTGAACAGCTTAGCATCAGCTATTGCTTTCCTCAGGGTTAATATGGTCAATCTAATTTCAACGATTCTTGCACTTAGTATAGCCACTGCAGCCTTTTTCTTACGTCTGAAACTACTTGTAGTTATATTTGCCGCTATAGGTGCAGCAACTGGAAAACTTATCGTAGCTATTAGAACCCTCAGCTTCGCTATGTTCGCCATACCTGGAGTTGGTACTCTAGCGATGCTAGGTAGAATTGCATTTGCCGTTGTAGCAGGCACTGCAGCTTGGTTTGGCCTCTCAGCAGCTATTGATGACACTGCAGAGAAGCATACCAATCTGATAGATGCCGCTGATGCACTAACTGAATCCTTGGAATCTGGCATTAGGGCTTCTAACGCTGTAGTGAAAAATGTTATGGGCGGCCTTAGAGGTGAGCTACTCAGTTTAGGAATCGCATTACGAGAGACTCAGGCAGAGATACTTGAGCTCGCTAGAACAGATGTACCTGGTGGTATGGGAGTCCCCATAGCACCTGGAGCAGGTAAAGAGTTAGAGGATGCTCAAGTAAGATTGAGAGAACAAATTGCCAAGACACAAGAGCGCATTAATGCGCTAAAAGCGGCCTTGTTTGAGTTGAATCAGCCAGCTAGCTTAGCAGTAGACGAACTCACCACGGCTGGGAAGAGAGCTGAGGAAAAGATTAACGACCTTAACGACAAGCTAGAGAAAGCCCGTTTGCACATCATGGATCTTAGCGGCTTGAATCCTCTGGGACCTGATTTCATTGGCAACTTGATCACCGCTAAAGATCTGCTAGATAATCTAAGTACACAGGATCTTGGTCTACTACTAGGGCAGCTTAAGACATTAGGCTTTGCAGGTGATACTGCGGCAGAAGCTTTAGCGAAATTAATAGCTAAGCAACTTGACGCGAAGCGTACTGCCGCTGCATTGACTAAGCAGTGGGCTGATACTCCAGCGATCCTCAAGAAGATTGAGATCCAAATTAGCTCGCTAGGGCGAGAGATAGTAGCTATGGGAAGGGGTGTAGGTGCAGTTGAGGAATTGAATAAAGCGTTGGCAAAAGAGGAGCTTGTTGAGAAGTACCGGAAAGAACTCCAGAAGATGACTGGCGCTGCGAGACAATCAGTCTTAACTCTTATGGAGTTTACAGCTCTACTTGAACAGCATGAAGCTGCGGCTAAGAAGTTCGAGGAGACGCAAGAGATATTCGATACAGTGAGAGCTGCAGCATTAACTATGAAGGATGGCTTCAAGGATGCTTTCACTGGCGCCAAGTCAGCAATGGAGGCTTTCAAGGACACTATGCTAACTATTGCTGATCAGATAATCGACAAGTTTCTTGAGATGGGTATCATCAACCCAATACTGAATTCCATCTTCGGGACCTCGCTAGGAACGATTGACTTCTCTAGCTTATTTACCAGGGTTGCTGGAGTCACTAGAGGTACGTCTGACATCGGTGGTCTTGTTGGTGGAGCTGGCGGAGGTCATTTCGGTGTAGGACAGTTAGTTCTAACAGGTGAAGAGGGTCCTGAGCTTATTAAAACAAGACGCTCAGGTACTATTATTCCAAACGACGAGATTGGTAGTGGTGGTACTATTAAATCTGGATCATTTCGAGAGGGGGATACAATAATAGTCAACATCAACGGTGTGCAAGACTTCGACAGTTTTAGACGTTCTAGGTCACAGACTCAGGCAGCTATAATGGCTGCTTGGCAAAGAGCAGGAGATAGAGATTCTTGATGACACACTTCGATGACATCATAATCCCAGACACTATTGCTTTGGCAGGACAAACTGGGCCAAGTACTTCTGTAGAACAAGTCTCCTTGAGTAATGGATTTAGGGAAACTAACTTGCTGTGGACGCAAAAGCTGCGACAGTTTAACATAGGCTATCCAAATATGAAGCTAACAGATGCCTTCATAATTTTGAGAATATTCGAAGCCGTGAACGGTCCATTTAACTCTTTCCTTTCAAAAGACCAAAACGACTGGAACACTACGGCCGGTAATATGGGAAGTAGTGGCGCAGCCAGTATTACCAAAGACGATCAGAAACTAGAGAATACCACTGATCAGACGGACGTTGGAGACGGATCGACTTTGACCTTTCAATGTATCAAGGATTATTCCGTTGGTGCCACCGCTACTCACAGAAGGAACATAATCAAGCCGCAGAACGGAGTTGGGGATTTTGCGATTAAGGTAGCCCTTGATGGAGTACTTCAGACAGAGGGTGCTGACTACACTGTCAACTACAGTATTGGCATCGTGACGTTCACAGTAGCTCCTGGAGCTGGAGTTGCCCCAACGTGGGGTGGCGCCTTTTATGTTCCTGTTGCATTCATTAATGATGACTTCCTGGCTCTACTACTCCAACCTGGAATAACATCCATCCCCGATATTCCAATGTTGGAGGTACGTCTATAATGGTTAAAGCCGCGAGTGCAGGAATGATAACGCACTTGGCTGCAGTCGCTTCTAAAGGTTCTAGAACGATAACTGATTGTATTCAGATCATCCAAAAGAACGGAACAATTAGAGGTTTTACAACGCTTGATGTAGACATTTCAATTGACATTAGCGACGGTAACGGTGAGATTACTTACTTAGCTGGAAGCGGGCTTACGCGCTCTAACATTAGTACGAGTGCTGGATACTCTGCGGACAACCTGTCGCTTGAGGGGTTTGTTAAGGCTGGGGTAATTGAAATAGCTGACATCCGGGCCGGAGACTATGATTTCGCCGAGGTTAGAACATTTCAGGTGAACTTCTTGAATTTGTCTGACGGCATTTTGAAAGGTGTCCGTGGACATCTTGGAGAGATTTCCATTGAAGATATAAGGGTGTCTCTGGAGAGTCGATCTCTTAAAGATCTCCTGAATCAGAGTATTGTTGATCTAGCTGCTCCAGACTGTAGAGAAGACTTGGGAGGGCCTAGATGTCGCACCAGGTTGGACCCTCCAGCATGGGGAGCGACGACTCCCTACACTGAGCGTCTTGCTAATGATGCTAATACTGGTAGTGTGATTAAGCCGTTGGCTGCGTTTAATGATCGGCATTTCAAATGCACTACTGCGGGAACAAGTGGAGGTTCTGAACCAGTATGGGACACAACAATTGGAAATACAACAGTTGATGGATCAGTAGTCTGGACAGCGATACAAGCGTTAAAGATTGAAGGGTCCGTAAATGTAGTAACTAACAACGGCGAGTTTACTATCACTGCATCGATTGACTCTCCTGACTCACTTCTTGCTCTTGGTGTTTTGGAGTGGCTAACTGGCAATAATGCTGGTAGGAAGATGGACCTTGATGCTGGTGGTTGGGTTTTGTCAACTAAGACAGTTATTTTGTTTCTTGATATGCCAGGAGATGTAGTAAATGGCGATACCTTCACTATTCAAGCTGGTTGTGATAAATTGCATGGAACGTGTACAGACCCATTTGACAACATATTAAATTTTGATGGGGAACATAAATTACCTGGCAATAAAGTGTTCATTCCTGTACCAGCACCAACGGTGTAGATTATGAGTGCCCTCACGGCTCTTCTCGGAGGAATTGTCGGAGCCGGTATCGGCTTCGCTATTGGCGGTCCGTTTGGAGCAGCAGCGCTTGGGGCCAGAATTGGATTTCTTGCTGGCGCATTTATTGCGTCTGCGTTGTCGGCTAAAGATGTTACGTTAGAAGGTGCAAGAGCACACGAGCTAAGACTAACTGGATCTGCTTATGGAACACCGATTCCAATACTGTTTGGAACTAGCAAGCTTCCAAGTAATGTATTTTGGGCTGCTGATCCTCCCATAGCTATTATTAAACACGAAGAATCTAATCATGGAGGAAGTTTCTTTGAAACACTTCTTGGTGGGCCAAAGGTTACAAAAACTTCCTACACCTATGAAGCAACATTTGCTGTGATGTTGAGTGATGTTGCTATTGGTGATGCTGCTTCGTTGTTGAAGATATATTTTGATGATGACCTAGTTGCAGATTATACACTCGTTGACGGTCCATTTATTAAAGAAGATCTAAGAGGTAGTATTACATTCCATAACGGTAGTGCGGATCAAGTAGCTGATAGCACAATGGTTGCACTAGATGGCGCAACAACAACTTCTGCACATAGAGGAAAGTCTTATATAGTATTTAATAAACTTCCTGTAGATAGGAGTATTCCAAGAGTCTCTGGTGTTGTGTCTGCTAAAACCGCGCCAGACGTCTTTCCGCTTGTTACTATTGATCCTGTTAATCAACTCGGAGTTGGTATGATACAATGGGGTCCAGATGGAAAGACTCTCTGGATAAATGCTCAAGCCAACGGTCCTCTTGGGTTGGTGATAGTTGATACTGCTAGTGCTACTATTATTAGAGAAATGCAGTCTCTTGATTTTGTCAATTTTGGTAGTCTTAATCAGCTTACAGATTTTAGTCGTAATGGAGAAAAGTTCTTCCTGGCTGCTGAGGACTTATTCTTTGGCGACAGGATGATTAAATTCAGTGTTGACACGCTAGAAGTAGAGGGAATGTCTCCTGATTTGGGATTCAGGCCTCATGTATTTAGAGCGTTTCCAACGACGGATAAGCTGTTAGTTGTTAGCGGTGAAACCTCTAGTGTTTCAATTCTTACCTCGACTGAGAACGTTGACCAGCTAACCCTTCTACATCCAACTCTAGACATTCAAGACACTTACAGCTTGAATGATTATTTGACCGGAACTGGTTGGATAGGAAAAGATATCATCTTAGACGGAGAAGGATATCTATGGATTTTAGCTATCAACTCGGAAGGAGCAGATGATAGTCTAGCCTTGATTAAGACTGATCGTGGTTTTGGCTTCCCATTACAGACTTATGTTATAGCACAGTTTGATACTAGTGTCCTTGGTGTTTATGATATAGTAACAAATAGTTTTATTATAATAGGTATTCCTAACATGTTCTTTAGATGGAGTTTGGATACCTTTGATATTGTAGTTGATAAAGGAGCCGACGGTCCAACTTCAATGCGCCGAGGAGATTTAAGGGCTCCTATTAATGGCCGTTTGTGGATGGATAAGGACATTGATGAATTCGAGGAGTATGATACCGTAACACTTAATAGATTGAGAACTCTTGATTCTACTGATTGGGGAATAGGTACAACACTCTCCTCTGCATTCTACGATCCGGTGAATCATGCTGTTTGGAGAACTAGTACAACTCACTTGCTCTATAGACAGCTCATTGATCGAATAGGAACACCAGGAACCACTACTGTTAGAGAAATTGTTGAGGGTGTCTCTACGAGAGTTGGCTTAGACGCTTCCGCTGACATAGATGCTTCTGCGCTGACTAGTACCATTCCAGGATATCCGTTGTTAAGACGGTCGAAGGCTAGATCATTTATAGAGCCACTTGCTGCTGTCTTCTTCTTTGATCAAAGAGAAGAAGATTGGAAGATTGAATATATTAAACGCGGAGGAGCTGCTGTTTTAACAATTCCTGAGTCTGACTTAGGAGCACATATAACAGGTTCAGAAACTCCTGCGGTTCTGACAGAAAAAATGGTTGATGAACTTCAGGTTCCGGCAAGAGTTGATTTCACATTCATAAACCCCAACGCTCAATATGAGCAAGGTGTTGCCCACTGGCAGCGTCCCAGCGAGGTTATTAACACAAAAGACTTAAAGACTATCAATATTGGAGTTGTTATAGGCGAGGATACAGCTAAACAGATGCTTCACAAAATGATGAAGCTTCTATGGACGGATAGAAATGATTTCTCGTTTACACTTACTAGAAGATATACCAGACTTAGTGTTGGTGATGTTATTAATATTGTAAAAGATTCTATCACTCATACAGTTAATATTACTAAGCTTGATCGTGGTGCAAATGGTATTACAGAAGTCTCTGCTAGTACAGACGATCCACCAATATATACAAGTACTGTAACTGGTACTCCTCAAGATGGTGTTCTTGATGAAAATATTGGAACTGTGGCGACGACCATCTTTAGGATTAGTGACATTCCAGCTATAAGAGTAGACGATATAGGACTTTTCTCCTATGCGGCAGCCGGAGGTATTGGAACAGGAATATGGGATGGAGTAGCTCTACATAGGGCGGAAGACGGTATAGATTTCTCTACAGAGGCGGCTTTAGTAGAGTCAGATCAGAATTCTTCACTCGGGCTTACTATTGATAAGTTAGAGTCTGCTTCTGCATTTCGGACTGATAGAGTTAACTCACTGACCATTAGACTGTTTAGTGGATCACTTGCAACAGTTACTGAATCAGCTTTGCTAAACGGTCTTGCTACCGGAGTCAATGTTCTTATCGTCGGAAGAGAAGTTATTCAAGCCGCTACAGTTGTTGATAATTCAGATGGAACATTTACTCTCAGTGACTTCCTTCGTGGAAGGCGCGGGACGGAATTAGAGATAGATAATCATGAAATCGGAGACCTAGTTACTGTTGTTGATTTTGATAAGTTAGTAAAGGTTACTATGGTAGCCGCTGACGTTACTAAGGAACTTGATTTTGCTACCAGAAATATAGGATCGGTTAATCTTAATAGTCCTATTAGGGAACTGACATATAGAGCAGAAGCATTAATGCCCATGCCAGTTGCTAAGGTTAACGGATCCATTACGTCCGACGACTGGACATTCACCTTTCATCGACGGAGTAGGTTTACAAGAGCAAGACCGTTCTTAACTCCTACTGTTGGGGAAAGTGGAGAAGTGTATAAGTGTGATATTCTTAGTGGTCCTGGAGGAACTATTCTAAGAACGATAACTAAGGACTTGACAGATAATGGGTCTTACGTGGATGCATCAGTGCCTAATGTTTTTTACGATGGCGCTGATCAAGTTATTGACTTCGGATCAGTGCAGACGACTATTACTTTTAAGATTTATATGATTAGCGGCACGCCTGTTGGAACTCTTGCTGATGGTAGAGGTTTTGCAAACGAAGTTACTCTTCCGAGGACAAGTATTGATGTTGATCCAAATTGGGATGATGTTGTTCTGTTACTTAGAGCTAATGGAAAAACAGGTTCTACTAAGTTTATAGATTATAGCGATAGTGCTCATGAATTGGTTGCCAATGGCAATGCACAGATAAGTGAAGCTAGGTCGAAGTTCGGTGTCTCTAGTTACCTCGGGGATGGAAGTGCAGACTGGATCGATACGACTGATGGAGCATCTGACTTTGACTTCGGCACTGCTAACTTCACTATTGCAGCGTTTATCTATAAGGAAGCTGATACTGGCATAAAACATATAATCTCTAGAGGAGCTTCTACTGCATCCCTTTCTTCTTGGTATTTCTATCTCAACAACGGTGTTCTTAAATTCTTATGCCAAGGAATCGTGAAGATTACTGAAGTTAACAGGTTCGATGAACTTGGCTTGAATGATCAGTGGGTTCATGTAGCTGTTGTTAGAAAGGGAAAGTCCACCATGTTATTTATCAATGGGCTCCTGGTAGCGGAGACCATTGATGCAGCTGCTTATGATATTACCACTACAGCAGAAACTGTCTTGATTGGTACTGGAGCCAATAACACTACTACCAGATCATTCAATGGAAATCTTGAGCAAGTTCAAGTCTGGAACGGAACCGCGAAATGGACAGCAAACTTCACACCACCAACATCGCCAGCCCCAAGGAGATAAATTATGGCTGATCTACCAAATCTTGGTCCTCATGCAAACGGTACCCTTCTAGAACTTGACCAAGACCAAGCAGAAGATACGTCGAATGATCTTGACTCTCTGCTGGACAATGCTATGAACGCCGTTGGCTCCGTTGATTGCACAGCTGGCGGTACTATCACAGTTTCAGATGATGTGTACTTTGGGTCAGGTACAATTAAACTTACTGGTTCACCTGCCAGTGCTTTCACTCTTAATATTCCAAACAATGATAGAGACATTAAGATTTGGAATACTTCTGGAGAGACTGCGACGATAGATACAGTTACAGGTTCTGCGAAGACCCCAGTTCTGGAAGACGGGAACAAAGTCAGACTACAGGTGGATGCAACTGAGATTGAAGTAACATCTACGTTTAACACAGTTTTTCACAATCTTAGCATTATGTCTCTGAGAGAAATTGCTAGCGATGAAATTGATGTAGATGCAAACCATGGTGGTATTCTAACTTCTGATTCCACTCCCCGCTTAAAGCGTGTGTCTACTTCTACTGACAAAGCATTAAAGGTTGAATGGATCGGCGGTAATGTTGATGAGGTTCAATTTGATCCATGGCTAATGCCAGCAGACCTTGATAGTGATGAAAACTTGATAATCCACTTGATCGCAAAGATGGATGCTGGTGGTGATACTCCAACTATAGATGTGCAAGTCTTCGACGGCATAGGGGACACTGAAATGGGTGGTGCTACTGCTGCTCTTTCTAGCACACTTGCTGATTTAACAGTCACTATAACTGCCGCCAATTTATCTGGTTCTCCACTTGGATTCTTAAATATCTCTTTAATTCCAGGTACTCATGCCACTCAACTTGTGGAACTATATGCTGCGAAGATAGAATACATAAGAAAGTAATGGAGAAGACTGCTGTAGCAGCTATGGCGTACAAGGTGCAACATATGGGAGCAATAGAGTAATGGGAATCCCAAAGTGGTTAAGAGTCCTAATCCTCGTGATCCTCACTCTGCAAGGAATGATGATTCCCCCCGTCTTTGCACAGTCAGTAGGTTTTTGCACCTCATATAAGGATATCAAAAATTATCTACTAACTCAGTATAGTCAGTCAGCAGAGTACTTCGGAATAACCGATGAGGGAAGTTTAATGGAAATCTTTGTGAGTTTCTCTACCAGTACTTGGAGCGCTGTCATCACACCCCCCAACGGTTTTGCTTGTATAGTATCTGCAGGTATGTACTGGACGCCTAGAATACCCCATCAGCGAGAGGCACTTACGGAACCTAGGCATCAGTAGAGGGGTACTTAGAAACCCTCTTGATTTCTTCAACAAGACGTCCTATAATATAGTGACCTTGAACTAGGAGAACTTAATCATGGAAACCAAATCAGTTTTGGCCTCAAAGACAATGTGGGCCAACGTTATAGCGTTCATCGCTGCGATAAGTACGTCTTTCGGCTTTGAGCTCGGACTTGACCCCGAAACTCAACTCGCTATCGTCGGCGGCATCATGGCTGCTCTCAATATCGTCCTGCGCTTCGTAACGAAGTCGGCTGTAAGCATCAGTTAGGTGGTCTGATGTTCAAACTACTCACGCTAGTAGCTGCTCTTTTCTTCCTCGGGGCTTGTACTCAGATCGAGCGTCTGGAGTGGGCTTTTGTCGACCACGGAGATATGTGTGCAAGTCCTGACGTGGAGATTGTATATATCCACTATGAGAGTACGGAAGCACTCCAGGTAGAGCGTGCAACAAGGTCCCCAACACCACAAGGAGCAGTTGCGGCCTTTACGAGTTGGCAGATTGGGTGTATCTGTGAGGTCCACTTACCTCCACTAGACACACCTGATTACGCAGAGTTCAAACTCCACGAGGATCGTCACTGTCACGAGGGCCACTACCACGCTCGTACTGCACCCTTCCACGACCTATAAGGAGAACTCCAATGTTGAATAAGTTACGCACTGTTCCGGTAATTCTATTCCTGTTCGTTGCAGCTTGTGCTACCTTCAATCCTTTCGAAGCTGCTGTAACGCTTGAGCAGAAAGCTTTTGCTTCCTACGGCACTTTTGTCTCCTATCAGGAAACAGCCGTCGGACTCATGAGTTCACCTAATGTTCCTGATAACGTCAAGGCAATCATTCAGAGAATCGACGGTATTGCCAAGCCAGCGGCAGATCTCATGCAAGCTGCAGCGGTAAAGGTTATTCAGGTACGTCTGGAGTTAGAAGCAACTCCTGATGCAACAACATTGGACAAGCTTAACATTGCTATTGCAGCTCTGAATGAAGCTTACAATGATGCTGGGCCGAAGATTGACGCTCTGCGACTCGCCATCGACAACTAGAGATAGGGAGCACTAACAATGCCAATCACTTTACTGCCCACACTTGTCATGGCTCTTGCCAGTGAATTTATCAGCAATGATACCGTCTTGAAGTGGATCGGCTTCGGTGGTGAGATCGTCACTAAGGCTTTCGAGGTAGACGAACGACTCAAAGCCTTGACTGAACATATCGAGACGATGGTCGCTGAGGAACGCGAGCCGACGGAAGAGGAATGGAAAGATCTCCAGGCACGTTCTGACATCGCTCACGACGCGATCCAGTCTTGGAAGCTACCAGCATAGCTGCGAGGTGAACAAATGTCAGTAAAACTCTTCACTACTCAAATTGTTGACGGTCAGAGTGCTGAGGCAGTCCATTCCGGAGGGGCTGCTGCTTTTGTTGGCTGGGGAACCTTTGGTACTGGCACACTTAAGCTTCAGATTAGTCCGGATGGAGGGACTACATGGATAGATGTACCCCTCGCAACAATGACTGCTAATGGTATGGTTAGTATAGAACTTCCAGTTAAGGCTCTAGTACGAGCCGACCTTACCGGATCGACCTCGGCCAGTGTGGATGCAACGCTACTGTAACAACGAACAACTAGAAAACTAAAGGGAGTTACCGTGATGCGAAGGTTCAGACCTCTAGAAGACTTCAAGTGGGAAGTTGCAGCAGGAACTAACAAGTATGTTAAGGGTATGAAGTATACCATTCGAGATACACCTGATTACGCCCCACTACGCGCGATGGCACTTGAATGGGAAGCTGCAGGGATGATTGAGTTCATCGACAAAGAAGAGATCCCCCAAACAGCTCAGGATGCTGCTGTCCGTGCTACTGTCAGAGTCAGACCATGATGCGAACTGACCCTCGTAAAGATCTAGCACAGATCATCTGGATTGCCTCGTATCCCAAGTCAGGTAATACTTGGGTGCGAGCTTTCCTGTGCGCGTATGAATATGGAGAGTTTCACATCAACGATTTCGGTTTAGGTTATAATATGGATGACCTGAACGAAATGGCTCATCAAGCTGTATCAGTTACACCTATCCACTTGATGAGCCCGGTTAACAATGCACTTCTTCGACCTGCTGCATTAATGTTCATTCTTCAGGTTGGGGGCCGATCGCGTCAATACATTAAGACGCACTCTGCATTGGCCAACGTTGGAGGTGTAGATCAAATTCCTATTGCTCTCACTGACAGAGCGATTTATCTAGTTAGAGATCCTCGTGACATTGTCATTAGCTTAGCAGCTCATATGGATCTTACTCACCAAGAGATTGTTAATGATATCCTTAATCAGTCTACAGCACTGTTTAAGAAGACTGAATACTTGGCTCATTACTCAGGGTCTTGGTCAGATCACGTTACGAGTTGGTTAAATCCCAACAATCCGATTAAGCGTAAAGTCTTCCGTTATGAGGATTTAATCCATACTCCTAAAATCAAATTTGCTGAAATTCTCACCTGTCTTGGGCACCAGTCAATTGACAAGACACGCTTCAAGAAGGCTTTAGAGCTTACGACATTAGACCGTTTCCAGCAACAAGAAGCGCAGGACGGCTTTGATCAATCTAGTGAAAGGTCAACTGAACCCTTCTTCCGCTTTGGGAAGATTGGTCAGTGGAAAACAGAACTTGCACCAGAGTTAGCCGAGCAAGTTGAGCATGTCCATCGAGAGATGATGACAAGGTTTGACTATCTACAACCCCCCAAGAACACTGGAGAAGTTAGAGATGGCGATCACTCACGTCACAGCGCTACGTAACATCCTTGCGGATGCAGTTGACAATTACATTAACACCACAGGAACAGGCGAAGCTCATGGTGACTTTGTTATCTTGGATGCAGCGGTTGTCCTTGCTCGGATCGATCTTCAAGCTCCAGCGTTTGGAGTTGCTGCAGCTGGTGTAATCACGCTTCAAGGTACACCACTAACAGCTACTGCAGCTGCTAGCGGCACAGCTGATCTGTTCGAGCTTCAGGATCGAGACGATGGTTCCGTTGTCCTTGGCACAGCTACTCTGACGTCAGGTGGTGGTGACATCGAACTGGATAACACCAACATCACTGCAACGCAGGTTGTTGAGGTCACGTCCTTCACCTACACAGCTCCTGCTTAAAGCGATGTCTATCGCTTCTCGTGAACTGTAACATACCCACACAAGGGAATAACAGAGATGAAGCTCGCAATTCTTACCTTTCTACTTATCTTCACCGCCAGCAGCACAGCATATGGAC
>SDBT01010370.1_pt1 | contig 15049 bp, 9 predicted proteins | sample 2277101 | NCBI WGS metagenome assembly SDBT01 (sample SAMN10404973, study PRJNA504765) | marine sediment metagenome | isolation source: marine sediment core GS10_PC15, 103 cmbsf | place: Arctic Ocean: Southern Knipovich Ridge | collected 2010 | reverse complement strand
TCAAAGTTGCGGTAGTATCGGGACTATTATAATTAAGTTCCGGGTGCGGTAAAATATCCGTATTATTAGATTTAACAGACATCGTAATTTGTTGATCGGTCTCCCAAGGTCCCGCTTGTATGCTGGTTAATTCTATAATGGTTTCGGAATCTTCGATAATTTGAATATCATCCAATAGATTAAAAATTGGTGGATCGTTTATAGGAGATATATTTAGATAAAAAGTTGTTTCAGATGAATCAACGCCACCATTGGAAGATCCGCCATCGTCAATTATTTGTACAGTTATTGGAAGAATTCCGAAAATATTTTCCACCGGATCTATTGCAACAAATCCCGTATCATCAGGACTGTCATATTGGATATCGCCAACTTTAACCAAAGATGTATCATCTGCAAACACTTTAACAGAAAGATTTTGTATTTCATTTACAGGACCCGCATTAATTCCAATAATTGGAAATATTATGTTGTTAGAATCCTCCATTATGTATATATCTGAGATCGGATCAATATGTGGAGCGTCGTTTACGGAAGCTACATTGATTATTACTTTATTGGTATCGATGCTTCTACTGCCAAAACTATCTATTACTTTAAATGTAAACATTGCATAATTATCGCCAAATTCATTTGAGTCTGAAGTAAATAAAAGTTTTGAAATATCCTCAAAGATAATTGTAGAATCTATGTTATCACTATTGTAACTAAAATATTCAATTGGATCAGAATCAATAAATATAATTTTATCCAAAGAATGATTATCTGCATCCGAAAAAGGAAAATCCGAGGTGCTGAATTGGTGCGATATATCTTCATAAAATGTCATTGTGGTATCAGAACTTAAAGGACGTGATTTAGTGTCAATATTAACTATATTAGATATTGTGCCCTGATTATCGGACATATCTACTGCTTTCACACCATAATAGTAACTTGTAGCAGAATTATATGATATATCAATAAAATCGCTTTTAGGAGCGGTAGCAGTACCGATAATACTTGTGAGTTGTTGAATATCATCAAAATTAACATTTCGATAAATATAATACTTTTCTAAATCAGGTTCAGTATTAGGTGTCCAATTTATTTTAATTGTGTCGGCTTCTATAAAAATTTGTAAATTTGTTGGAGCAGAGGGAGGTGTGGTATCTAATGTTTTACCCCTTACAACACCAGTTGGTTTACTAAAATTTCTTCCTAAATCTATTGCATCAATTGCATAATAGTAAAATTTATCAGGGATAACATTATTGTCAGAATAATTTGTAACTGAGCGTGGAACACCGGCGATATAACTTAATAAATTATTCGGGTTATCAGATCTATAAATACGATAACCTGATAGATCATCCTCGGTATTAGCATGCCATTCAAGAATAATTTTGTTAACACGAGGTATTGTTTTTAGCCCGGTAGGTGTTTCGGGTGGTGGATTAAGTAGTGGACCAGACGGATTTTGTGCTTTTTGTATAGCATTGTAAACTATTTGTGCCATTACAGAATCACCGGTTGCATTGGGATGGACGCCATCCGCGTTGAACCATTCTGGATGATTATCCATCGGATGATAAAAATCAGCTATTGTAGCTTCCGCTTGGGCAGCTATGGTTTTTATTTTTGGAATAACTTCGTTGATTAATATATTATTTCTTAAATCATATATACCGTCAATATAAATTGGTGGCGGCAATCCAAGGACAAATGTTGAACTATGATAATCATCATCCCATAATTTAAATTTTGCAATTAAGTCTAAATAGTCATTTATAAATTCATCGGAATGGTCATCCCAGTTAATGGGTCTTGTCGCATTTGTACCAAAAGATATAATAACGATGTCTTGAGGCATGCCTGTAGCGTATCCAATTTCCGGGCCTGCCCAATATGAATTATTTCCATTCTTAAGAATTGTTGTACTTTCGCGTCCATAATTTATGACCACGTAATCAATACCAAGAAGTACACTTAGTTGGTTTGGGTATGGATTGGCAGAAAGGCTGCCGGCTGTAATGCTATTACCCATAGTAACTACATCAATCTGGGCATGGACGTGGCCAAAAGTTGAGACTAGTATAAAATAAATTATATATATTGGATTTTTAGACAATAGCATATATATTATTATTAATAATAGTATAAAATTTAAACTTAGTTCGCATATTAATATCAAATATTTTATGTTAGGATTCAAAGAGGACATTAAAATACTATCAATAATTTTTTGTGAAAAAAGTAACAATAATTGTAAATGTGAGTAAGGATAAAATTATATAAACTAGAATCGTTTTAATAAAATAATAAATATAGGAATACAAGATTAATAAGTCTTGTATGCTCTGCATTAAACTCTTTAACTTTACAAGAGTAAATGATTTAGTGTCGATAAAAAACCTAATAGGATTGTAAAAATGACATTTATTCCAAATGAACCACGACTAGGAATTGGGTTGGTTGCCAAAAAACTCGGTATATTTACCAAGAGATTGACTATCGCGATTGGGAAGTGTATAAACAATCCCGCCAAGCAGATAAATTTAACCATATGTATGTTGTGATTGAAGATTATGAAAAAAATAAAAATAAATTCTAATAGAAAACTTACGTTACCAGCTATACTCTTTTTGTTAAGTACACTTTTTTGCATTTCAAGTGTGTTTGGGTCAAAACCAAATATTAAAATTTCGTCATCCGTTTTGTATCCACGTCTAAACATGATGGAAACCGAAGAGCTATTACACTGGCGCAGTATACTTAGTTATGATCAAAAATTTAGTGAGAAATTTGAAATAGATGGATTGTTTGAATATGGTTCAGAAAATTATCGTTTTAAAAATCCCTTCCGTGTTCATCATTTTACTGCGGATTTTACACTCAGGAATCATCAGCTTAGTATAGGTCGTATTGCCATATGGAATGCATTGCAAAATGCACGCGTAGATGGTGTAAAACTCAATATAAAAACGGAAAAAATCGGTACGCTTAGTTTTATCGGCGGTTTTAAAGCGATAATAAATTTTAGTGATTCGCTATTCACCGATAATACATATTTCATGGCATCGTGGTCGAGGGGGCGTATTGGAAAAAGCATATCTGCATCATTTTGGATGAAAGGTGATACTGAAGACACTCATCCATTTACCGGATTATATTTTAATACTTCTAAATTTGGTATCCGCATCTCGAATGCGATAGCATTTGACATTGGTGAAACAAAATTAAATTATGCAAAGATTCGGCTTAGCAAACGGTTTGGTGATCACACGGTCGGTATAGGTTTCAGACAAAAAAGATTTGAATATCGTAGCTATTTTGGATCACTAAGTGATGAGATTAATATTTCGCCAACTATCACATTGGATGTTAATTCGCTGATTTCACCGCAAACGTTATGGCGTAATCAACTTTCATATCGTTTTGCGGAAGAGGGTAAAAGCTTTTTGGTAAGTTCTTTTAATTATAAAGATATTCAGGCATCATTTTTAGGCGGACTTGAGGGTGATAATAAAATGTTTGGTCTAATATTAGGATTCACACATAGATCAAAGGGTCCTTTTAGTTGTGGGGGAAGCTATGCGATAAATGCTTTAGACTACGGAGATTTTGCAGATTTAAAACGATCCACAGGAACGTATGGATGGGTTGGTTGGCAGCCTAAAGATTTTATTATGTTGAAATTGTTTGGGCGATTTTCAACAAATCCTTATTTTGAACAAGATGGTAGAGGAGGTATAATAATAAATGTGGCGCTTTAAAATTACAATAATCCTATTCCCTTTAATTCTTCTTTTTGGTCAAAATCAAGGCCGAATTCTATTTCAACACAGTTTACATGTTGATGAAATGGAATTAACATGTGAAGAATGTCATACTGGTGTAAGTGAAGCAAATGGACCTTTTTGGAATATTTTCCCTGAAATGGATTTATGTTTACAGTGCCATGACGGAGATACAGCCGATGACGCTTGCGAATATTGCCATAGCAATCCAGACGATCCGCTGTCATTCAGTGAAAGTTGGCAAGAAAGTGGACTTGGTTTTTCACACGCAGTTCATTTAACAGAATCTGATGATTGCAGTAAGTGTCATAGTTATATTGATGACGATGACGAAATTGGTTTTCCAAATGTTTGGACGGAATCTGATTGTCAAGCTTGTCACAAGGATTTAGACAGCGGTCCCGGGAGTCATAATTTGGCTTGGAAGAATTTACATGGTTCAGAGGTGAATAGTAGTACCGAGAATACCTGTGCACTCTGTCATACTAATAATAGTTGTGAAGAGTGTCATCAACTTCAACAATTTACACCGGAAACACATCCGGCTGATTATCTGTTTTTCCATGGTTTTGAAGCAAAAGCTGGTGTAATGGAATGCTCTACATGCCATGAAATTATAGAGGATTGTTACTCCTGTCATACCGAGAATCAAATTATGCCCATGAATCATAATTTTCATAACTGGGTGAGTTTTTCCGATGGTGGTTTACATGGTGACTTCGCAGAAAGCGAAGTTGAACTGTGCGCTGTTTGTCATTTGCCGTCAAGAGATTCATCATGCTTAAAATGCCACACAGGAGATTAATGATGAAAAAGATATTATTGGTTTCATATATAATACTTATAGTATCTGGTTGTACAAGGCTCGGTGAACCAACAATGCATCCAAGTGAATGGACTGATCAGAATTCGGAAGAATCGCATATTGCGAAAAGTATAACTGCAGGGACGGTAGCATGTCAAACCTGTCATGGGGAAGATTACGAAGGAGGTATAAGTGAAGTATCGTGTTATCAATGTCATAATGGACCAAGTGGACATCCTGACTATAGTATTTGGGTAAGATCATCGGATAGCCCGGATTTTCATGGTAAAGATAATATTGAACGTTGTAAAACCTGTCATGGAGATGATTATGAAGGAGGTGTAAGTGAAGTATCGTGTTATCAATGTCATGATGGACCGAGTGGTTACGGTTGCCCAGACTTCACACCGCCCTCTAACCACACGGTGCTACAAGAAAGGGACGATTGCTACGCACTACATAGGCCAGGTTTTGAAGATCCATTAGAAAATGGTTGTACCATCTGTCATGGAACAGATTTGACAGGAAATTACGGACCGTCGTGTTTCATCTGCCACGGCGATAAGTGGAACGATGATGATTACGATGACGACTGACAGTGGAAAATGACGATGCGGCATAGCTAGTAGTAATTGCAATAATGTATTGCAATGATTTATATTGATTAATTAAGGAAATAGAATGAAAAAGTTATTAATAATAATGGTTGGATTGACATTTTGTTTGTTTGCCCAAGATTTTGCATATATTGGTGTTAGCAAATGCAAAATGTGTCATAAAAAAGAAGAAAAAGGAGCGCAGTTTAAAAAATGGGAAGAAAGTTCCCATGCTGGATCTTTTGAGACACTGAAATCCGAAAAATCAGCCCAAATAGCTAAAGATAAAGGTATTGAAGGCGAAGCTTGGAAAGCACCGGAATGTCTAAAATGTCATACTACAGGCTTTGGTGCGGGCGGTTATGAAGTGAAAGATGAGAAATTTTGGAACCCCGATCCTGAAGATAAAACAGGAGCTAAAGCTGTAAAACGCATGGAAGGTCTGCAGTCTGTGGGATGTGAAACCTGCCATGGGCCAGGCAGCAAATATAAGTCCAAAAAGACTATGCTAGCTATTTATACCGGGGAGTTTGACGGGACAACAGTTGGGTTGACAAAAATAAATGAAAAAACTTGCACAGTATGCCATAATGAGGATAGTCCGGTCTACAAACCTTTTAATTATGAGGAACGTATAGCCAAAATTGCTCATCCAATTCCCGAAACAGAATAATTAAATAATTTAATTATTTTCATGAAGGGGAACCTTAAAAACTGGATATTAGTATTAGGGATTCCCCTTTTACTTTTTAGTCAGGACAATGATGATTGTGTTGGTTGTCATGATGATGATACACTTGTCAAAACACGGCGTGGCATCGAAATATCGTTATATGTTACTGAAGAACATTTAGATGGCTCCCCACATGAAGGATTTGAATGTATAGACTGTCATGAAGATCTGTACGGTATTGAGGACTACCCACACAACAAAATTTTAGAGTTACCGTTTTGTGGAAATTGTCATGAGGGGGCTCAAGAAGAATTTATTGATCACTTCTTTAATCCTTTAAGGGAAAAGGGTTATACTACAATCCCGACTTGCACTGATTGTCATGGTACTCATTCTGTATCTTGGGAAGGTGAACCAAGGCAAGTTTGTGGAATTTGTCACAATATTATTTTAGATGATTTTCTTCACTCCGCTCATTGGAACTTGGCCAATAAAGAGGATAATCTCTCCTGCGTATCCTGTCATTCTCCTCATGATAAAGATGAACGAACACGTTATTCTGAAAACGAATGGAAAATTAAAATAACCGAAGAATGTAGGGATTGTCATTCTCAAGAAGTACAAAATTATGATAATAGCGCACATTATCAGGAGGTTGCATCAGGAAACTTGAGAGCACCAATCTGTACTGACTGTCATGCTACACACAGAATTTTATCTCCAAGAGTCGCTGAAAGCATTGTTTCTGTTGCGAAACTTGATATGGTTTGCATGAACTGCCATGCAGGTTATGATGCTTCGATTCATCGCCCTCAAGAGAATGACGACCCAAGATTAGAAACCTGTGTTGTCTGTCATACAGGACACCAAACGGAGATGAAAGGCGATGCTATTACAACTGTATTTGATATCAAGCTTGACGAAGTATGTATTAGATGTCATGAAGGAAGTTTAATTATTGAAGAGGACCGGGCGCATGGAGCGATTCATAGGGAAGAAATTACCAAAGTCGCGATGGGCGAAGAGTCTAATTGCGGTGATTGTCATACATATCATTATATGGCTCCAGGTCATGAAATAGACAAGGCTTTAGAAAAATCATGCGCCGATTGTCACCGAAGACAACAGGAACAATATGAAAACTCAACTCATTATGTTACCTGGGCAAAAGGACATTTAGAAGCACCAAATTGTGTTGATTGCCACGATGATAGACGTATAAGCAAATCTGACGAACAATTTATTGGACATTCGATAATTGAATTATGCAGTCGTTGCCACGGGAATCGTGATCTAACAATGCAATTCCAATTAAATCCCGATGTTATTGAAGGTTATGAGACTTCGTATCACGGACAAATGTATCAACTTGGATATCAAGGAGAAAAATTCGCAACCTGCGTGTCATGTCATGATAATCACTCAATATTACCAAGTGATAATCCCGAGTCATCCGTGGGAAAAGAAAATATTATCAAGACCTGTGCTCAATGTCACGATAATGTTAATGAAAATTTTGTTCAGTATTTGCAACATTATACTCCCCATACCAAACAAGAAAACCGAGTCTTAAGCTGGATAAACACATTTATGTTGTGGTTACTTGGTAGCGTCTTGACAATATTTGGAACTCATACTTTACTTTGGTTCATCAGATTATCGATTAAGCGTATTAAACACGGACCGATTAAAAAACCAGTTAAAACAAAATTGCGAGTGGAGAGATTTGCTGTCTTTGAGCGAATATTACACTTCTTTATGGCTCTATCATTTTTGATTTTAGCAGGAACAGGTTTACCATTAAAATATGCACATTCTGAAATGGCAACCTGGATGGTTCATAATGTTATTGGTTTTGAGAATGCGGCATTACTACATAGAATAGCTGCATTTACAATGGGTTTAGTGTTATTATTTCATTTAGGTAAGATATTATATATAGCATTTAAAAAGAAACAAAAAGGAGTTTTTAAAGGTCCGAATAGTTTAATCCCGCAATTGCAGGATTTTAAAGACTTTTTTAATCATATTATTTATTTTATTGGTATTAAAAAAGAGGAACCTGCCTGGGGACGTTGGACATATTGGGAGAAATTTGACTATTTTGCAGTACTTTGGGGTATGATAATAATTGGCTTATCAGGATTAACTCTGTGGTTCCCAGAAGCATTTTCACAATTATTCCCCGGTTGGATAATTAACGCGGCTCATATAATTCATTCAGAAGAGGCACTATTAGCCACTGGATTTATTTTCGTAGTACATTTCTTTAATACTCATCTAAGACCCGGAGCCTTCCCCATGGATGAGGTAATATTTACCGGTCGCATACCGGAAGGCAAGTTCAAGGAAGAACGATCAATTGAAATGCAAAACCTTTCAAAGGATGAATATAAAGCTAAATTAGTACCGCCATTAACTAAGTGGATTAAGCTTTTATATTTCATTGTTGGGTATACATTTCTAATCTTTGGAATGATTTTACTCGTTCTAATAGTATTAGGCTCGTTTGGATAACTACAAATGAATCGTTTCGTAAAATTTTTAAAAATATTGCTTATCTCGCTTGCCAGTATAACACTATTATTGTTGTTGTTATACGGAGCAGCAGAACTAACATCAAGGCCAAACTTTTGCGCTTCATGTCATTTTATGGAAACCTATGTTGAAGACTGGAGATTATCGACACATTCTGAGGTAACCTGCACTGATTGTCATTTTCCGCCCGGAATAAAATCTAAAATAAAAGGCAAATTTATGGCTGTTTCGATGGTTGTTAATTATTTTACCGGTATTTATAAGAAGAGTAAACCATGGGCGGAAATTGAAGATGCAAGCTGTTTAAAATCAGGTTGCCACGCAGAACAACAATTAAATAAAGATGTAATTTATAAACAAGGTATTCATTTTAATCATGATTCTCATTTGAATAATCTACGCCGGAATAAGAAATTACGTTGCACGAGCTGTCATTCACAAATTGTACAAGGTGAACATATGACAGTAACTGAGTCTTCATGTTTTTTATGTCATTTTAAGAATACTTTAGGTGGAAATCCGATTGGTAATTGTGATTGGTGTCATACAGCTCCAGTAACAGAAAATAACGTCAAACCTATATATGACCATAATTTTGTATTAGACAATAATATTGGCTGTACAGATTGTCATGGACAAATGGTAGTTGGTGATGGAGGAGTACTTAAAAACCGATGCAGTTTCTGCCACGCCGAAACAGGAAAAATAGAGATGATATCTGATGTAGAATTTATCCACAAATGGCATGTTACTGATCATAAAGTAGAATGTGAAAATTGTCATTCAACAATTCAACATAAATCAATATCGCGCACAAAAGATATTTTCCCCGAATGCCAATCATGTCATGAAACTCCTCATATGGCTCAATTTGATCTATTTTCAGGTACCGGTGGTAAAAATGTAAAGAATCACCCTAGTCCAATGTTCATGGGGGGATTAAATTGTCTTGCATGCCATATATATCACGAAACTGAGTTTGGTATTTCCGGGAAGACATTTGCAAATGGTGAATCTTGTGAAAATTGTCATGGAAAGGGTTATTCTAGATTGTATAGTCAATGGGAAGAAACCATGAAGGGAAAATTAAACTTGGTTGAGCGTGGTTTGGTCACTGTAAGTAATGTGCTAGATAATACTAAAGAACCAATGACTGAAAGCAATAATGCAACAATACTTTTAAAAGAAGCACGTTATAATTTTCAAATTGTTAGTACCGGGAATGTAGTACATAATGTAGTCTATTCAGATGAGTTATTACTTCAATCGTATAATAATTTAAATAATATTTTACAGCTTATAAATTCGGATACTGTATTACCGTCAATGGAATTATATAATAGTGTTATACCCTCTGACTGCGAAAATTGTCATTACGGACAAGAAGGAATTGAGGTTGAAGCCTACGGGATTACTTTCAGTCATAATATTCATATAGAGAAAAACCGTTTACCGTGTTCTAATTGCCATTCTAATTTAAATCAACATGGCGAAACGGTCATGACGCGAAATCAATGTCTAGATTGCCATCATTCACAAGAAGAAACTGAGTGTGCAAAATGTCACCAAATTCAATCTCATATTTATGATGGTACAATAGAAATATCCGAATCAATTATTCCTGATATTATGTTTGAATCTGATGTTGAATGTGAAGATTGCCACAAAAATGATTATCAGATAATTTCTAGCGCACAAGCTAGAAATTGTAATAATTGTCATGAAGAGGAATATGATGACTTAATTGGAGAATGGCAAGAACGAACAAAAACGAAGATTTCAGCAATAAAAAAATCGTTATCAAATTTAGATTATAATGATATTGATGAGGTAAGTCGCCAAAAAATCGAACACGTATTATTCGGAATTGAAAAAATAGAAACTGATAAAAGTCTGGGTGTTCATAATATAGAATTGATTACAGGTTTGCTAAATCAATATCAAAATATAGTCGGTAAAATCTTAGATTAATAAAAGTAGTGGGAATGATTATGCATTGGATTTATTTTAATAAAACACCTTTTTGGTGGATATAGAGGCGCTACATTATGAATAGAATACCTGGGCAAGTAATCAGAATTTGCATTGTTTTTTTTGCATTAATACTTATAATAATTGGTATCCGTGTTTTGATAATACCGGAGGATCTCAAAGAAAGAGAGGTTTTCCGAGCGTCTGCGGTCAAACGGGAATTAGCCAATGAAACCATTTATGCAGGATCGGAAATATGCATAGATTGTCATGATGATGTATATGATAAAAAGCAGGACGGATATCATCAAAAACTTTCATGTGAGGTATGTCATGGCGCTTCCGGTGAACACGCTGAAGAGCCTGATGAAGTGACCCCTGAAGCCCCCCGGGGAAGGAAGTTTTGTGCCGTTTGTCATACATATAATCCTTCTCGACCTACGGGTTTTCCACAGATCAATCCATATGCGCATGATCCGCTGGATCCGTGTATTTCCTGTCATGATCCGCATGATCCCCAATCAGCCGAACCTCCCGGGGAATGTGTTGCCTGTCATGCAAATATTGCCAGAACACTTGCTGTCTCATCGCATGTTAAACTGGAATGTGTTACCTGTCATAGTACACCGGTAGAGCATAAGATTCAACCAAGAATTGTGAGATCGGAAAAGCCGGTAAATCGCGAGTTTTGCGGAAAATGTCATTCAGAGAATTCGTCCGACGGCATCGGAGCACCGAAAATTAATGTTGCCGAGCATGGAATAAATAGAGAGAAGTACCTGTGCTGGCAATGCCACTATCCACACTTACCGGAGGTTGACTGATGAATAGAAAAAAGTTTATTAAAATACTAGGCAAATCTGCAATTATAATCGTTACAGGTAATTTTTTTAGTACAATCCTTAAAGGGTCCTCTACTTCGGCCGTTAAAGCATATAATTATGTAATGCGGTATGCAATGGGCATCCAAATAGATAAATGCATTGGTTGCGCGAACTGTGTTATAGCTTGTAAGGTTGAGAACAAAGTACCAAAAGAACCAATGTATTTCCGAACATGGGTTGAGAGATATATTATAAAGAAAAATGATGAAGTGGTCGTTGAATGTAATGAGGGAGGTGCTGGAAAATTCTCAACTGATTTAGAAGAAAAAGATATGTTACGAAGTTTTTTCGTTCCTAAACTATGCAACCACTGTGAGAATCCTCCTTGTGCTCAGGTCTGCCCTGTAGGCGCTACATTTAAAACCGATGAGGGTATCGTTCTGGTTGATGATGATCGGTGCATAGGTTGTAGTTACTGTATCCAGGCTTGCCCTTATGGAGCCAGATATATGCATCCGGAGAAAAAGACTGCCGATAAGTGCACCCTCTGTTATCACCGGATAAAAAAGGGTCTGCTTCCAGCCTGTGTTGAGGTTTGTCCTACTCAAGCGCGTGTTTTTGGTGACCTTGAGAGTAAAGCCAGTCCGTTAATCCGTTTGAAACGAATGAATAAAATTCACGTATTGAAACCCGAGTTAAATACAGAACCAAAGGTGTTTTACACCGATTTAGATGGGGAGGTCAAATGAATATTGCTGCTGGTTATGAAGGTATGACAAAATTGCTTGATCATGTGTCAGGTTATATATACCCCAATGAGATTGAAGTTCACTGGTCAATCTTAATTGTTGTTTATCCATATCTTACCGGATTGGTTGCGGGTGCATTTATCCTGGCATCACTGGTAAAAGTATTCAATGTAACTGCGCTAAAACCCACATATCGACTTGCCCTTCTGACCGCACTGGCATTTCTGATAATAGCGCCCTTACCATTATTGCTTCATTTAGGGCATCCGCTTAGAGCTTGGCAGATTTTCTTCACTCCAAATCTTAGTTCGGCGATGGCGATGTTTGGTTTTGTATATGCCTGGTATCTGATGGTAGTACTTTTGTTAGAAATATGGTTCGATTATCGAGCGGACCTTGTTAATTGGGGTCGTACTGCAAAATTTCCGCTGAATTGGTTTTATCGAATACTGTCATTATTTTCAAAAAATGTTAGTCCCGAAGCTATCGCATTCGATAAAAAAATGGTGAAATATATTACCATTCTTGGAATACCGTCAGCTTTCATTCTGCATGGCTATGTGGGATTTATATTTGGTTCAATTAAGGCAAATCCATGGTGGAGTAGTGTGTTGATACCGATTGTTTTTCTTTTTTCGGCGATAGTTTCCGGTATTGCACTGGTCATGTTACTGTATATGGTGATTATACCATCACGCGGTAAGCCAATCGATATGAAATGTCTTGACAAGATCGCATCATTTTTACTCTATGCAGCAATTGTAGACTTTTCTTTGGAAATCTTGGATTTTACCCACCGATTATACGAGAGTGAAGAATCAATTAAAATTATAACGGAAATGGTAATGAATAAATTGTTCATCAGTCTGGTAGTATTACAGATTCTTATTGGAATGGTCGTACCGTTAGGAATCTTGATCATCACAAAACTGGCTAAATTCAACCAAGAATTAAGAAAATTACTTTATTTTGTCACGGCTATATTGATCCAGATTGGTATTTTCAGTACACGATGGAATGTTGTGCTTGGCGGGCAAATGTTTTCAAAAAGCTATCGGGGATTGATTTCGTACAATATGGAAATATTGGGTCATGAAGGATTTTTGATGGCACTAGCGTTACTGATTGCCCCCTGTATTATCCTTGCCATTCTCATCAAACTGCTACCTCCATGGGGAAAAGAGAAACAACGATTGCAAGAGCAATAATTAGTTTGATATATTAAATTTTAGATAAGTTTTATCAAGCATCTTGTTTTATATATCAATATTAAAATATAATTGGTAAATTCTTATATCACAAACTAGGTCTTATATCACAAACTAGGATTAACTAATTATGTTAGATTTAAACAAGATAATTCTACCCATTATTCTACTATTGCCATTAGTGTTTTTATCCTCACAAGACAATGAAGAATATGAATATATTGATGAAGATTCCTGCATTGATTGCCATGAAGAGAGTGCTTACGGAACCGATATTGAAATGGATGTATCAAAATCAATCCATAATGGTTTAGGGTGTTTAGATTGTCACACAGATAAAGACACTGATCCTCATCGTGAAAATATTGATTTTGTAGTTGGTGGTGAAGGTTGTAGAACTTGTCATAAGGATGCTTCAGAACAATATCAAGCGCATGGAGCTGACTTAATAGGCGCATATGAGGACATGCCACATTGCTCTGACTGTCATGGTGATCATAATGTATTACCTTCTGATGATAGAAACTCAATAGCACACCCCACAAATTTACCTGGGACTTGTGGAAAATGTCATGAGAATATTGATCTTACAACAAAGTACGATATTTTGATTGATCATCCTGTTGAAATATATGAAACTAGCGTGCATGGACAAGCATCTATGGGGGGAATTTATGTAGCAGCTACTTGTAATGACTGTCACTCTACTGGAGAAACAGCACATAAGATTTACTCCCCGGGTCATTCTGAGTCAACAATTAATCACTTCAATATTCCGAAAACCTGTGGAAAATGTCACAAAGGAGTTGAAAAAGATTATTGGGATGGAATTCATGGGCAATTGGCAGCACGGGGTGAAACTGATGCCCCGGTTTGCACACATTGTCATGGCGAACATGGAATAATATCCCCGGACGATCCCCGCTCTCCTGTATCAAAATCAAAAGTTGCTGAAATGACCTGTTCACCATGTCATGATTCTGCTAGAATGAGTGAAAAATATGGATTGTCGGCTGCAAGATTACAAACATTCATAGATAGTTATCACGGATTAAAAAGCAAATCGGGTGATACTCATGTAGCAAATTGTGCGAGTTGCCATGGTGTACATAGAATACTACCAAGTGGTGATGAAACTTCATCTATTCATCCATCAAATCTCAAACAAACTTGTGGTAATTGCCATCCAAAGATCTCAGACAGACTGGCTGCTACACCCATCCATGGCATTAACAGTGAAGGTCTTCAAACGCCAGTTGCTGACATCATAGAGAAAATCTATATTATTGCTATAATAATAATAATCGGATTTATGATAATACATTGGATTATAGATCTAATTCGGCAAATTGTGAATTCAATGAGAAAGCAACAAGTACGAAGAATGAGAACTCACGAAGTATGGCAGCACACATTAATAATGCTTAGCTTTATTGTTTTAGCTATATCAGGATTTGCTTTAAGATTTAGCGATGCCTGGATAACTGGCTTTTTCTTTGGTTGGGAGCGTGGATTTGAATTGAGAGGGTTAATACATAGAATTTCAGCTGTTGTATTTATAATAACTGTTCTATGGCATTTAATATTCATCCTATTTAGACCTAGGGGTAAAACGTTTATAAAAGATATGTGGCCTAAACTACTGGATTTTACACAATTCTATGAAAGAATCATGTACAATCTAGGCAAAAGAGATAAAACACCACAATTCAAACGATTTAGTTATATTGAAAAAGCTGAATATTGGGCTCTAGTTTGGGGTACTGTTGTAATGATTATAACGGGTATTTTTCTTTGGTTCGACAATTATTTCAGTTTATTCCTCCCAAAAGGATTCTTAGATGTATCATTAGTTATACATTATTGGGAAGCATGGTTAGCAACATTGGCGATTGGAGTATGGCAT
>SDBT01010369.1_pt1 | contig 15050 bp, 11 predicted proteins | sample 2277101 | NCBI WGS metagenome assembly SDBT01 (sample SAMN10404973, study PRJNA504765) | marine sediment metagenome | isolation source: marine sediment core GS10_PC15, 103 cmbsf | place: Arctic Ocean: Southern Knipovich Ridge | collected 2010 | reverse complement strand
CGACTATTTCGGCGATCGCCTGCTTGCTGAGCTGCATGAGAACAAGGTCAATGTCGATGCCGTGGAACGCGAGCCGGATTGTGCCTCCGGATTGGCCTCCATTTGGGTGAACGCCGAAGGTGAGAACGCCATTGCTCTGGCCGCCGGGGCCAATGGCCGAGTCGATGGCGAGTATCTGGATCGCCACTTCGATGACATTAGCCGTGCCGATCTTCTGCTCCTTCAATTGGAGATCCCCATCGAGACCATTGCCGCGCTGTTGAAACGATTGCCGACAGATGGACCTACCGTCATTCTTGATCCTGCCCCGGCACAAGACCTGTCACTGCTGCCGCTCGAACGCATAGACATCCTGACACCCAACGAGCACGAACTGCGGCTGATCTCTGGGACGGACGTGACAGAAGATGGAGCATTCCTATTGCTCGATCGTGGCGTGAAGAATGTCATCTGCACGCTCGGTGAGAAAGGCGCTGTCTGGTTCTCGCACGACGGAGCCATGGCACATTACTCTGCACCCGAAGTCGAGGTCATCGACGCCACCGCCGCGGGCGACGCCTTCAACGGTGCACTGGCCTGGGCACTCCAAACCAATCCACTCGAAGACGCCATCGCTTGGGCCGTGATCGCCGGCGCCCTGGCAACCACGAAACACGGCGCCCAAGCGGCGTTGCCAGATTTGCAGGAGTTATCAGATTCCTAGGTGAACGGCCGTGGGAGCATACACATCCGGTACCCCCGAGAGGATTCAAACTCTGCTTGAGATTCACAACAAGAGCTTTCTTTGGTTGCGGCAGTACGAATCCACTAGACTCCATAGGTCAACTCGTGCCCCCTTCATCCTTACTGTGTTCCGCGACGCTTATCGCTGTTGCGCAAGGAATCAAGGAGCTCTACCATGGACATATAGAGGGGAGTGGCATGAACAGACTTCTTCGCATCGCTCGATTTCGCCTTGGAAAGACCCCCAATCAAATCGATCGTTGCCTGCGAGAGCTTGTCCAGGACTCCTACGACAATGTGCGAAGTGTTCAAGATCGTTTTCACCAGGCCGGAGTGACGCCAGGATCAGTACGCTCATCAAACGACCTCGTTCGCTTGCCCATCGCTAATCGAGCAACCTACGATTTGGATCGCCTCAGTGATCATCTCCGTGAAGGCACGAATCCATCCCGCTCTTTTCGCACCGTGACAAGTGGTACAACCGGCCAGCAATTTACGGTCTACATGAGCCGCTCCGAAGCTCTTTATCGACGATTGCTCCTTTTTCGTTCTTTTCGTAATCACGCCCGCATTCCGATGAACTTCTCAATTGTGGACGTGGGAACGGGAGTCAGGTTCGACCGCGAGGTACGCAAGTTCGGGTTCGGCCGAGTAACCCGAATTTCCCGACTCCTCCCCTTGGATGCACAGGTCGAGATTGCGCTTCACGCTAGGCCGGACATCATTACAGGAAGGCCTTCGTGCCTTGAACTCTTGGCAGAACGTATTCTCTCTCAGCAAATTACGATTCGCCCGCGCGCTGTCCTGTGCAAAGGAGAAGCCCTCCATCCGTCCGCTCAGGCTCTTATGACGGATGCTTTTGGCTGTCACGTTGCGGACTTCTACAATTGCGAGGAAGTAGGAAATGTTGCGTGGGAGTGCCTACACCATTCCGGACTTCTTCATGTGCAAACCGATGCCTGCATTATAGAGGTTGTGGACGCCGCTGGCTTTCCTGTCGCTCCGGGCTCCGTTGGACAAATCGTCATCACAAATCTGTTCAATCGCACGATGCCTTTCATCAGGCACGATCTAGGCGACCGCGGCACCCTTGCGGCACCTCAAGACAAACCCTGTTCTTGTGGCTATCTGGGCCCCTCGCTTTCATCTCTGGATGGTAGGGATGACGATTTCTTCTGGCAGCTCGACGGACAGAGAATCTCACCACGCGCAATTGTAATGACACTGCGCAATCCTATTCTCCAGCTCGAGGAGCAAACAGGACATCGTGTAAGTCGGTATCGCGTCATTCAGGAGGCCACGGGAAGGATTCTTGTGCAGTTGTCAACTCCGCCACCAATTCCAAGTGATGTCGTCACTCGGATTATCTCGGAATTGAAACAAGTTAAGCTCGGCCCTGAATTCCTCGTCGAACGAGTCGATAAGATTCTGAGTGATCCATCCGGGAAGTATCGTCGGATCATCTCCCACATGAGGGCACGACCGAATCGGAGTGTAGAGTTGCCCTTTCGGCGATGCGGATAGAGAAGACAGATATCGAAAATGCTAGGCTCATCCGTGTAGACTGCGTGAAAAGCGGTGAGACGGTGCTGGATAGGTACGCGCGGTTCCTGATTTACAAGTCGCCGGCCGTTATCGATGCGGCTTTGCGGCACATTATTCGCTCTGCTTACGACGACGTATCTCTCTTCCGGGAGAAGCTTGATGCGGTCGGCATTACTCCGAATGCCATTCAATCCAGAAGGGACCTGCAAAAACTGCCGATAGCATCCAGCAACAAGTTCCGTGACAGCCCAACAGCAGAATATACCAATCGAAATAGTGACCTTACGCGATGCCAAAAGAGCAGCACGAGCGGTACAACAGGGGTTCCTTTGTACGTCTACATGAGTCGCTCAGAGAGTGCGTACCGCAAGCTTGTTCTCTTCAACGCCATACGCAGGAACATCCACCTCTCCCTTCCATTCAGGATCGTCGAGGTCGGGACCGGTGCAATTGGCATTGCGGCGAGGAGGATGGCAAGTCAGCTTGATCCCGTGCAGGTCTGCCATATCTCGCGAACTCTGCCTATTGACGAGCAACTCGAGCGGCTCATCCGAGCCCGTCCGCACGTCATTACTGGGCACCCATCTTGTCTCGAATTGGTGGCTGAGGAAATCCGCGGGTGGTGCTCAGCGGAGTTCTCACCACGCCTCGTTGTGTACCGTGGAGAGCTTCTGAGCAACAGTACACGCTCCATGCTCCGAGACAACTTCGGATGCAAGATCGTCGATTACTACAGCTGTGATGAGGTCGGCAACATCGCATGGGAGTGTCCTGTGAATGAGCACCGACTACATATCAGCACAGACGGCTGCGTGGTAGAGGTTGTAGATGACAGAGGAGCGCCGCTTCCCACTGAAACCGAGGGGTTCATCCTTGTGACCAACCTATTCAACTGTACGATGCCTTTTGTCAGATACCGCCTCGGTGATCGAGGGAGCCTGTTAGGTGAAGACGATGTTTGCTCGTGCGGATATGTGGGTCCGTCGCTGGTTCTCCTGGCAGGCCGAGAAGAAGACTTCTGTCTACTCCCTACTGGGCGGAAGCTCTCGCCCCGTGTTCTTGATACGATACTTAGCTTAGCAGTTGCGGCACCTGGGGGCGAAGGCTACTACGTGAAGCAATACCAGTGCTTTCAAGAGACGCGGCAGTTGTTCCGCGTGCTGCTCAGCCCAACAGACAATGCACCGGCGGATCTTCCAGCACGCGTTTCGCGTGCCGTCGAAGAGCTCGATCCCGAGATTACCTGCCGAGTCGAATGCGTTGAGGTTATTCCGCCGGCGCACTCTGGCAAGCATCGTTCCATCGTACCACTGCAGTAGACTAGGCGGAATCATGCAATCGCTTCATGCTATTCTCGCTTAGCGGAGGTGTTCACACGGAATCCTGGGAGGCATTGACGTGGATCAAATCAAACGTTTGTTCACCACGGTGTGGCTGGCGCTACGAGGGCAAGTCGAATCGAGGGTTCCATTTTGGAGTGAAAGAGCCATCCGACGACGACAAACACAGAACTTGCGCCGGATCGTCGCCCACGCATTCCGTCATGTCCCCTACTACCAAGCCCTAGCGAAATCACATGGGTTCTCTCCGCGCGACTTCCGTACGTGTGACGACTTAGCTCGACTCCCTCTCATTGATGGACGAACACTTCAGGCAGATCCGCTGGCCTTCGTCTCTACGGCGTTCTCTAGATCTTCCCTTCTAGAGCTCCATTCCACCGGCACAGCAGCGTATGGTGCCAAGACCGTCTACTGGCGTCCCCGGGAGGTGATGTCGAAGATCTCATACGGTGAACGTGACCGAAGCATTCTACGGCAGCTTATTGGGAAGTCTCATGGGCTTGTGCGCCTTTCCTTCTTTCACCCCGATTCCTCAACGTCAGCTGTCAGCCGGTTTCATGCGGAGAATCTCTTCGTGCCGCGGACGATCATGAAGACGCGTTGGGCCTCTGGAGAGCTACAGTTCGATGAGGTGGCTCAACTCCTTGACGATGTTAAGCCAGATGTTGCCTACTCTTACGGATCGTTCGCCGAAGCGTTCTTGTTGCACGTGCTTGATCAAGGCCTTGCAGTGCGGCTGCCACGGGTGTGGGTCTTTGGGGGAGACGGCGTCTCACTAGAGGGACGACAGAGAATTGAAGAGAATCTTGCGTGCATTCTCTACTCAACGTATCAAGCCATTGAGGTCGGTCGAATCGGCTTCGAGTGTGAACTGCGCTCAGGATATCACATCAATACCGATATCTGTCATGTGCGCCTGGTGAATGAGGACGGGAAGACCGTGGAGAACGGCGAGACAGGCATGGTAGTCATTTCGAGTTTGTGCAATCCTAGTAGCATCCTGCTGAACTACCTTCTCGGAGATTACGCAGCATGGAGCACTAAACCATGCTCGTGCGGGCGCACTTTCCCGCTGCTGCGATTGACCGGAGCGCGGACAGGTAGTTCTCTTCGACTCCTCAATGGGAACGACCTTCAGGAATCTGTCTTGCTTCATGCCTGCAAAGAGAGCATTCACGATGTCCTGCAATTTCAGATCGTCGAGAACGCACCTGAGTCGATTGTCTGGAGAGTTGTCCTTTCTCAGAGAGCTGATCGCGAGCAGATTGTTTCCGCTCTAATGGAGCGTTCACGATCCGTCATGAGTCCGGATGCGGATGTTCGCGTCGAAGTTGTCGACCGTATCGTTCTCCCCCCTGGCGCCAAGCTAACACAGATTGTTCGTTCTTCTGGAGATGCTGGAACGTCTCAATAGATCAGTCTGAGACAACAAACCGTCGTGAGCTCACTGAGCATTGATGTTTGATTGCGCCTCCCAAACAAGGCTTCTCGCATGGAGGTGTTTGCCGATCGATGAGTGCGGGATTACGTCGACTTCTTCCCATTCGACAGCACAACGTTCACCCATTACATCTCGGACTACTTGAGTCATGGCAACGATATCTTGCTCAGGCACATGGGCTCCGGGAGTTCGTTTGTAGCTAATCTTGAGGCGGTCAAGATCTTCCTGAAGAACATGGAACTGCATAATCCAATCGTACTCATAGAACATAGCGATGAAATTGCCGCCGAAAACTAGGTCTCCATCCGACCTGACGAAGTAGTGCACAACGCGCCCGCAGATCTCGTCCCAAGCTGGAAGAGAACTACCGCAGCCACAGGGTTCAGAAGAAACTCGAGCAAGATCTCCAATGTCATATCGAATCAGAGGCATCGCTAGATTGTGGAGAGGTGTGACAACAATGCGTCCCATACCCCCTGGCAACGTTGGGCTGTCGTCTGAGTTGAGTACCTCTACATGATTGTTGAACGTGAATACGTGAAGCTTGCCCTTTGGGCATTCAGATGCGATCAGGCCTGCCTCTGCAGCTCCATATTGGTTGTATACAGGACATCCGAAAACCTCCTGGATCGTTGCACTCATTGCCGGGTAGAGCATCTCCACAGAGGTCATGACGAAGCGCGGGCTGTGTACGGCCATCCCCAGCCTCTTTGCATGCTTGGCAATCTCGAACACACATCCGGCGAATGCACGGATAACAGCTGGCTTGTGGCGATTGATCCGCTGTACGTGTTCGTCCAGCTTTTCTTCGGTCATGATCTCGTAGGGCTCAATGACGATCAACTGCCCGAACAGCTTGACCCGAATGCGGTGTAGGAATCCAGACTGGCCACTAATGCGCCGCCGGTGCCAAATGGCGACGCGCCGGCTTCTAAGATATTCTTGATAGGGCATGTTGTAGAACGTTGACATGTTGTACATATCGGTCGCGTAATCCCACTTGGAGAAATTCCGGTCGCGGATAACCCAAACGGGCTCTCCCGTGGAGCCACCCGTAGATGTCTTGCTCCAACGTCGGCTCTGAAGATCATCGCTCTTCAGATCTTCAAATTGCATCCTGACCGTCTCCCGGGATAGAAGAGGAAATACATCCATTCGCGCTTCAGAGATGCCGAGATTGCGGTAATAGGGAACGTGTACCAGTGCGTGTGTTAGTAGCTTCTCAAGAGATCTCTGCTCAATCTCTCCTGAAGCAGACGTTTCGATTTCCCGCAAGTGCTTCTGCCACTCCGCACCACGAGAGCAGGCAATGATGCGGTACAGCTCACCTCGCAAGTTCAATACTCCCCTCCGTTCTCCTGTGGCACTGATCTGATCCATCACCGCCACGAGCATAACGTACGGCGAACATTCCTCTGAGGCAAGAGCAAAGGAAAGCTCCCTGTAGATTAGCGCCTTGCGCCCTTGTGCTTGTGCCAATGGGACCGCGTCTTGATTGGCTAGGAAGAGGAAGTCCTACTACACTCCAGTATGATCGTGGCGAGCAAGGCAGATCCCTATCAAGGATGATTGTGGCTCAGAAGACCACGGCTTTCGGAGGCACTGCATTGGGAAACCGTGGACGGCTGCCAAGATGGTTGGAGACGATTCTATCGCCCGGATCTCTCCGCGAATCTGCCCTTGCGTGCTTCTCGCAAGGGAGGCGCCTTAGACAACGCATCTTCATCATCTTCAGATCGTTCCGGACAGCTCGTGGTCGGGTGAGGCTTCGTCTTAGCTTGTACGGTCGCATCCCCTGTGTTGTGATGCCTGCGGCAAGTCTCTATCGTCGAACTCTCGGCCGTCGAGCGCGTGTTGTCGCCATTGTGGGCTCGTTTGGCAAGACCACAACAGCGCGCGCTGTGCTCGCATCTCTGGGACTCGACGACTCACTGCACACAGGCTCGAATGCAGGGACCGGACTAGCAGACGCCCTCCTTCGCATCAGTCCTCAAGCCAAACATGCAGTCATTGAAGCGGCTATCTCAGACAAAGGCCAAATGGAAAGGCACGCGCACCTGCTTAAACCCGACATCGCTGTCGTCACGAGCATTGGTAGCGAGCATATGACATCTCTGGGCTCTCTGGAAGTAACCAGAGCAGAGAAAGCGAAGATGGTCTCTGCTATTCCACCGTCGGGGCTTGTGGTTCTCAACGGCGATGATGCGAATGTCCTTTGGATGAGAGATCTTTCACGCGCACGAGTTATTACCTACGGATTTGGCGAATCGAATCATGTTCGGGCAACAGACGTCGTGGAGAACGAACTGAGCGGAATACGATTCAAGCTGCATATGGATGGCGACGTTCGCGACGTTCGCGCACGGCTGATCGGCCGCCATATGATTTATCCAATTCTTGCGGCAGTAGCTGTCGCCCAGGCAGAAGGGCGCGATCTCAGGCAATCCATTGCAGCGCTTGAAGAGCTGGAGCCTACATACAATCGGCTTCAGCCTATTCAACTTGCCAATGGTGCGTGGCTCTTGCTGGATGCGTATAAGGCTGCTCTAGAAACAATAGAGGTTGCCCTAGATGCCCTATCAGAATTATCCGCCAACCGGAAGATTGCCGTGCTCGGAGATGTTGAAGAACCTCCTGGCAGCACGGGTCCAATCCACAAAGCTCTTGGCAAGCATCTGTCAGAGGTCTGCGATCACATCATCTTTGTAGGCACAAAGAGAGCCTTCAGAGGCGTGAGGCTTGGAGCAGTATCAGGAGGGTTGCCGCGCGATGCCTTGATGAATATGAGGACAGATCCTCACGCCATTGTTCAGGCTCTGGAGATCGCTGGTCTAGGTACTGGTGACATTGTGCTGATCAAGGGACGTTGTAATCAACATCTGGAGCGTGTCGCACTGCTCCTCACCGGGAATACGGTCAAGTGTTCGATCCGCTTCTGCTCGAGACGCCATGATTGTGAATCCTGTCCCCTCCTGCAACGTCCGATGTAGGATCACACGATACGAGGGCTGGTCGCAATGAGAGATTGAGTGAGAACAAAGAGCGGCTTTGATGTAATTGCTGGCATAGGTTCCATTCGGTATTCTGAGACTGAGTCGATAACGCTGGGAGGCAGCAAATGGGGATTGCAATCGTCGGAGCAGGCGGGCATGGCCGTGTCGCATTGGAGTGCCTTGAGCTTGCCACGGGAACTCTCAATGATGTCGCATTTTTTGATGACCGCTGGGAAAAACTTGGCAGTATTGAGGATGTGCCCGTTTTCGGCCCGATCGCTTCGCTCGCGCGGGATGAGCGATTCGAGAAGGTGTTTGTTGCCATCGGCAGTAACGTGGTACGCGAGAGGGTTCTCCGCGAACTGGCTATCGCGGGCAAGCAGATCCTCACGATCGTTCACCCCCATACGATGATCTCGCCTCGCGCCCACCTACAACAGGGTACGATAGCCATCGCAGGTACAGTGGTGAATCGAGACGCACAGGTGGGGAGAGGTGTCATTCTCAACACGCTCTGTTCTGTCGGTCACGACTGCATTCTTGAAGATTTCGCACAAGTTGCTCCTGGCGTCAATTTGGGTGGTGCCGCCGTCATCGGAGTAGGCGTCTTCCTTGGTATCGGGACGAAGGTTGTTCCCGAAGCGAAGATTGGAGCATGGTCAATCGTGGGTGCCGGTTCCGTCGTTACTAGCGACCTCCCGAGCGGTTCGTTCTGTCATGGGTCCCCAGCACGCGTGATTCGCCAGCTTCGTCCCGATGAACTCCCGTTTGGTATTGACTTATCCGCTATTGAGAAGCGGAGATAATCGCTCCAGGCAGGTCCGTCAGCTTCAATCTACGCAAGGCAAGCCGATTTGGCTGCACCTAGAATTCCCAACGGATACAAGTTTCGCGCCGTCAGTAGGCGATCGAACAATTACAGAGACTGCTTGAGAGGCTTGTCCCATCCTGCATAGCAGAGACTTCGCCAGCGTGAAGTGCTTCGGCAGAGGGCATCAACCTGGTTGGGTCCCCAGCGAGACCGCGTGCTTCATTCGATATACTGCTCTCTAACATGAAATCCGCGAGTACGAAGGCCTTCCGCATTATCGCAAAGCGTGCCTTTGACGTGTTGGGAAGCCTGATCCTACTAACACTTCTGTTGCCGATGTTGACAGTAGCCGCAGTTCTGATTCGTTGCATCACTCGAGGCCCCGTCTTCTTTCGCCAGCAGAGATTGGGCATCAGGGGGAGGCCATTTGAACTATGGAAGTTCAGGACAATGCTGGAGGGATCAGGCGCACCCAGCCATGACCGACTCACTGAGGATGATTCTAGAATCACGTCCGTTGGCAAGCTTCTTCGTTCGTGGGGGATTGATGAGTTACCACAGCTCTGGAACGTCTTGAAAGGACAGATGAGCCTAGTCGGCCCTCGTCCTGCGCCACTCTACCATCTGGATCAATACACATCGTTCCAGCGCAAACGGCTCCTTGTCAAGCCTGGCTTGGCGGGGTGGGCCATACTCCATGGTAGGAACGAGATCCCCTGGAAGGATCGGATCCAACTTGATGTTTGGTATATCGAGAATGTGTCATTCTTGCTTGACCTGAAGATACTGATTGGGTCCGCGCTTGTTGTTTTCAGCCGAAAGGGTGCATACGGACCCGGCGGGATCAACGACACGTTTGTGTGATCCCTCGTGGGGAAGTACCAGGTTCTTTCCAGAAGTGACCTTCAAGTGCACGCCATGCGTTGGAGATCAGAAGCCTACCCCAATGGGCTGAACGCACTTATGCAGTTCAAGAAACAAAAGCCAGCCACCTACACCTGCAAGCACCCAGATGCTCAGCTATTCCTGCATTGAGTCAGATGATGTGCCTATCCCGCAAGTCCGTTACCTCCGACAATGAGTATCCGAGCTCTGCTAGGATCTCGGCCGTATGTTCGCCCAGAGCCGGCGGTGTGCTTCTCATCTCGGCAGGTGTTTCGGACATCTTGACTGGGAAATCCAATAACTTGAGATCCATACCTCTTGCCACATCATGCACTTCTCGTACCAAGCCGTAGTGCTCAAGTTGTGGGTGAGTCAGTACTTCAGCCAAGTCATTTACGTTGCCACATGGGACGCCTTCCCTTGTCAGTATTTCAACCCATTCGTTGCTTGACTTCCTGCCCATGATTGCCTGGAGTATCTGCTCAAGCTCGTCGCGATGCTTCACCCTGTCTTCCATCTTCGCATAGCTTTCGTGCTCGCAGAGTTCCGGATGCCCAATTGCTTTGCACAGGCCACGCCATTGACGGTTCCCCAACGCCGCAATATTCACAAGTCCATCCTTCGTTCTGTAGACCCCACATGGAAACATGAACGGGTGCCGCGTTCCCAACCTCTTTGGCGTTTCTTCTTTGTACCAATATCGATATAGGAACTGGTAGAAGCTTGCAACGCAGGAAGCAAAAAGCGACACATCAAGCTCTTGCCCCTTTCCAGTGCGATCCCTGTGATGAAGAGCTGATACTATTGCAAATGCTGCATCCTTCCCGGCCAGTATGTCCGTGATTGGGATCGGTACCCTTGCTGGCGCGCTATCAGTTCCGGTCATGCTTAGCAACCCTGCTTCTCCCTGTATTATCTGATCGAAAACTGGACGATTGCAGTACGGACCCGTTTGCCCATAGCCAGAAATATGGCAGTATATGATCGCATCTGCCACTGCTTTTGCTGACTCGTAGCCAATGCCCAGTCTTTCAACAACACTCGGGGTGAAGTTCTCAATACACACATCCGCGTTCTTCACTAACGCGAAAAAGATCTCTCTCCCCTCCGGGACTTTGAGATTCAGCTTCATGCTTCTCTTGTTTCTATTCAGCGCCAGATAGTATGACGATGCTCCCTGCACTGTGTCGTCGATCGCCCTGAAGAAGTCCCCGGCCGGAGGAATCTCAATCTTTATGACATCAGCCCCCAGATCAGCAAGCATCTGCGACGCAACAGGACCAGACTGTGCATGAGTCAAATCTATGATCCTGACATCCTTCAACGCACCTGAAAACATACTATGCTACCACCTTTCACATAACTGGAACTGGGTCTGTGTCTCTCCAGGACAAACTCAAGTCTCTCTCATGTCTTTGCTAGCGAAACACAGGTTTGAAGAACTGCTTCTCGTATTCCTTCTTCAGATCAATTCTGTTGGCGGCTTTGAGGGCAACGTCGCCATCCCAAGGCAACTGGGCTCTGCTATGCGATCAGTCCCGCGAGCTGCTGTGCTACGTCCACCAGTTCTTCATTTTCGAAGACTTCCTCAACGAGATCTATTCTCCTTGCTTCACGGGTATCCAGCAAAGAGCCGGTAAGCGCCGGCAGCATCGCTCCCCCTTCTCCTACTTGTGAGGAAAGCCTTGTGTGGTTCCTCCTCAGGGCATCAAGCCAAAGCATTGTTTCAGGTCACTCAATCTCTATACTCCGTCCGCGTAGCTGACTTGCGCCAGCGAGCTTGTCGTCGCGGGACTCCACAGCAGCTAAGAAGATATTCTAATAAATCATATAATAGTGCAATATATATTTTCATGGCAATGACAAGATGCTAGGCTACGCAACAGCATCTTCCAGGTGAGTGTTCTGGCATGGACACGAAGTAGTCACTAAACTATTATAGCACGTGCTCCAAGACGATGTGCGACGGATCAAGAGCATCCGATCTGATAAGGTAGCTCTCGCTCACGCCGGAGACGGACACAATAGAGCTTCAGGAGAATGACTTGAGAATCCCCCTTGCCAAGCCTGACATAGGGCCAGACGAAATCAATAGCGTACTTCGTGTGCTTGAGAGCGGCCGACTTGCATTGGGACCGCAAGTGACAGAATTCGAACAGAGGCTTGCAGAATATGTTGGAGTGGAATTTGCCGTTGCAGTGAATGGTGGCACGAGCGCTTTGCATCTGGTCATGTGTGCTTTAGGAATAGGCCCAGGCGATGAGGTTATCACGACTCCTTTCTCTTTTGTTGCTTCAGCAAACTGCATCCTGTTTGTTGGAGCTACTCCTGTTTTCGTTGACGTGGATCCCCTCACCCTTTGCTTGGACCCGAACCGAGTGGCGGAAGCGATAACTACAAGAACAAGAGCAATCCTTGCTGTTGATCTCTTTGGCCATCCAGCTGACTGGCCAGCCCTCAAGCGGATTGCCGCGAAGCACGATCTTCGTCTTGTCGAGGACGCTGCAGAGGCACTTGGAAGTAGGCTCGGGCCGAATCGATGCGGCTCATTTGGCGAGGCTGCGATATTCGGGTTCTATCCGAACAAGGTGATCACGACTGGAGAAGGTGGTGCCGTAGTTACAAACGATCGCGCCGTCGCGGAAATCTGTAGAAGTCTTTCGAACCAAGGTCGACAGTCAGAAGGTGGATGGACTCCGCACATTCGGCTTGGATTCAACTACCGTATGAACGAGATTGCGGCAGTCTTGGGTATCACACAGCTTGCCCGAATCGATGAGTTTGTCAGTCAGCGGAAGGCAGTTGCTCGCTGGTATGAGAATGCATTGCAAACAGTAGAGGGAATTGCCACACCGATATCGAACGCTGACGCCCGAGTGAATTGGTTCTCATATGTCATCCGGTTATCAAGCGAGTTCTCACGACGTGATCGCGATATGATCCTCACGGGTCTTCGCGCAAGGGGGATTGACTGCCGCGACTACTTCGCACCGATCCACCTTCAGCCCCTGTATGGAGAGAAGCTTGGAACCCACAAAGGAGATTACCCCATTGCCGAGGCGCAGAGCGAGCGGACGATTGCGCTCCCCTATTTCAGCCAACTTTCGCAAAAAGAGGTTACGCACATCGCTCAAGTTCTGGGAGAGCTGGTGACCCAAGTATAGGTTGCCGGCTAGTATTGACCCGATGATGTGAGCGCTGGTTCGCCCACGAGCCCTGACTGGCAATCAGTGTTCTTTCCCGCTCCCTTGCGTTCTCGTAGAGATACCCCCCTGAATAGGTCCGAACGTTGATCAAGGATCTGGGTCAATGTAAAGAGGCATGACAGCCGAGTTTCAGAGCCAAACAACCTTTTCGCGCCCGGCCGATTGTCAGAGACGATGTGTGTTACCACGAAACAGTCGACGAACGCGTTCCACATTCAGTCCCCCACGCTTCAGTTTGGGGGCAGGGTCAAATCGCCAAGTCCTGGCTGCGCAGCTGGACCACCTATTCGTGGGAGATCAGGTTGAGCCACATCCATGTGCATGGCGGACGGTTGGGATCACATACGGTCCCTGAGGCATCACAAGGATCTTTGCGTCATCTCCCAGCAGCGACAGAGCACGGTCGATGCCTTCTTCTACTGAAGAGACTTGCTCTGCAAATGTATGGGCGGCATCTTCCTTCTTGAGTCCCTCGGAGTACACGAAAAGATGACTCGTTCTGCGCAGTACTTGAATCAGCTTCTCAACCCCCCATTGGTCCAGCGTGAAATTCGACTCAATACTGATGTAGTCTAAGTACGCCGCTAGATCTTTCATCTCCCCCAGACGTACAAGATTGTCTCGAAACGAACGACTGCCCAGCCCGTCTCGGCATTCCGACACCAGAATAATCACGCCACCTTCCTTCACAATCCTGGATGCGGCGACCAGCCCCTTGCCACACTGGTAGTAGTTCCTGTCTTGGGGATATCCACCGTTGGTGGTGATCACAATATCTGCTTGTGTCTCAATCTCAACCTCAGCGTATTGGGAGACATGCGCTACGCAAGCGCTCCACGCAGCCTCCAAATCGCCGGCAACGATATTCGAGATGCGTTTCTTGCCATCAATTGCCACGTTCACGATGAAGTCTGGACGCCCGGTGCGTGCGATCTCCATTGCTTCTTCGTGGACCGGATTGCCCTCAAGAATGCATGAGTCTGCATGCGGTGATTCAAGAAGAAGAGGGGAGTGGAGTAGTTGAATCGTTCTTCTTCCGGCAATTCCGGGGCAGATGGACTTGCGGCCACCTGAGTACCCGGCCATGAAATGTGGTTCTACGAGACCGGTTAGGATCTTCAAGTCGCTCTCGACGTAGGTCTTGTTCAGTGTAATTGGCAGGCCTCTGCGCGTTTCTCCTAGTTTGACAAGCTGTTCGTTGTCTTGTGCATCGTGGCAGACGACTCTGCAGGAGTCCGGGAGACAGTCCCCAACCAGCTCCTGGATAGCGCCTTGCCCCAGAGGATGGTGAAGACCCGACGCCACAAGAACAGTACAACGCTTAAGGTTCGCACCAATTGTCTTGAGAATTGCTGGAAGCAACAACCTATTGGGTACGGGGCGGGTGTTATCCGACACGACGATGCAGGCGGACTCTCTGTCCTTTGCCAAATCGACCAGGGGCGCCGTCCCTATGGGTTGAGAGAGCGCGGCTGCAAGGGTATTCCCAGGATCTGTCAGAAGCGGCATTGGCTGAATTTCAACTACCCCAAGCAAGTGACGTTGTGAGATCTCAACCGGCAATTCTTTCCTTCCGTAGAGGAGTGATACTTGCACTTTCTCCCACCCGTTCCTTCCGGCGATGTCAACTCGAAGGGCCACGTTACCTCTCTATCTCACCCGATCAAGACGACAATTACATTACCTCCGTGACTTGCCCTGAGTAGTCAGCCCATTTGCCAGCTTAGTCTAACCCACAGCCTTATGCTGATACCACACCCGGAATCCACGCTTTGGCCGCTTGTGTGAGAGGTTTCGGGACTTGGCGAGGGTATCCTCCAATCAGGCAATTTAGCATCTGACCCTGACTATCTGGCATCTGTGTGACCCCGACGTCTGTGACCCCAATGCTTCGTGTCCAAGACTTCCCGCTTCGTCTTGGAGGACGGACCGAGTCTTGGGCCTACACCTGGCCAGGTTCTGAGGGGAGAGGTCCAATCCTATACAATGCGGTGAAGGGTGTCTTCCCGACCTGAAGTGGAGACTGCCCCGAGAAGGAGAACGAATGAACATTTGGGATCGAATCGTCGACTGGGTAGTTACGTATGGCGGGCAACTGCTCGGAGC
>SDBT01010368.1_pt1 | contig 15050 bp, 11 predicted proteins | sample 2277101 | NCBI WGS metagenome assembly SDBT01 (sample SAMN10404973, study PRJNA504765) | marine sediment metagenome | isolation source: marine sediment core GS10_PC15, 103 cmbsf | place: Arctic Ocean: Southern Knipovich Ridge | collected 2010 | reverse complement strand
CTCAGAGACCTACGGATAGCCGAGGTGTCTGATCAGGACATGGTGCTAAAGGACGGCAAGGTCCAGGAGTTTAGGTGCAAGGTCAAAGTCTCCTTCAAGTTTGAAGGCAACTAGCCCGCGGTTCGAAACCCACCAGTCCGGATATTTCATCATGATGCGGCCATATTAGTTGGGTGTGTCAAACTTCCGCTTTGGGTCAAAAGCGGACATAAATCACCTATCCGCACAATGTCTGCTTTACCCCCAATAGCGGACATAAATCCACATAGGCTGGAATGTCTGCTTTGTGCCAATAGCGGACATTGGCTCACATCAGAATGCGCCAGCTTGTCCAAGTCGGACAATCAATGCCCGTATCTCTGCTGCATATCTGGGGGAGGTGGCAGTCAAAGTCCTCGGATTATCCCGAATTGACCCGATATTCTTTCACCACATCGAGATCGGGTTCACGACCAAGTCCTGGACCCGCGGGAACCTTGAAATGGGCTTTTTTCGGCACGCTTTCGTCACCATATAGCTCCGCCTCGAATTCGCAAAAGAGTCGCTCGAGCATTGGCACACGGCGATGCGCTGCATTGATGTGGATCGTTGCCACCTGACCCGGCCCGAACAGAGCGCAATGGGGCACGAATTCAATGCCGTGTGCCTCGCATAGTGCCGCGATTTTCTGCAACTCGATGATGCCACCGGTCTTGGCGACATCGGGCTGCGCAATGTCGATTGCACCCGCATCAATCATCGCCATGAAGTCGTGCATGCTGCCGGCATTTTCACCGGCGGCAATTCGATGACGTCCGGTGGCACGAATCTGCGCCAGACCTTTGTAATTCTCGGGTGGCCAAATGGGCTCTTCCAGCCAGTCCAAACCGAACGGTTCGAGTTCTGCGTCGTACTGCAAAGCCTCTTCGACGGACCACGGGCAGTTGGTATCGAGCGTAACGGTTGCCTTGCCGCGCGCGGCCTCTACCGCGGCGGTAATTTCCGGCATGGTGACTTCATGGAGTTTGATGTTCGTATATCCAAGCCTGATTGCCTTGTTGGTCCACTCGACAACCAGCTCCTTCGAACCGTAACGCATCAAACTCGCGTAGACCTCAACCTCGTCGGCAAATGCGCCCCCGAGAAGTGCGACGAGCGGTTGACCGCAGGATTTCCCGAGGAGATCCCAGAGCGCGATTTCAACGGCGGAGATGCCGTACATGATCGGGCCGACGCGACCAAAATTCTGCAGCTCAAATTCCAGTTCGAACTTCGTCTTTGCGATCTCACCCGCTTCTCGCCCGATGACCAGCGGCAAGATGCGCGCATCGATCATGGCCTTGAGGGAAAGATCCTGGTTGCGCGAAAAGGCCTCGCCCCAGCCGACGAGACCTTCTTCGGTTTCAAGGCGTACAAGCAAGATGTCAAAGGCGTTCTTTGGTGTCCCGCCAAAGCTCCAAGGCGGCGTTCCCCCGGACTCGAAGGGAATTGACACCAGAATGCTCTCGGCCTTGGCAATTTTCGTCATGGTTTTCCGTCTGCGTAGTCGAGAATCCCCGCTCCGGACGTATCGACTAGATCATCTAGTGCGCCCGGCTAGCACGCAACTCTTCGCGTCGCATCTGTGTCCCCTCAACGTCCACGACAAACCCGCTATCGGGATCGCCATTCAAGATTACTCCATACACGTCGCGAGCGCGCTCATTCGTTTCCCAGTGCTCTAGTATGTCATGGAGGACACTGTCTGGGTCCCGCTCAAGCGGGTCTCCATAGCCGCCTCCGCTCGTGTCGAGCCCGCGAAGCCACTCACCGGGCTCAATAGTCACGGTGGTGATATTGGGCAGTTTGGTTTGCTTGCCGTCCGCATCAATCTTGTAGGATTGCCCCAGCGAGCCATCCATTCCGCCCAGAATTCCCTGGGCTGGGTAAACCTGACCGTCGCAGGGAATGATAGCAGTGAGCTTGTCGAAGCGCGGTCCATATATCACTTCCTGGTTTGGCGCACCGCGATGTTTCCCGGCGCCGCCCGATCCAGGCACAAGCCGCATGCTGGAAACATGAATCGGATATTTATATTCGTCGACCTCCACACTGTCACGATACATCAGTCCGGCGATCACCGGAATTGCGAAGGTCACCCAACCGTCGGCTTTCGGGCTTGCCGGCCCGCCATTCGTCGTCGCCATCAGCCGATTGACGTAACGGCGCCCGCGACGACGGTCAGTTCCCGAAATGACGGCCATGCCAACACCCAGACCGCATCCGCCTTCTGCGATGCCGTTGCCTTTGCCCAGCTGCGCAAATGCGCTTTGAGTCATATTAACCAACCTGTCAGCGACATTCGTGGTCGATACTGAGCAGGAGTGCGGATATTCCGGACCGCCCACCGAACAATTTTCACGGAATTTCAGTGTGACCGGCCGGAAAGATCCAGAGTTGTGCGGAATATCCGGCCCGAGGCAGTTGAAGATACCGTTCAACACACAACTGGTGGCGGACGCCTCGCTGAGGTTAAGCCCGCACGGTACACAATCGGGATTTTCCGTAAGATCGGCTACTATCTTTCCTTTGTCCGGATCAATATCGATCGTGATCTTCAGGGGAAGCCCTTCAGGCAGTATTGGATCGAAGGGGTCATGCGCACCGGTGTTGGTAAGGCGAACTTCAGGCAAAGTGCGGATGGCGTGAAACATGCATTGCTCAGAATAATCAAGCCATTCCTTGATAAACTGCTTTACGAGCGTCTTGCCGTATTTTTCGCAAAATTCTTTCAGCCTGCGCTCGCCGATACGTGCCGATCCAATTCCGGCAAGGAAGTCGCCGTGCCATTGCTCGGGAACCCGAATTCTCGCGCGACACATCCGCACGATGTCTGCGATGGTCTTGTAGTCACGCTGAATGCGGACACACGGGAAGATGAGCGAGCCTTCCTCATAGACGTCCCGGGCATGCACGAAATAGGTTGTGGGTATGCTGTTCCCGATATCGGCCTGATGCGCCTTGGAGCACACCGTGAACATATGCTCGCCTTCAAAGAATACAGGCACAAGAAATCCATGATCTGCAGGGTGCGTGTTGCCAAGATAAGGATCGTTGTGAAGAAATGCGTCGCCCTCGCTAAGATCTTCGTGCAAGTCACACATGACCTTAGTCATCATCTGGGTGCCGAAGATATGGCCTGGAAGGCCTTCGGCCGATGAAAGCAGTTGATTGTCCGCCGTCGCGATCGAGCAGGAGAAATCCCGGGCGCTGCTGATCACGGCTGAGCGCCCGGCGCGCAGCAGGGTGTTCGACATCTCGCGAACAATGCCACTCAGCCGATTTGCCATGACTGCCGTCAGGATCGGATCAAGTATGCGTCTTGCCAATATCTTTCTCCTCGCTAGGCCACGACGGCCTCTCGCAAGTCATGCCGGATCTCGGGGTAAAGAAGGAAATGCCCCGAACGGGAAATTACTGCGCGCATTCCGGGATAGACCACAATTGTCGTCGTCGGCAGCTCCAGAACTGCCGGGCCGGATACCTCGAAAGCTGGTGGAAATTCGATTGCCTTGTAGATTGGTGTGTCAGACCAGCCACGATCACCGAAATATGCCTCTCTAAACACATCCGGCTTTAGATCAGCTATTGTACGCTTTGTTGCTAAATGCGTTGGGTGATCTAGCGCGGTGACACGGCGTGCCTTCCAGTTGATGAATTCGACGACCGACTCCGTGTCCCGCACAGCGAAAACCCGCTCATGAGTTTCGTGAAATGTATCTACCAGGCGATCCACATCAGATTGTGCATTGAAAACGGTATTTTCTATTGGAATTTCGAGATCCCAGACTTGAAACTCATAACGTGCTTCGACTGAAAACTTTAACCCGCTCCGAGTGTCTTCTCGCTTGGTTTTATAGTCCCATGACGGCACAAGTCGTGCCGTCAGTTGTTCGATAATTTCACTGACCTCCGTTAGATCGAATCCATCAGAGCGGGTTGGAAAGCTAGCTGACCGCTCTGCGACAATGTCTGCAAACTGCATTCCGCAAGCGCTGAGCGCACTCGCTGTTGACGGCAACAGCACACGCTCACACCCGAGTTCCTGGGCGATAGGTAAGATGTTCAGGCCGGCGGCACCTCCGCCTGCGATCAGCAGGCTTTCGCGCGGGTCGATACCCTCTTCGACCGTAATTTCCTGGATCGCCCGGATCATCAACTCGTTGGCAATCGACATGATACCAAAGGCTGTTTCGTCTTCCTTTCGGTCAATAAGCTTGGCCACATGAGCGATCGCGCTTCGCGCGGCTGACACATCGAGTGGCATCGAGCCGCCAACAAAATATTCAGGATCGATATAACCCAGAACAACGGCCGCATCCGTTACCGTCGGCATGTCTCCACCCCGGCCATAACAGGCCGGACCTGGATCTGAACCGGCGCTTTGCGGGCCGACCCGAAGCAATCCACCAGCGTCAACCCAGGCGATCGAACCACCCCCGGCCCCAATGCTTCGCACGTCAACCGTCGACATGCTGACCAAATCGCCCAGCCATTGCTGGCCAAGCCATGTATCTCTGGAAAATACGAGTTCGCCATTGCGCACGAGCCCGACATCAAAGGTTGTACCACCCGCATCACACACGATCAGGTCGGATCCCATTTCTTCGAGCTCGGCATAAACGCGCCCGGCAATCGGAGCCATGGCCGGCCCGGATTTAACCGCGTGGACAGGCCGCTCCGAGATATCCTCAACATCCATACATCCCCCGACTGACGTGCTGATCAGGAGTTCACCCGTGAAGCCAGCCGACTTCAGGTCCTCCTCCATATCGCTCAGATAACGGCGCATAAGAGGCTTCAGCGACGCATCTATGGCAGTCGTCGATGCGCGGCGGTACTCGCGTAGGATCGGGATCAGACGGTGAGAGAGAGTGTAGGGAATGCCCGGCAGTTCTTCTTCTACTATTTTTCCCAGAGCCAGCTCATGTTCGGGGTTTGCGATGGACCAGATCAGGCAGATTGCAATGGCCTCGAAACCTTTTCGGCCGATCTCCTGTAAAGTCTCCCGGGTCTGTCCCTCATCAAACGGTTTGACTACACCGCCCTCCGCATCGATACGGCCGGATATTTCATAGGTATGACGCCGAGGAATATAAGGCTCGGGATAGGCAACCGAAAAATCGTGAGGATCGAATTTGCCGCCCTCTTTGAGGACGAGAACATCTGGGAATCCTTCCGTGGTCAGGAACGCAGTCTTGGCGGTCTTTCGGGTGACGATTGCATTCGTCGCTCGCGTGGTGCCGAAAATCATAAGTTCGGTCTGCCCAAGGATCGCGTCGGCATCGCAGTCCATCTGCTCGGCCGCCGAGGAGAGGCCGTTGTATAGCCCTTCAAATGAGCGCCCGGGCGTCGTCAGCGCCTTGCCCACGTAGAACCGACCTGAATTGTCCGAAACAATCACGTCTGTAAAGGTTCCGCCGGTATCAACGGTAATGCGAAATGTCATCTCGCAGCGCTCCAAGAGTTGACAAAAAAGTGCCCATCAATTGCATTCAAGGCGAATGGATCTGATCTCATTTTGACTTGCGACGGCGGCTCGTTGCTCGAGCGCCCTGTCGTCCCAAATAAGCTTCGATAACGTCGGGATCGCTGCAAACCTGATCAAAACTGCCTTCAGCGATTTTCTGGCCATGGTCGAACGCAACGACACGGTCGGCGACTCCATTGACCAACGTCATGTCATGTTCGATCAAGAGGACGGTGTACCCATTGGCGTTGATGCGCTCGATATCCGACATGATTTCGCGGGTTTCGGTCGGGTTCATGCCGGCCACGGGCTCATCAAGCAGGATTAATTTGGGATCAGACGCCAGAACCCGTGCGATCTCGAGCCGGCGCCGGTTCGCGTATGACAGGGTATGCGCGGGCTCGTTGCACATGCTCAGGAGCCGCTCGCCAAAGAACGACAGAATCTCAAGCGCCTTCACCTCGGCGTCCTGCTCCTCGCGTTTCAGCGATGCCGGACGAACAAGCGCCGACCAATAATTGACCGAGAGATGCCTGTTCATCCCAACAAGCACATTTTCCAGCACCGTCAGATTTGTGAACAGGCGAAGCGTCTGGAAGGTGCGCGCGATGCCTAGCGTATTTATTTGATGTGATGGCAGGCTGACGATGTCTTGCCGATTGGCGCCAAAGAAGATTGAGCCCGACGTTACATCATAGAGATGCATGATGAGATTGAAAAAAGTTGTCTTGCCCGACCCGTTCGGTCCAATTATTGCGACGATTTCACCTTCATCGATATGAAAATCGAGGTTCTGCACGGCGCGCAGGCCGCCAAACGATTTGCATAGACCTTCGGTTCGAAGCATTGGTTCCGATATGCGGGCGTTTGTCATCTCTTGCTCTCGCGCGCTACGCGACGGGTCGGGCATGAATGCCCGATTTACCGGATTGTTCGATCAGCTGCTCCATCTTTTTCCGATCTACCCCGCGCCGTTTTCTCGCACCGGGAAATAGGCCCTGCGGTCGGTAAATCATGATCAGCGCCATAGATGCGCCAAACAGGAGCATGCGCAGATTTTCAAATTCGCGGAGGCGTTCGGGAATAATGATTAGGAGAATGGCGCCGATCACAACGCCCCAGATATTGCCCATGCCACCGATGAGCACCATGGCGAGAATAGTGATTGAGGTCAGAATCACGAAATTGTCCGGGTGAACGAACCCGATCATATGCGCAAATACCGCACCACCAATTCCACCAAAGAACGCTCCGGTAGAAAAAGCCATGACCTTCATGCGCGTGAGATTAATGCCGAAGCATTTACCCGCGATCTCATCTTCCCGCATTGCTTCCCAACATCGCCCGATATTCGAATTCTGCAGGCGGTAGCTGACAAAAATTGTGACAGCGATAAGTGCCAGGGCGAGATAGTAAAAGTTCGCCTGAAACGGCATTTCAAATCCAAAGATGCTGACCGTCTGAAGAAAATCGAACCCGCCGATCGAGGGTGGTGGAATGTTCAAGACCCCGTCCGTACCGTTGGTCAGAAATTTCAGATTGCGGTGCAGGATATTCATGATCAACCCGTAGCCGAGTGTCACCATAGCCAGATAGTGACCCTTCACCCGCAGCGCCGGCCAGGCGATCAAAAAGCCGAAAAACGCGGCTACAAGTCCACCCATGAGGAGCCCAATCCAGAACGGAACGTCAAACAGGACTGCAAGCTGTGAACTCGTGTAAGCGCCGGCTGCAAAATAGACGGCGAAACCGACGTCGAGCAAACCGGCAAACCCCAGCGTGATGTTCAGGCCCAGTGCCATGATTACGTAAATGCATGCCAGCGTTCCAACGTGTATGAGGTAGGCGTCGCTCGAGAAGATCAGCGGATAGGCAACCGCCATTAGTCCAACCAGGACAAAGGCGTAGTTACGGTCCTTCAGTGCACGTTTCTGTACCTCATCGCCGGTATCCTTGAAGCGACCAACGAGAAAGAGTCCCGCTGTGACAAGGACTATATAACCGACAAGCAGGGCAGCGCTCTCTATCGCCAAACCAACAATGAAAAGCGCAAAGAAGCCCAGGAAAATGATGGTCAGCAGTCCCCGGTCTTTAATCCGTCGACCGAGCGAACGATCGGTCGTCGGGTCAAATTGAGTATCGATAAAATCGAGTTCCGGCACGCCTCAACCTCCCACTCTAACCGACTTTTTCCTGAGGCGTCCCGAGTAGACCGGAAGGCCGGAACACCAGAATCGCGATCAGGATCATGAAGACTAATACATCCTTGTATTGTGATCCGTTTGGAACGAGCGCGACGATGAGCACCTCGAACAGAGCAAGGGCGTAGCCGCCAATAATGGCGCCATAGACATTGCCAAGCCCGCCGATGACTGCCGCGGTAAAACCCTTGATTCCCATCACCCAGCCCATGTCGAAGCGTATGGACTGGTAGAAAAGGCCATTCATAACGCCAGCAGCGGCACCAAGCGCGGAACCGATAAAGAAAGCACTACGGATTACGGCATCGACATCAACGCCCATCATGAGAGCCGCATCGCGATCCTCCGATGTCGCGCGCATCGCGCGCCCCATCCATGTGCGTGTCACCAGGAAATAAACGCAAAACACCAGGAGCACCGAAACTACCACCAGTCCGATCTGCGTATAGGAAAGCGTGATGCCGCCGATTTGAAAGGTGTTGTAAGCATAGGGTGAGAAAAACGCCTGAGGGTTCGCGCCTGCGGGATAGAATTCCTTTACCGCTTCACGGATTACGATGCCGATGGCCAGGGACGTAACCAGCAGCAACAGCGGCGGTTGACCCCGCAGCGGTTTAAAGGCAACACGCTCCAGAATGCCGCCCAGCAAGGCACAGGTGGCCATCGCGAATATAAACATCAGCACGATGATCATGGGACCGTTGGTGATCCCAATGGAAAGACATATGGACGATACGGCGAGGGCTGCGAATGCGCCGAACATGAACACCTCGCCATGGGCGAAATTGATCAATCCCAGAACACCGAAAAAGATCGTGAACCCTACCGCAACCAGCGTGTACATGCCGCCGATCGTCAAGGCATTGATCAGCTGCTGTATCCAGATCTCCATGCCTTAAATTCCTATCTTCCGCTTCATCAGACGGTTTCAATTTTGGCCGCATGCTACCACTCAGACGCTCGATTGCGCCCGGGAGATGCCCGTTATTATTTGCTGCTTGTTAAACTGCGTAAATGCGCCGCGCAGGACCCCTGCACGACGCAATCAACCGTATCTCAGTTTGCGACCTTCGTAAGTTTCTTAGCCATGCGGTCGGTCCGGTATTTGATTTTCCATTTTCCATCTTCGACCCGGTAAATGGCGATGTGGAGAATATCCGGGACGCCATGCTCATCGAACTTGAAGTCGCCAATCATGGTCTTGTACGAACCACCCTCGAGCTCCTTCAACACCGTCGTACGGGTTACTTTGCCCTTCTTCTTCGCAGCCGCAACAGCCTGGACATATACCTGACCTGCCGCATAGGCCATGGGCCCGAAAGACTCGTAGGGCTGGTTGAATTTGGCGGCTGCGTAATCCTTCTCGAATTTAATACCGCGGCCTTCGGGATAATGCGACATCGGCAATCCCCAGAAGCTGGCGAGGGCGCCTTCCGCGGCAGCGCCCGTAATCTTGATGTACGTCTCGGAGAAGACCCCGCCTGAACTCATGATGGGCGCCGTGAAGCCGAGCTTGATCATTTGCTGCCTGACCAGGCTTGCTTCAACAAGCCGCCCGCCGAAGAAAATCAGATCCGGATTGAGAGGCTTGAGCTTTGTCAGCAGGGCGGTGAAGTCTTTCTCACCCGGAACGATGCTTTCGCGTCCGATGATGATGCCATCGCCGCCCATTTTCTTGGCGACTTTGGTGAACTCGTTGACCTGCGTGGTGGCAAAAGCGGAATTGTCGTCGATCAAGTAGATGCGTTTGAACTTTGCCACCGCGATCGCGTAGTTGGCGGCCATCCCCATATTGACCAGATCGTATGGTGAATTGCGGAATATGACCTTGCTCTTGTGATAAGGGCGAGTCGTGCGGTGATCGTTGGAGCCACCCAGAATGACAGGCACTCCATAACGGTTATAGATGGCGTGGGTTGCTAGTCCGATGCCACTTGTCCAGCAGCAGAAAACGCCGAGGACTTTCGGATCGGTCCCCGCTTTCGTCGCCAGACTAGCGCCCTGGGCGGTGTCGCCTGCATTATCGCCGCGAACAAGCTCCAACTTTATATCACCCATCACACCGGATGCATTTCCCTGGTCAACCGCCAACTTGAAGGCGTTGAACATGCCTTCGCCAAAGTTGGACCAGGAACCTGACAGCGGCAAATTCACGAACAGCTTGTAGGTCTCAGCCTGGACGGTTGTCGCGTGAGACGCCACAAATATTGTCGACGCCGCTAACAATCGGGGTATCCATTTCATGGTACTCATCCTTTCGATGTAACCTCACCAAAGACTTGCCTCATCTTCAATCGTCATCCGCTCAATTCTTGTAGCAGTTTCAATTAAAAATATTATCGAGAGCGGACTCGATACATTACTTAGGTCCGCTTAGTTTAGCCGCATACCGGTCGGAATCAGGATTGGAATGTTTCGAATGATTTCCATCTTGAAGTTCTATTGTTCCGTATCTTGCGCTGATCAACGCAATCCTCGACACTTTCGTGAAGTCCGTATTTGCCCGTGAGGAATAAGAACGATGGAAACGACCACGCGATCACCCGTGCCACGGAAATCCACAAAAGGTCGTGGGAACGGCCGCGAGCCGCTGCTGCGCCTGGAGAAGGTCGTTACCTACTACGGTCCAATTCAGATTCTCAAAGGCATCGACATTGAGGTTTACCCTCGCGAGGTCGTCTCACTGCTGGGCGGGAATGCGTCGGGCAAGACAACGACGATGAAAACGATCATCGGACTGGTAACACCGACCGAGGGGAAAATCACGTTCAACGGCGAACGTATCGATGGTCGCAAGTCGGGGGATATTATTGCACTCGGCTTGTCGCCTGTTCCTGAAGCACGACGTCTGTTCGCGTCCATGACTATTCGAGAGAACCTGCTCATGGGTGCTTATGCACGACGGAATGAAGAGCAAGAGAAAATTGACGAAACGCTCGAGGAAGTGCTCGAAATATTTCCGCGACTTAAGGAGCGCCTCAGTCAGTTTGGCGGAACCCTGTCTGGTGGTGAACAACAGATGGTCGCGGTTGCGCGCGCGCTGATGGCCCGTCCAAAACTTATCTTGATGGATGAACCGTCCATGGGCCTGGCTCCTGCACTCGTTGAGCGCGTTTACGATGTCATTGCATCCATCAAGAAAAAGAACACGGCAATGTTCATTGTCGAGCAAAATGCGAACATGGCGCTCTCCGTTGCCGACCACGGTTATGTGCTGCAGAACGGAAAAATCGTGCTCACAGACAGCGCCACCAAGCTGATCAAGAGCGACAAAATAAGAAGCGCGTATCTGGGCCACGCGTGACAGCGTGCTGCTCTCTATCCACAGTTTCTTGTCTCACTGCCATGAATAGTTCATGCTGACAGGTATGGTCATGCGTTTGATTGTGTCTCGAGTATGAATCTGAAGCAGATAGAAACGTTCATCTGGATTGCGAGGCTTGGAAGTTTCGCAGCGGCGAGCCAACGCCTCAACACGACCCAATCCGCCATATCAACCCGCATTCAGGCATTGGAACTCGACCTTGGCGTGCAGCTTTTTGTACGTGGCAGACGCGCGTCCAGCCTGACGGCCAAAGGGCAGGAATTGCTCGGGCGGGCCGAAGCCCTCATGGACCAGGTTTGGGATATCCAATCTTCAATTGGCGAAGACGATATGATTTCGGGCATCATCCGGATGGGTGTTGCCGATCTGATCGCCCTGACCTGGCTTGGGGATTTGGTGAAGGAAATACATTCCCACTATCGGCGCGTTAAACTGGATTTGCAGATCGGTTTGGCGATGGAGCTGATCGAGAAGCTGCGTGCGGGCGAACTCGATATCGTCCTGGCCCCGGGCGATGCCTGGATATCGGAATTCAATGCTGTGCCACTGGGCGATGCGGAATTCCTGTGGATGGTACGATCAGACTTCGATATACCCCATCGTGTGATGACGCCGCGCGACCTCCAGAAGTGGCCGATCATTACTCTTTCCAGCCAGTCCTATCATCACCGGCTGGTCAATCAGTGGTTCCGGGAAAACAAGGCCAGCAGCCGCAACTACATAGAATGCAATAGTATCGGAGTGATTGCGTCGCTGACCGCAGACGGTCTGGGCGTGGGCCTTATTCCGACATCGTTCGTTGCGGAGCAGCTCAAAGCGGGAGAACTCCGGATTATAACATGCGAGCCGCAAATTACGCCCATCGGAATGCATGCGCTCATACAAAATGATTGCCCTCACCCGCTGGCATGCAAAATCGCGACAATTGCCAGTAATGTGAGCCCGCTCATGTCCGAAGACCGCGTGGCTCAGACCAAAAAAGCCGATCCCGCATTACAGTAAAGTCAGCCCGTCTGCCGGCTTGCGGCTTCCCGAACAAGTTCGATTGCGGTATCCGCCGATACGACCGGTGAGAAGAACCGGTTCAGCCGCTCCAATGTCGGCGCATCATCCTCTTCGCGTCCGCATCCGCTTGCGTCGCCGACCACGATCGGCATGAACCCTAAATCGCGAGCGGTGCGCGCCGCCTGTTCAATACACCAGTCAAGGTGCAGCCCAGACAGGAGTACCGTTCGCACGCCCATCATGGTGAGATAGTTTTGCAACATCGTTCCCAAGAAAATGTTCCCCAGCGATGTGTAGAAAATCACCTCGTCATCCGGGTGCATGATCTCCTTGATCTCTGGAATTTTATCGCAATCGCGCTGCCACTGTTCCTCGGTCCAATCTTCTTTGCTAGTGAGCCAATAATCGAACTGGGACTTGTCCATCGGAGATTGCGGATATTTTTTCCTGCATATTTCGTACTTGTCCCAGATGATCGGCATACCGACCTCGCGGCACGCATGAACCAGCTTAACGGCATTGCCGATCAATCCGCCGGGTTTGCGGCCTCTCTGCCAAAGCTTCTCTGCAGCCTGCGCACCAAAATCACTCAGTGTGCTGTTGGCATATCCGATAGGCAGATAGGCAGCGCCTAATGCGAGAATTTCCGCAAGATCGACATTGGCCCACTGAGGATGCGGATCGGGAATGATCGATTGCCATTTCTCTTTTTGCTCGGGGATCATGATGGTGCTCTTATCTCGATGTCTATCTGCGCATTGCCTGTCGAATACTCGGCTTCAAAACCTAAAATGCCATATTGACACCTTGTAAATCCACAGACTGTGCGATGCTTTTTTTCGAACAATATCAATCAATTTTATCGAATGCTGTGCATGGAGCAGTCGATAAAACGAACATATTTCAATAAGTTACATCTGTTCTCAATAACAGCTAGTCGAATGAATATTGGCTCGAAATAGGCGGAATGAATATGCGCATAAAACTCCGACTTTGACGGTATCAACCAGGATGTGAATAGCTGGTCTGTCCAATCGTGCGGGCCGGGAGGAACATCTATGAAAATCGCCAAAGATATAACGGAACTCGTTGGAAAGACGCCGATGTTGGCCCTTGACCGTCTGTATTCCGGTTCCAAGGCCAAGGTTTACGCCAAGCTTGAGTTGTTCAATCCTATGTCGATCAAGGACAGGCCCGTACTCCACATGATCCGCGAGGCCATGAAGCAGGAACGCATCAACTCGGATATTGAGGTCGTCGAAGCAAGCAGTGGCAATACGGCCATAGCTTTATCGACGCTGGGCGCCATAATGGGGTTCCCTGTCCGTGTCTTTATCAGCGAGGAAGTGACGCTCGAGCGACGGAGAATCCTCGCGTCGTTCGGGGCGAAGATCGTATTGACGCCGGCCGCCGAGCATACAAGGGGCGCCAGGGAACGGGCGATCGCGTATTGCCAAGAAAAACCAGACTCCACGTTCTTCCTGAACCAACACGGGAACCCCGACAATTCGCAAGCACATGAGCTGACCACCGGTCCCGAGATATGGGAGCAATTGGACGGCAACATAGATGCGGTCGTAATCGCCTTGGGCACATGCGGCACCTTTGACGGCGTCGCGCGCTACATGAAATCCATGAACCCGGACATTCAGATGTTTGGCGTCGAACCGGCGGGAAGTCCCTTATATTCCGGCGGGAAACTAGGGAAACACAAGATCGACGGCCGTGGGCCGGGTCTTGTATCGGATATTTTTCAGCAGGCCCGGTTTAAGCCAGACGAGATCATCAAGGTTGAAGACGAGGAAGCTTTCGAATGGACCCGGCGGGTTGCCCAAAAGGAAGGCCTTTTTGTCGGTCTGACTTCCGGTGCACTCGCTTTCGCGGCCAACCAGTTGGCCATCCGAGATGAATACGATGACAAAACTATCGTTACATTCGTTTACGACACTGGGGAACGGTATTTATCGGTGACCGATCTTTTTCCAGAGGGTGATATCACGACTGTTTTTTGATCCGGCAATGCAGAACTCTCTGCCTCTTTACTGCGGAGATGAACAGGATGCGCGCAAGATGATGGTGTCGAAAAGAAAAACTCCAAATCCCGGCCCGATATGAGCACGCAGTCGGCGGGCAATAAGGGATCAACTCCAGCTTCCACAATGGTCGTGGCAGCCCGGAAATTTGCCAAACATTATATTGGGCCAAATTCCGCTAAATGGGAACGTGACGCTGAAACTCCCCGAGATGCCTTTCTCGAAGCCGCCAGAGCCGGTCTCGCCGGCGTACTGGTGCCGGAGGAAAGTGGTGGTGGTGGTGCCTGCATCCGGGACGCCTTGCCCGTGCTTGAAGAACTCGCTGCCGCCAACGCGGCCTTCTCCTTCGCGCTATGGGTGCAAAACAACGTCGCAAATGCCGTCGCACGTGATGGCAGCGCCGATCATGTGGAGCGGTATCTACCCGACTTGCTGGCCGGTAAATGTCTCGGCGCTTTTTGCCTTACCGAGCCCGAAAAAGGAAGCGATGCAGCTGCAATACTGACCCATGCGTCGCGAGATGGAGACAGCTGGCTGTTGAATGGTACCAAGGCTTGGGTGACCAACGGAACGCACGGCGATCTATTTATGGTCTACGCCCAGACCGAACCAGGAGCAGGCGCGAAGGGCATTGCGGCTTTTCTGGTTCCAGCTGACGTACCCGGTGTTCATCGCGGCGGCGCGTATGATATTCCAGGCGCAGCCGCTTTCGGTGTCAGCGATATCACGTTCAAGGAATGCAGGCTGTCTAAGGGAGATATGTTGTTGCCGCCCGGCGAAGGTTTCAAGGCAGCGATGACCGGGATTAACAAGGCGCGCACGTTTGTCGGTGCTCTGTGCTGCGGCATGCTGAGCTCCGCACTGGAGATCGCGTTGAAATATGCCGCGCATCGCGAGGCTTTCGGCAAGCCGGTATTGAGCTTCCAGGGCGTACAGTTGCCGCTTGCGGATGTTTCCACTGATCTGGAGGCTGCTCGGCTATTGACCCGCCATGCCGC
>SDBT01010366.1_pt1 | contig 15051 bp, 13 predicted proteins | sample 2277101 | NCBI WGS metagenome assembly SDBT01 (sample SAMN10404973, study PRJNA504765) | marine sediment metagenome | isolation source: marine sediment core GS10_PC15, 103 cmbsf | place: Arctic Ocean: Southern Knipovich Ridge | collected 2010 | reverse complement strand
TTTTAATCGCATTTGAGGAAGTACAATGGTAAAATATTGACAGATCTTTATTAGCATCTGGTATGGCATATTTACAAATAGTCTGTTGTTTTTTCATTTTATTTCTTCTCAATTCTTTGGGGGTTTTCGAGTAAATGTGGAGGTACGTCAAATGTTTTCTGCAAGACATAACCCATCATAATATGCAACAATAAATGTCCGGCCTTTCGGCGGGTATTAGCACATCTGGATTTCCAAGGTAGGAAGATGACGTGGAAGCCATACTTGGCGATAGCCATAGATAGGCGATGCGGGACTAACTCTGGGTTCTTGATGCGAGGATCATTGCTAAAGAGTTCCTGCGGAGAAGCCTCGACTAATAGGATGGGATGCTCACAAGAAGCCACCAGCTTCCTAAAGGCTTTGGCCTGTCTAATGCGGTCGTGAGAGTCGTTAAGATTTTTGTATATCTCAAGCTGGCTCGCCTTTCGCTCTACGATACACTCTGTGGGATATTCCCGGAGCTGGTAATCCCCACAGTCCAATTTGATTTGCTCTACATTGACAGCGATTGGAATCTTCTTGTAGGTTAGCTCAGGATGCCCAATCTGCATTATCGCTGGAAACAATAGTGGGAACTGCTCCCGAGTATCGACTTGAATCGTAATCTCCGCAGGGATTTTATAACGCCAGTGAATATCGAGCTTTCTTGGTTTCATTGTAATTCCTCCCCAATTATGTCCTTTAATTCCTCGTGTTCTGTGCTATAACCTAATTTTCCATAAAGCCAGTTCAAAGCTCCCCGCCAAGCTGTCTCGGAAACTGCAAGAACTATATCATCTATAGTGGTACAATCTGCCGTTTCCAACATAAACTTACCGGCTTCCTTATCGCCCAATGTTTCATTCAGCCATTTTTCGTGTGCTTTCACTTTCAGTCCTTTCTCTGTTCTCAATATACTCTACATAGGTGTCACCGTGACAAGCGTGTGGTTTACAAAAACATCCAAGAGTCTCCCCCCGCAACTCAGACCACACGGCCTCTTGTAATCCAGGATTATTATTAAAATCCATTTTATGTAGAGCTATCACCTGTTCTCGATTACCGTCAAAACCAACTCTATATGAATTCGCAAATTTGTTTTGTTGTCCCTGACGGCGACGGCCAATATACCTCGTATAAGTATCGGTTCTAAGATTGACGACAGTGGTTCTCTTAATGGCTATTTTACCATCCTCCATCATCTTGATTGTATTTTCCTGTCAGTGCGTATTCTAATCCAAATACGACTCCTAAAAGACATCCTATTACAATAACAGCGGGGATGATAATAGGGGAAAATACAATAATAAGAATTATTTGTTGCCAATTCATAGTTTGTACTCCTTTTTCTCGACTATCCAGGGGATTTCTCGGCCAACCCACCGATAGAAAATATCGAGGACATAGGGATGTTCCATATTCCTGATGATTATTTCATCGACGACTTCTTCCTCACCGGGATATATGTCGGCGAATACGGCATCATAAATCTGCAAACAAATGAGAGTTTTCAGATGTAGGTCTCGGAATTCCTGTATTATCTTGTAGTGGGCAGCTTGCAGAAGTTGAGCACAGGGAGTCTGATGCATAAAGTTACATATTTCTCCGGTGTAGTTTGCCACCCCACTTGGGCCAAGTCCAAATGTCCGGCTCCATCCAGTAGGCAGGACGAGGTATCCTTGTGCACTGGCCAAGTCAATCAAACTATCCTGCCATTCCTTATAGACCGGATGATTCTGATACCAAGTCTTGATTGCGTAGTCACAAAATTCAATCGTGAGTTCGATTCCCGATTCTTTTAGCACCAGAGATTGAAAACCTCCCGGGCCACCCTTAAAGAGGACAAGAAAATTCAAATCCTTCCCAACTTGATACAGATTGCTTTTTTTCCAGCCCAGGTCTGTTGGGTCTGCCTCGGGAAAAATAGAGACGGCGGTTTCGGTATGAACACTCCTGCCGGTAGGATTAAGATATATATCCATCAGCAACGGGTCACCTGACAACAACGCCGCCATCCTTATGTGGTCTTGATTATAATCATACTCCGCTAACTTCCCACCTCTCCAGCGAGACGTGGAACAGTCTCGGACAGAGCGAGGTTCAGTTTGTCGAGCAGGTTTTTTACAACTAAATCGTCCTTGTGTTTGTCCGCCAACTTTATCGTCAGACGAACCGCCACGTTCAAAATAACTTGGAATCGGATACCACGAGGGATATACCATACCAATTTTTCCATTTCTCGTAACAATACCCCGTCGAGGGTTTTCGAGCAATGGTCTTGTGTATGTGTTGACAATTTTGCTCCTTTCCTTAAATTCCTGAAACTTAGATACGATGTCCAAATGTATTCCGCCCGGCAAATGTTTCTTCAACAAGTTAGCATTCTCGACACCGATGGAAATATTTTTTGTTTTCTCCGTATACTGAACTCGACTGTCTCCGAGTAAATTGGCTTCTATTACACAATCCAGGAAGAACCTCCGCAGGGGTTTATCTGACCCCCTCCCTTTTAGTTTTATTCCGTGCTCTGTTTCAGTTTCCTGCACAAGTTTTTTACATCGAGCAGATTCTTGGTTGTGGAAAGCAGTTAGTTTCTTAATGTCCAGAGCACTTCCGTTCATATCCAAATCGAAAGTATCCCACACGATAGCATTTCGCATCCATGCACATTCGTCACTTAACTTTTCTGAATCTTTCCCATATCGCTCGGCAAGTCTCCGCAATAATTCTTCTCTCAACTTCAAGGTAGTGACACCATCGACTCCATTATACTTATGTAAGTTCTTATCCCAAGGGGACTTAGCGTTACCCGATTTTGCAGTAATCATCACTTTACTGTAATCAGAAATCCCGAACAGCATTGACAATTCCTTGAGACCTTTCTCCGGCTGTTGCTCATACAAAAGAAAACTCAAAATCAAGGTGTCGTCAACTGATAATCTTCGAGGGTCAATCCAGTATCGAAGTTCCGTATCTGCGGAGGCTAAATACATCAAATCAAATTTTATATTTTGTCCGACAAGCGTAATCTTCTTTTGACAAATCACTTGAAACCATTGTCGGATAATTCCCAAATGCTTTCGGTCACTGAAAACATATTCGGCGGAGTTTATATCTATCCCGTTTATGTCCCGCCACGAGAAGTTGACACACACTACTTGGTCGGGGAAATCAACTCCGTCAATATATTTAGACTTGATGGGATTGAAAACCGTCTGCTCTATTCCTTGCAAAATCCCATAGGTCTCGATGTCACAGGAGACTACATCGGGAAGTTCTTTGGGGACAGGTATTCCAAGTTCTGGCTCCTCGATTTCCTCGTTAGGAATAAACTTACCTTCTAAGTATCGTCTCAAGAGTACGAAGTGAGCCTCAACCGCCCTAACAAGAGCCGGTTTTCTCATCGGATGAAGCATCGCCAGATGATATGTAGAGAAAACACGAATCGGGAAATCAGGCATCTTCGCCCCTTGATTCTTGAATGTTTCTTTTAACGAACTACAATTTGTGACACTATAGGCTCCTTTGGCTCCGATGGCAAAGATAATAATTTCATCGTAGTTTTCTAACAACGCCAGTATATCCTCAAATAGATGGTCTCGGCAGGCTCGTACCTGTGCTTGGGAAATGTCGCCGCCTTGAGGATGCCGACACCGACAAGCGTTGGCCAAGTAGATGTCACAGTATTTTTCCAGTTTAGAGGCTTCAATCAATTTGGCGAGTAGCTGTCCGGTGTATCCAACCCAAGATTTCCCTTGTTTATCTTCATTCACACCCGGGTTTTGACCGACAACCAAAAGAGCCTTATTAACTGGAGGTTCCATCTCTGCCGATGGAAGAATCCCCAATAGGCTTCTGGTGGGTATCCCCACATTAGTCGCCGAATCACAGAGCGAACATTTAGTGCATTCAGGATGTGCTGAAAATCCAATCATTTTTTGTTAGGATTCCAAAACCAGACCACCTTCGTCCAAATCCCCGCCACAAAAAACAACATTAAAATTTCATGCCAATTCACTGTTTCCATTTTTCGTTCCTTTCAATATATTTGAAATGCTGGCGGGAAGGAGGCGAATATTTCGACATATAGCCTTCGATAACATTGAGCCTTCCACACCAACATTTCATGATGTATGTATTATACAAAACCTGCGGAAGGAAGTCAAGGGGGAAATCAGAATTATTGTAAATATTTTTCGATGCCGGTGGAGCCTACATCAATGTCTCGTGTGATGTTGGCAAGGCTGGCTTCGCCTAAGATTTGACTAAAGAGTGGTCGGTATGCTGACGGTAATCCTTTCTCGATTCGATGGAGGCGGGATACCTGTCGGCGGTTCTCAAGTGCTCTAATGTCTGATTTCTTGACTTGAAGTGGCCCGAGTTCTGGGTAGGCTTTCTTAAATTCCCGTTGAACGGCTTCAGCTTTCCTGTTGTCGTTCTCCATCAAGGCTTGCAGGTAGTCCCGCCTATAAGCCCGTAGCTTCTCTCTCTGAGCCAATAGCCACTGAGCCGCCCCTTGTTCAGCAGCAACGCCACTGGGACGCAATCCTAATGCCTTGAGGGTTAATTGTAGGGGTGTAACAGCCCCAATCAGGGCGTGTTTGTTGTTGTAGATAGGTATCCGGCCATCTGGGGTCTTATTCTTGTAGTCTGCATATTTTGGATGCAAGGCTCGATATGCTTTCCTCGCCCCTATTCCACCCGGTATCAATAAGGCCGCCATTGCCCCTAAATCTCTGGCTTCTCCTGTGTGTAGGGCTTTGGCCGCAGTCCCTATAACCCCCAAAGCTGGAGGTACAAGCGGGAAGGGGTAGAATGGAGCACCTTCATATACAGGAACCGGCAAGGCTCCAAACATTAGCCCAGAAGATAAATCGACCCCTAATAGGTTCCTTGCTGCTACATAAGCCGCTGTGGAGCCTGCCAGCGTCCTTCCTATCGTCCCTAAATCCATCTTCATCGGGTCAGCCCCCATCCTAACAGACCCGTGTAACATAGAGGCAAATCGCATTGGGAAGTGCATAAATTGTCGCCAAGGGGCAAAAGTATTCATAATCGCTCTGGGGATTCCCAATGGCCCACCTGTGAACTGAGTCGTCATCGTAAGAGTTTGTCCTACCTTACCTGCCTCATTAAGTATTAAATCCCTTCCTGCGGAGGTAGCCACAGCCAGCTTATGGGCATTTAGATATAGATGCTGATTTCGACCAGCATAATAGGATACAAGCCTGTTGCCACTTTCTGAGGTACTAAAAGGCATCAGCATCGCAGTCTTAACTTTTTCCCAAGTCCCTTTAGTGAGTATCTTTTTTGCAAGACCTTCCTTGGCAATATCCCCCGCAAGAAGGGATTCTACAATCTGAGATGCGTCCCCCATATCCTTAACATATTCTGGGAAAGCCAACCGGAAAGCATCTTTTGTAGTTTTCCCTTCTACCGTAATCATTTTGAGGTATCTTCCCATTTTAACAAGTGCCCCCTCGCTCCCTGGAACACCTTTTAATCCTCGATACATCCCTCTTGCCCCGACAACATTCAAGGTAGTTATTAAAGTCTGCAAACTATTCTTACTCGCCGGAGAAATGTTCCCCCCAAGTGTAGATAGATGGAACCAATGAGATATGGATGCTCCTGCTCCTTCTCCAGACCAAGAACCAGCCGTATCACCAGTGACTTTCATTAACCATTCTTTGTTTTTAGTTCCCATCTGATCTACTATTGGATGTGTTTTAACCCACTGATGGACTTTAGCTTTAGACTGAGAAAACCAAATAGACCTCCGCAGTTCTTGCCAAGATTTATTCCCCATTACGTGAGGGACTAAGTCGTCATATACATAGGATTCAAGCCAAGGTTGGTCTCCCCATACCCCTGGCTCGGCTGCTATGTCATTTATTCTTTTCCCCACTTTAGTGCCGTGCCACGCATGAACAGTCCCGGTTGTATTAACATATCTTTGGCTTGCATCCCAGACATCAAGAGTGTATTGACGAGGCGTTCCCATTACTTGACCCACCTTTTGCAATTCAGCTTGGAAAAAATCTTCCCCTTTTATACGTGCTCCTGTTAGAGCCTCAGACATATTCTTTAAGGTGTCCCGAGCAGTAGCTTTGCCTCCAAATCTACCGGCGAAATCAAGTTTTTTCCCTGCTCCTTTTGTAAAGTAGTTTTCCATCCTATCTATAAATGCCACATCAGCTTGTCCTGAACTTAGTCCTAAACCTTGAACATCCCGCCAAGTCTTTTGTACTTCAAGGGCGGCATCATCCCCCCACCTCTTGAAAACAGTTTTTGCAGCATTGGTATATCCTTGTGGAATTACGCCCTGTGACTCTAAAAGTTGTAGATGCTCTATGCTAGGCATTGCCCCACTCGTTCTTGCGATAGAGTGTTTTGGGAGTGGCCCAATCTTGGCTTCCTTCCGCATAAATTCTCTATATCGACTCTTAGTAGTACCACGAATCGCTCCTAAATGATATTTATCAAACTGAGCATTCCGGGGGAAATAATGTTTTACATCGTCTCCGTAGGTCAAACCCTGTTTCGCCAAGGCATCTTGTATTCTTTTTTCTCCCCCCGGAGTAGCTTGGATAGAATCTCTTACCCCACTCATCCACCTCCGTAGATTCCCAGTAAGAGTTGAAACCTCTTTTCGCATACCTACTTTGAGTCCTGGGGCTATCGGAAGATTCTTCCCTCCCAGAACGGCTACGATTTCTGGTTCACTGCCAAGCATTTTCACCAACGAATGCTTGGTGGTATTTAAGCCGTCTAACCGTGCCGCTACCATATACCCCTCAGCTTTTGAGATACGACCAGCTTGGCCAAATGCCTTATCTATTCCATCAATATGTTTAGTAATGAATTTAGTTTTAGCACTTACGCTATCAGCAAAGGCTTGATACAACCCAGGTACACTACGGAGGTTATAGATGGCAGGATGAACATAGGACATCGCCTGTCCCATAGCCTTAGCTTTTGGGATCAACCCTGCCGCCAAAGCCATCAGAGGTTTAGTGCCACCTATTGGCCAATATAAACTTGCAGCCAGCCCTATAATAACCAAGGGATTAGTTGCAATGTCGGTTATCGTTTTTAGAATTGGGTCGGGTTTCTTTCCTTTGAATAGAGCATTACGAAAGGATTGGATTTCGTGGGGCGTTAAAGTTTGTGGGGCAAAGATTGAGCGGGTCATTGCATCAACATCCCCTTTTAATAAATTAGCAAACGCCAACTGCGGGCGGTCGTAAAAAGTTATTGGGAAATCCGCCGCCGCTATACCATAAGGAATATCTTCATCTGGATTATATTTAGGCATTTGAAGCTACTGTAACTTTGAAATCTTGAAAATCAGGAATAGGAGACAGTACAATACAATTCCGACAGCCGTCTAATGACGAATCCGGAGACATTTTCAGAGTACAGACTATAATCTCATTAACTTGTCCAAAAGCATCCTCGCCTCCTGGTTTTTTCCCTCTCCAGAACAAAACAGGTCTATGGTCATAGATGGGACTTTCATCTAAAATTTTCCCAATTCTGGTGTGTAATTCTTTAAGATCGGTCATTTTTCTTCCTTTCAAAAAAAATTATTAGCCTCCTATCATATATTCCCCCTTGGCCAAAGATGGGCCAAGTACGCCTCCACTAAGTTGAGAGTAAAGAGCTTGTCGTGCCATAGTTTCTTCCTCTTGGGCTTGGGGTTGAGCCGCTTGCATATAAAGATTCTCCGGTGTTATCATTTCAGCCTGACTTCTTAATCCTTCTCGTTGAATGTTTCTCATGCCTCTTTCGTGTACGGTTTGTTTGAGTTTCTCCAAGAGCCACGTTGCGAAGATACCTATACCAGCCTGCTTAACTCCAGGTTTCTCCAATAAACCAGCTAAACCCTTACCAGGAGCTTTCACTTCCGGGCCAGCAAACATTTCTTCATAAGGTAGTCCTTCGGGCATTAAAAGCCTCCTCTCATAAGACCAACCATTCCAGCCCCAGGAGCTTGAGTGGCCGACCCCATCTGACGCTGACTCATCGCTTGAACCGCCTGAATTACGAGGGCCATCTGTCTATCTTGACTTTGCGTAAAAGATTGCATAGCGGCTAACTCCCGTGTTTCCTTTCGCTCCTCTTTTTTTGCCTTCAATAGAGCAGCAATATATTCTTTTGTTCTGGCCCGGGACTCCTTGACAGTCCTCTTGGTAGCCTCCGCAGAAGCAGTCCCAATTTTTCCTTGTAGTCTCATCTGCTCTCGGGATAAACCCCGCTCACCGGCTTGGCCTACTGCCCCCACCGCTGTACTGCCTAAATAGCCTGCTCCGAGTAATGCGGTAAGAAAATGCTTGGAGCCATAAAGTGCTTTAAGTGCGGCAGGAATTTTCGTTGCCGCCGCTGCTAAGGCTGGTGCAACCATTTTACAACTCCTCTTGTTCAGAATAATAATTATAATCTATTTCGTAAGGTTTAGTTTCTGGTTCTGCCTTTTCTCCAACTCCTTGTAATTCAGGATACCTTGAACGTAGATAATCATTAAAGTGAGTTCGGTACTCAACATCATATTTATTCATATCTGGGGAGATGTTGTATAACTTTGGAACCTGTACCGATTTTGTTAGCTCCTCAAATACGGCTGTGTAATTCCCACCCATCAAATCCCGCATACGGGCAGCCCGACCGCCTAAAGAACTATCGTGGACAGTTCCTAAAGCATACTGGACTCTCGCCCCAACGGTCTCAGTCTCCGAACCCACAACCTTCTTTTTACTGGTAGCAAGGCCCTCTAAAGCATCTCGCATTTGAGACATATTCAAGTGGGCATCTTGCCAAAAATCAAATTCGTCTGAGTCTTTGGCGGCATCCTTTCTTCGGAGAGTAACTGCATCCAACATCCCCTCTAATGCTCCGAGGGTTTTGTTGATGTCCTCAGTTTTTATCTCACCCCTCTGAATCTGATCCTCTATCTTATTGATGTTTGCAGGGGCCATTTCTTCAACCGAGATAGTTCCACCATATTTAGTAATTTGGTCTTGGAGAACCCCCATTGGGTCAGCAAATCCTTCCTTTACTTCTTTCGCCAAGGCTCTATACCTCTGCACTTCTTTATAAGCTCCTAAAACTGGGCCTTTTGTTATCATTCCTTTAGCAATATCCCAGCCGGAAGGTATCTTCCCTTTTATTTCTTCGGGGATTGGTAAATCCATACGCTTATCATTTTCAATAGCCTCAGTCACCCGCTCTCTTGTTTTTGTGTAGACATCTTTATCCTTATCGAACCGGGTAGCCTCTTCCTCCAAAACCGTCTTGGCTTTCTCCATCGAGGTCTCACGTTTAAGACTCCCCTTGATAATAGAGAGCATCGCATTTGTATTACGCTCCGAAGCATCCATATTCAATTCGATATTAAACCTGCGGAGGGATTCACGTCTCTTCTCAATTTCATCCTTGGCTTTTCTATCCCCGGCGATAATAGCCCGCTGTTGGTCACGGTTGAGTTCTGCTTGTTTTGCCTGAAATTCACGGGTTGCTTCGGTCATGGTCTGAGCAAATTTTCTATCCTCTCGCTTAGACCTCTCGTCCTCCGCAGCACGTTTATCATCTGAAGCTGTTTGTGCAGCCATACCCGCTCGTTGAGTAGATGCCTGTATTCCTGCCCGTTCTGTAGCCCCCTGTTCAGTCGTAGCGGTTCGTTGTGTAGCTCCGGTTTCCTGCATAGCAGCAACAAGTCTACTCTCAGCCTGTTGTTTACCTCGCTGCAGAGAAGTCTGAACGTAAGGACTTATTCCTCCGCCAGTTTGTGTAGGAGCATCTTTTGCTCTTGCCATATTATACCTTGAAAATTAATAAATTATAGTTTTCTAAGATCATTAGTATCTCGCTGCATACCCAACCCCCGTAGAGGATCGGTCTCTTTTTGGTGTTTTAGTTGGTTGTGTTGCCATTCTCTGAGTGCGGAGGGCATATACAGCGTGTTCCTCGGCTGTCTGAGTTTGAACTAAATCGGAAAGTAAAGTCATAAGCGGAGTAGCATCCATCGAGAAAGTCGGGGTTTCAATTATCCAGTTAGCAAGATTCTCCATTCCCGCCGACCGAAGTTGTTCTACTCCGATTTCAAACTGAGACACCTGTAGGTCATAAGCATTTTGAGCATCCGCTTTGTATCGCAACATATCGACGTGCTGTTGTTCCTGGAACCCCACATACATATTTGATTTAGTATAGGCTTCGGAAACAACATTGAGATAATTCTGACCCTGTTTCTCTTGTAGTTGCTGGAAAGATGCGTGGATATTACTTTGTACAGTTCCCAAAGCATTCATCTTGCTCATTTGGAATTGTTCAAACTCTTTACTCTCAGCCCCGTAGGTCTCGACAATATTTCTTTCCTCAGACCGCATAGAACCAAGAGTGGCTTGCACGGAAGCCTGCATTGCGTGAGCCTTAGAAAAATCCCTATCCTTACCAATTTGCGAATTTATATCATCGAGTTTTGCGAGAACTTCTCCAACTCTACTTCTTGATGCTTGTACATACTCATCAGCTTTTTCTGGAGCCGCCGCCCAAGCATCTCGTGCCGCATCTGCCCGAGTAGTCACACCTTCTCGTATCTTATCTAATCTCTGCAAATATTCAATCGTGGCCCCGCCCTGCATCTCCAAGGCCGTCGCAGCCTTCTCCGCCTCTTTCCCTTTAACCTCAGCTTGTTTACCATACTGAGAGATAGCAGTTTCACCGATTCCTTTATAGGCTCCCTTGAGACCACTAACAGCAGTTTGTGCTCCAGTTGGAACAGAGACATCCCCCACATCCCGAGTCGCAGCCGCCGACTTCTGTATTGTCTTTTGATAAGCATCGGGGTCAAAACCACTAACAGGATTTAATACATCACCATTTGCCATTGTTACACCTTCTTAGACCTCTTTGCCGCACGAAGAACATCCCCTATCGCATTCTGTGTCCGTGCTAATTGCTTCAGTGCCGCCGCATAGATAGCAGGTTTTACTTTTTCCAATTCACGGGCTTCCTGTAAAGTTCTGGCTGCACTTTCAACCTCGTATTTTGGTTGCCCAAATAATGTTGGTTCTTTTGCCATCACTGGTTCCTCTACTAACATAAACAGATTCCCTTACTATTATTATACCAAATTCTCAAAAAATGTCAAGAAGTAGCCACTTTCCGAGAATCTGTCAGGCTCACGGAGAACTCCACATCCGTCAACTCAAACTTCACCCCAGACGCAATCTGCTCAATATAAGGCTCCAAATCAATCCCCTCTACATTCAGAGCCTCCGCAGAATCAGCGGGGTTGGAATCTACAGAAGGATAGGCTACAGTGCTTTCTATTGAGGTTCCACCATTTCGATAGGCTCCTACCCGCCATTTATCATTCGAGATGCTGTCAAATCCTGAGAGTTTCCGAGCCTTCAGAGCTACCCCAGAGGTAATCCACCTATTAAACCGAGACAATTCCTCGACCTGGAAAGCCCAAGCCCGTAAAGAAAACGGTACTGGGCTGACGGCATAAGTATCCCCAGTGGTAATATCGTTATCAAAATCAACCGTAAAGGTAACTTCCTTTACGCCTGTAGTGTTGTCTATTGTTGCTATTTCCCGGGAGTCCCCAGCATTTTCGCCACTTGTCATATACAGCCTTGCCCCCTTCATATCATCATTCAGAGTAGCATTAGCGTCTGTGAGGGTTGTAGCAGATGTAGCAGTTGCAGTACCATTAAGGGTATAGCCACTACTTAAATCCCACATCGTCCCACTGCCTGCCTCTAAATTATCTGGACTTACGATGAGGCCGGTAGCGGTAATAAAATATGCCCGGTCATTCTTGCCAGCCGAGATGTCTGGCCCTGAAGTAGCGGCTACAAAATTGGCTCCATCAATCATAGAGCACATTTGAGTGGAGTGCCACAAAACCACCATCTCCCTACGAGTTGGGTTCAGGAAAAAAGATGCGTTCATCAAGGAATCATAACAACTCCCAACGGTTGATATTTCTGATTTCCAGTCATCAAATATAACCCGGTCGGCTGCTGTGATACTGGCCATACTCCCATCCGCAGCATTAAGAATCACAAGTCCTAATCCTGTAATCATAAAGACACTATTGCCGGAGGAATGAGCAACTTCCTTGCCTACAATTCCCCGTTTCCGATGTAATCTTGAGAACTGCAACGGCTTTAACTTGCCAGATTTGAAGATATGAATCACGGCATTATAGCCGAGTTGAAACAGAGAATCCCCCGCAGCAATAAATCGTAGTGGCCTGCCGTCCTCCGGGTCGCCTACTCGTTTGTTGTAGGTACTGAAATACTCAGGAGAAATATGTTCAGGACTACTTGATAAGGTGTCATACCCCCCATCCACACTGGTTGCCTGGGCCATAAAGGTTAGATTACTGTATCGCCCAATGGTTCCACTCTGCGGAGGTGCTGCGACAACATCTTTTTCGGGATCATACATAGTCTGAAACGGCAGAGCCTCGTCCACAAGAGTCCCGACATCAACTGTTAAGGAATCCCAGTCCCCCGATGTCGCCCAATTCCCAGCCTTAGCGATTGTCTGCTCAAGATAGAATATAGCCCCTTGTGTAGCAGTTGTGTCGCCTAAGTCGATTGTACGGAATATATCGAGTGTATCAAACAAAGCACCAAATTCAGTATAATCCCCCCCTCCAACTGACCCGTGTGCCGGAAAATCCAAGGTAATTTTTACCTGTGTCTCAGCCTCCGCAGTAACAACCCCGCCTCCAGACAGGGTACTGCCTGAAACAGAAATATCATCAGCATTCGGCTCAACCTCTACTACACTAAGACCATAAGCATTTCCAGCCGTGCCTCGCACTATGGCTTCCAATAAAACACTTGAAGATTGAGCAGAGGCCGTGACAGTCGCCGAACTATCTCCATTGATTGCATCAGCTAAAGCCGTAGCGTGTTCTCCAGATGTCCCCCCCGCAGCAACCGATATAGTGACATCTGACCCGGCATCAATATACTCATAGGTTCGGGTATTGATTGTAAAAACATCTCCAGCAATCATTATTCCACTATCCCCACCAGAAGCGAAACTAATTGTCCCCACTGCTTTGGTAGTTTTGAGATGGTCTAAATGCACCACAAGAGGAGCACTCAGAGCACTATATATTCCCCGCTTGGAATCATAAAAACGATAAGCTATCTGATAAGTCCCGGTTCCCCGCAACTGAAAATTTGTATCTACTGCGGAGGTATTTAAGGTGGGAGCAGTTAGTTCAGTATCAAAATTCCCTGGCCCGGAGTCCACAGCAACTAATGCTGTATCGTTCCAATATACTGTTTTCGTGGCCTTAGTATCTACGGCGACGAGTAAATACCCCGCCGAAACTGCACAATCTATTTCCAAGCTGGATGTTATACCATTTCCAGTCCCGCTTGCCCAAATAACAAGTTTCAACCAATTAGTCCCGTTGTCTAAAGTATATATTAAATCAATCTGTTGGTCGGTTAAACTATTCGCATTATCCCACCGGATAACAAATCCTCGGTAAACTGTAGATGTATTTCTTTTTTGAAAAGTAACATACCGAAAGAAACTCGGGCCACTATAGGTATCAATAGCCCCCATATCAATAACGGCTTCATCGTCTAAATCAAGAACTTCCTTCATTCCATAGAATTTACGGAGACCCCCATAAAATCTACCGTCTATCCCAGATAATCTTCCAAACGAGCCTGGCTTAACTTGATTGGACGGGACAGATTGATCCATCCTCGGGGTTCTAAAAGGATACGGGATGTAAATTCTATCTTCCATTTTATACTCCCATTTTTACAGTATTATCATCATCTGTATCATACCACAATTCACCAGTAGCGGCACCTGCACCAACTTGTGTAATTCCTGATTTCATCCTTGCAGTATGAATTCCACCTTCATCGTCCAATACCAAAGCGTCATTCCCCCCAACATGGAAGTGCATGTCGTTGTCTGTAAATCCTGTTCGTCTATAAACCCGTATATAACTTACAGGAGCAGTAGAATCAGATGTGGACAATAAAAACTTCAAATCCACATAACTATCAGCAGATATACTATTACTCTGTATAGTAATGCCTTCGCCATTTGTGCCATCTGTCTTAATATGAAGAAAGTTATAAGCAATTGCAGGAGCCACACGACCCATAGCTATTTTGCCATCGTTATTGATGATGAGTTTGACTGTTCTTGAAGTAGCCCCATTAGACACTGTTTCAAACTGAAATTTTGCTCCATAAGCAGAAGTATAAACCCAATTTTCTGCCGCATAAGCACCAATACCTGCTGCGTTGGTATATCCAGCAGCAGACTTTGAACCACTGAAAAAGAGATATCCAAGTCTGTCACCAGATGCCATTGCCACACCGTCATCAGAGCCTAATATACAACCACCACCACTCGCCGACCCACTTGCTGCTGTACTGATGCTTTGAATCTGTGAACTATAAGCATCAGTACCTATAGCACGAATAGCACAACGGCCATTTACAGTAGTAGGACTTCCAATTTGAAAAACGGCCACATTTCCAGCTATAGTAGAATCAAATTTAAGTTGTTGTGTCCCGCTATTAATAGTAATAGCACCAGTAACCGTAATAGGAAAAGCTCCACCATTACTATTTATTCCATCAAGTTGAAGTGTATCACCATCGTGTAAATGCCCCGAACTTGACCCACCTATATCCGACAATACGCCTGCACCTGTACGATATTTAATCACGCCCGAAGAACTAACAAGAAACTTATCTACATCAGCACCTTCGGCTGCTATCGTAGTGATGTTTATTGCCCCACCAAATGTTACTAATCCACTCGTATTCAGGACTATGCCATCGTTCCAAGCGACCGCCGCACCTTTAGCGACTCCTGAATCGTACATTATTTTGAATAAATCAGAAACCTTGAAAATAGCATAATTTGACCCTGCATCTGAACTTTTGTTTGCCCCATCCCAATATGAATCAAAACGGATAGATATGTCATCATGTCTATAATTAAGTATCTGCATCAAAG
>SDBT01010365.1_pt1 | contig 15051 bp, 13 predicted proteins | sample 2277101 | NCBI WGS metagenome assembly SDBT01 (sample SAMN10404973, study PRJNA504765) | marine sediment metagenome | isolation source: marine sediment core GS10_PC15, 103 cmbsf | place: Arctic Ocean: Southern Knipovich Ridge | collected 2010 | reverse complement strand
TTGCCAATAAATTTTGTAAAGCGTTTACCCCATTTTGTGGTGACTGGCCCCACACCTACACAATAGCAGATTACCGGTTTTCTTGCCATATTGGCAAAAGGAACCAAAACAATTAAAGTAATCAGGAAATTGAAGGCAATGTTAAATAAACGAACATCAAAGATGATTCCATTGGTTATCAGGGTAAGATCTGTGCGTAGGATGGAAGCAAATACCGGTAACCCCAGAAGTCTCAAGGACAGATTCCAGGGCATTATGGAAATTGGCTTCACTTTATAGCAATCAGAATAGTTTTTTTTAATAAAGGAAGGGTTGGTGGTAGGAACTTCGAATTCGACTTCCGGGCAAAGAGAAGAAATCTCTTCCATTATTGAAGCTAAAATCGCCATATCTCCGGCATTGCGTCCTGAATAAGAACCTAATATAGTGATTTTTCTCATTACAAATAGCCTTTTTCTTTATACCAGGTCGCTGTCCGTTTTATTCCCTCCTTCATCCCGACACGAGGGGAATAATTGAGCTCCCTCCTCGCTTTGGCTATATTAAAAGAACGGTCCTTGGTAAAAAAATCTACCCGCCGTCGGAAGATAGGGGGCTCTATTCCTAAGGGTCGGCACAAAGTTTCACAAATGCTTCCCAGAACTTGAAAAGGTTTAACCGGAAGATGGATTGGAACCAGAGAAACATTTAACTCTTGGGCAATCATCCTTGCCAATTCATTTAAAGTAACCGCGCGCTCTCCGGCAATAATATACACTTCCCCTTTTGCTTTTTCTTCGGAAGCTGCCTTCAAAAAACCTTCAACAAGGTCATCAATATAGACAAAATGAGCAAGCGTCTTTCCGCTTCCCAACATAATAAACCGCCTCCGGGCAATGGCTTTAAATAACTTAAGGAGCCGTAAATCTCCCGGGCCATAGACCATCGCCGGACGTACAACCACTACCGGCAGGGCCTTCTCTTGCCAGTATTTTAGGGCTGATTTCTCTCCCTCGGCTTTAGTCTTCTGATAGATATCCCCGGGGTTATAGGGATAGGTCTCGTCTGCCGGGGGATTAGAGATATGACTGAGAACGCCCACGGTGCTGCAATGGATGAATTGCTTTACTCCGGCCTCAAGGCTTGCTTCTAAGACATTCCCCGTCCCTTTTACATTTACTTCCCAGTAGGCCTCATCGGGAAAGCGAGCCTGGCGAAATAAGGCGGCAACATGAAATACCTTTTCCACATCCCTGAAAGCTTCCTTAAGGGATTCTTTCTTAGTGATATCCCCAAAAACCATCTCTGGTTTCAGCTTTTCAAGGTTCTCTAATTTACTGTTTTTCCGGACCAGGGCTCTTACTTCAAATCCTTCTTTGAGAAGACGCCCAACCAGATGGTTCCCTACAAAGCCGGTTCCTCCGGTAACTAAGATTTTCATTTTCCGATCCTATTTTGTATACCGACATGTTATTTCAGGTTTTTTCATCGTCGAGAGTTTCCTTAATCACATAGATAGGCTTGTTCTGGGATTCGTGGTAAGTCCTTGCCTGCATCTCTCCCAACAACCCCATACTGATAAACTGAATTCCAATAAAGATTAAGAAAATCGCCAGAAGTAAAAGGGGGCGATTGGCAAGAGAAACTCCAAAGAAGACCTTTAATACGGAGAGATAGACTGCCAGAACAAATCCAATAAGCCCAGCGATAAAACCTAAAAGGCCAAATATTTGTATAGGTCTTGTAGAGTAACTTAAAAGGAACCTCACCGTGATTAAATCCAAAATAACTCCCACAACCCGGGACATCCCGTACTTTGATTTTCCATATTTGCGGGGGTGATGCCTTACTTCTACTTCGGCAATCTTCGCCCCCACCCATTTGGCCAAAGCCGGAATAAACCTGTGCATCTGTCCGTAGAGGTCAATATTCTTGACAACTTCCCTTCGGTAGGCTTTTAAGGTGCAGCCATAATCATGCAAATGGACACCGGTGAAGAAAGAAATCACCTTGTTAGCTACAATGGAGGGGATCCTCCGGGTCAGCAGAGGATCTTTCCTCTTTTTCCTCCAACCACTTACCACATCATAGCCTTCTCCTAATTTCTCCAGCAATTTGGGAATATCCTGGGGGTCATTCTGGAGATCTGCATCGATGGTAATGATAATATCTCCCTTAGCATGATCAAATCCGGCGGCCAAAGCCGCAGTTTGCCCAAAATTGGCGGGAAATCTTATAACTTTCAGATTCCTAGCTTTCTGATGCAGTCCTTTAAGAATTTCATAAGTCCTATCCTTGCTTCCATCATCAATCGCAATTATCTCATAACTTTTCCCTACACGGCTAAGCTCATCTTCTAGCTGAGACAAAAGAGATTCAATATTTTCCTCTTCGTCCATTACGGGAATAACGATGGAAAGATCCATTATCTCCTCCGGCCGCCTCACCGACTCTGCGGCGTTCGTACCTCGTTCGCACTTATTCGTGCGAATACTCTTCCGCCTTTATTCAGGCGGACACGCAACCGGGGCGCTCACATCTCGCGCCCGCGCGTTTTCCGGCCGCCTCACATCTCGGCGGCGTTCGTCCCTCATTCGCACTTATTCGTGCGAATACTCACCCTCAAAAAATAAATTATTGCTACTAGGGGTAAGAATATAATCAGTTCTCTTAGCAAGGCCCCCACATTGGTATAATTGAATATGCTAAGCCAGGAAGAACCTCGCGAGATTAGAAGAAAGAGAGGAAAAGAGACAAAATATTGACCTGTAAAAGGCCAGAAGAGCATCACTCCGTAAGGAGGAGAGGTATCCTGAGCAAAAAGGTCCAAGGCTACATGAGAAAAAACAAGTAAAAAAGTGAGGAAAAAAGAAAAAAGAACTTTCTCTCTCTTTTTAATTCTTAGGAAGAGGGCAACAATTAGCGCCAAAAAAACAGAAAAACCTAGGGTGTGGGTAACTCCATGATGATATTTATTTATATCTCCTTCCAATGCACCCAAGAGGAAGTCAAGGTCAGGAGTATTGGCGCAAAAGATATAGAGAAAAATCTTCTTCCAGTTCTGGAGAAGCTTGACCTTTTTATTAAAAATGAGATAAATACTAAATCCTAAAAGTGAATGTCCTATTGGAGAAGGCATTTATTTGAAGAAATCTTTAATCGCCCGGGCTATCTCTTCTTGCCCTTTCTTGTCTAGTTCGGGATACATCGGTAAGGAGAGAACTTCCCGGGATGCTTTTTCCGCCTGAGGAAAATCTCCTTCTTTATAACCCAGATAGCGATAAACCTCCTGCAGATGAAGGGGCAAGGGATAATAGATGGCCGAGGAGATCCCCTTCGATTCTAAGTATTGTTTTAATTCATTCCTCTTTTTCAAACGGATAGTATAGAGCCCGTAGGCATGTCTTCCGTAATTCGCTTCAAAAGGAACGGAGAGATCAAGATTAGAAAATAATTCATTGTAATAGTAGGCTTTCTTCCTTCTCTTTTCATTCCAATCTTTAAGGTACTTAAGTTTGACCCTTAGAATAGCTGCCTGGAGAGCATCTAACCGGCTATTATAGCCAGAAAGGGAGTAGTAATATTTATTCTTTCCTCCGTGCATCCGGATAACTCTTATTTTCTCAGCAAGTTCTTCATCATCGGTAACTACCATTCCTCCATCTCCGTAGGCTCCCAAGGTCTTGCTGGGAAAAAAACTCAAGCACCCGGTTTCTCCGAAAGAGCCGGCTTTCCTCCCCTTATATTCTGCCCCTAAAGCTTGGGCTGTATCCTCAATTACCATCAGACCATAGTTCCTGGCCAATTCCAAAATGGGCTCAAGGTCTGCAGACTGTCCATAAAGGTGTACCGGGATAATGGCTTTTAAACGCTTCGATTTTCCCTCTTCAAGGTGTCTCTTCAATTCTTGAGGATCCAGGTTACAGGTTTGAGGATCGATATCAACAAAGACTATCTTCGCTCCTAACCTCCGGATGACTTCGGTCGTAGCAACAAAGGTAAAAGGGGTGGTAATTACTTCATCGCCGGGCCCAATCCCCAGAGCGTCCAGAGAGAGCAGGAGAGCGTCTGTGCCTGAGGCAACCCCCACCGCAGATTTCGTTCCGCAGAATTCAGCAGCTTCTTGCTCAAACCCACTCACTTCTTCTCCCAGAATGAAACTACTGCCATCCACCACCTTTTTTATTGCCTCGTCTATTTCGCTCTTGATGCTTCTATATTGCCCTTTGAGGTCAAGCAGGGGGATTTTCATTTTGCTCTCTCCACTTTACGCTTGTTTCTCCTGTATTTTTTCCTGCATACTTTACAAATTGCCTTTTCTTTTTCAAAGCTTAGCTTCTCCCCGCATTCGCACATCCAGCCCTGCAGGCGAGCAGGATTTCCGTAAACCAAGGCGTGGTCAGGAACATCCTTGGTCACTACCGCTCCCGCTCCGATGAAAGCGTGCCGTCCTATGGTATTGCCGCAGACAATTGTGGTATTTGCTCCGATAGTTGCCCCTTTTTTCACCAGGGTCTTCAGATAAAAGTTTTCTGAATGCCGGGGACAGGCCGAGCGCGGGTTCATAATATTAGTGAAGACCATTGAGGGCCCGCAAAAAACATCATTCTCTAAAATGACTCCCTTGTAAACGGAAACATTATTCTGAATTTTGACATTGTTCCCTATTTTGACCTTTTCAGCGATATTGACATTCTGCCCGATACGACAATTCCTTCCGATCCTCGCCCCGGGCATAATGTGAGAGAAGTGCCAGATCTTGGTTCCTTCGCCAATAGAGACCGGTCCATCTACATAGCTGGACTTATGAACAAAATAGTTCTTAGACACCAACTGGCTTACCCCCTTTAGTTAGAGATTCCTGGGCCGCCTCTAAAACCCTGAGGACCCTCAACCCATCTTCTCCATCAGTCAAAGGTTTTTTATTCTCTTTTATACAATCCAGGAAATGCTGACATTCAATTTTCAAGGGTTCTCTAAGTTCCACCCTGGGAATATAGGTATCTCCCAGTCTCAAGGTAAGGAGCTCTTCATAAGTATCATAGGGCTTTTCCCGTTCAATTCCCCGATCATATATCTTTATCTTCTCCTGAAGTTCCGTATCATCAAAGACAGCCATCTTTTTACTTCCCACCACAGTTGTCTTCCGAATGCGGTGGGGATCCAGCCAACTGACATGAATATGGGCAATAACCCGGTTAGGGAAGCGCAGGGTCAGAAAGACAACATCCTCCACTCCTTTCTGGAGGTAAGATTCTCCTTTGGCAGTTACCTCTTCGGGCTCATCGTCCAAGAGGTAGAGAATTACGGAAATATCATGAGGGGCAAAACTCCAGAGAGCATTTTCCTCTTTACGCACCTTCCCCAGGTTGACCCTGGTAGAATAAATATAATAGACATCTCCCAATTCTCCCTTTTCCACAAGTTCCTTCAGTTTCTTCACTGCCGGGTGATATTTAAGGAGATGGCCGACCATCAGGACCTTTCCTTTTTCCCGGGAAAGCTCAACTAGTTCTTTCCCCTCTTTAGCGGAAAGAGCAAGCGGTTTCTCACAAAAAGTATGTTTATTACTTAGGAGAGCCTCTTTGGTCAATGCAAAGTGAGTTGCCGCAGGAGTGGAAATAACCAGGGCTTCTATCTCTTTATTCCGAATTAATTCCCGGTAATCCTTTACAGTCTTAATCTGCGGATAACGGTCCTTTATTCGGGTGAGGTTTTCCTCTTTCAGATCACAAACTCCCAATATATTTGCTTCCGATAGTTGAACAAAATCCCGCACTAAATTTGGGCCCCAATAGCCCGCTCCAATAATTCCCAGGTTAATCATTCTTCACTCCTATATATTTCTTAAGATCGGGATATAAAGTTACCTTATCTACCCAGAGGTCAACTTTTCCCGTAGCCCATACCCTGAACTCTAAGTTCTTTTCTTCGCCAGGATTGTGAAAATTGAGAGAGAAATCTTGATAGGTATTCTTCTCGTGAAAGTCAGTGGCTTTAAGGATCTTTTTTGCCCGATATACCGAACCCCGGGCACAGACATCTAAGAGAGCCGCTTCCTGGTCAAGTTCATTATCGCCCACTTTTAATCTAAAAACTGCTTCATATTCTCCTTGAGGAAATCTCTTATAAGGGCCGTAGATTAAATGTGCGGGCTTATCCTCCCCTTCTACCCCATAATAGGCCGCTCTCTTGCCGGAGGCTTCCTGGTCAAAAACTTTCTTCCCGGTGAACCAACGGGAATCTTCGCTTTCATAAATGACAGTTTGAACTCTCCTGAAAAGTTCGGGGTCAAATTCATTAATTTCTCCTTCAAAAGGGCCGGCCAATATTTTTACAAAAGAAGGTCCTTTTTCAGAAGCTATTCTGACTTTATACAAATATTTAAAATAAGGGAAAGATATTCTCGGCTTTAGAGTTATGGACTTTTTTTCCCAGGGAGATAATTGGATCTTTGTTTTTTTGAATCCTCCGCTAATTCTTATTAAGTTGTCCTCCGAATCATTAAACAGAAATATTGTTACTTCTTTTATCTTCCGGGGAGAGATAATCACTCGAGTTACGTCCTCTCTCTTCTTAACCTTAAAACTCTGAAGGTCCCTTTCATAAATGGTTTGGGGTAGAAAAACCACTTGGTAAGGGGCAATGTTTTCCGGAGGAAGAGAGGGTAGATTAGCGGATTTTAGGTCGGGAATTATTTCTCCCCTAGGTATTCTATAAATTTTCACAGTAGGATTGTTGAAAAATGCCGGTTTGGTTTCAAATTTCTTTAAGAGAAGGCATTCCGAATCTAAAGATTTATAAAAGTTGCGTCTCCGAGGATGATAGCGGGGGCTGGCAAATCTTCCGTACATAATGCTGCTGGCAATAAGATACTCCACCCCGGATCTTCTATATTCTTCAAGGGAGGAATTGGAAAGGCTCCAGATAAGATTGACTTCGTAGCCATCCTTACCATAAATCCCGGGAGAATAGGATTCTCTTATAATTTTACTCCCTTGAGGAATGTTTCTCTTAACCCATTCTTCAGCGATTTTCCGCGTATCTCTCTGCCATAAGAAATAATCGGCAAGACTCACTCGATAAATTGACGGTAAAAGCAAAACGAATAAGAGAGAGGAAATCATTAAATTTTCCCTTTTCTTTATCCGGGGTATTCTTCTCACCATTTCCACCAAGAAAAGGGCAGCCAAAAGGGCAAGGAAGGGCATCATTACCACCATATATCTTCCCGCACGCAGCTTTATTCCGCTCATGATAAGAAAATAAGCCAAAGGGAAAGAAAGCAAGAGTATTCTTTCAGGGAAAGGCCTAAAAAGAGACAATAAGATTCCCCCTAAAGCAAGAACCCCCAAGTAAATACCCATTCCTTCTAAAAAGATAATCTTAGAATTTATCAGCCACCCAATTTCATTTAGGACCAGATCTCCTCTCCCTCTGGCTGCCGCTCCTTTGAGGCTCAGCAAGGAAGCCCAGAGGGAGTTGGGGTCCCTGGCGACATAGGGGGCACCGAGAGTAAACCCTATAATTATAAAAATTAAAACAAGCAGAATCTTTTTATCAAAGAAGAGCCTCCAAAAGGGCTTTCCTTCCTTGCGAACGAGAAGAAGGCAAGCTACCAATCCCGAAAAAAGAATTATCCCGGCATTTAATAAAGTTGCCAAAGCCAGGCCGGCAGAGAGCCCCGAGAGAATATAATATATACTATCCCCCTTTTTATAAAGAAGGCAGATAAAAAGAAAACTTAAGGTGACGAAGAAGACCATTGTAATATAGACATTAGCATAGTGGGAGAGATAAACATGAGGAAAAATAAAGGCGAGAATTGCCGCTGCCCCCAAACCTACTTTTCGGTCGAAGAGAATCTTGCCAATAAAATAGACCGGGATAACAGTTAAAGAACCGAGGAGAGCAGAAGTCAGCCTGGCAATGGTAAAGGCAGCTGTTCTGGTCAGTTCAATTTCATTTGAAGAATGGAGAAACCCTAACCAAGAGCCGAGAATAAAACGAACCTTAAGGTAAATATAACAAAGAGAAGCAACAATATGCTGATAAAGGGCTCCTTTACCCCAGGGATGATGAGCTAAATGTCCTTCATAAAGAAATCTCCTTGCTGTTTTTACAATTCCTGTAGTATCGGGATGAACCAACTCGGGCAAACCCTGGGAAAGACCCCAAGCCCTTATTGTAAAAGCGACCGCTGTTAAAATAATAAGAAACAAATACGTTTTTCTAACAAAACTCATTACTTTTCACCCTTTAATAGAATAAACGCTTAAATTTTTACAAGGCTCGAATAAAGGCTTTCTAACTTCCTTATATTATCAAGCCAGAGAGCTTTTTCTTCTATTATCTTTCGGTTTATCTTTCGGGCAGTTTCTCTTACGTCTGAATTCTTTAGGGCCTCTACTATTTTCTTCCCTAACACCTCTCCATCGTCAGTGGGCACTAAAAATCCATTTTCACCATCTTTAATCCATTCCCGATTAGCAGTTATGTCCGTAACTACGGGAAAGGCTCCATAGTGCATTGCCTCTAAAAGAGAAAGGGATGTCCCGTCAGACAAAGAAGTGGAAACATAAACAGCTGAAGAAGCCAAAAACTCCAGAAGTTCATTATGAGGAAGACCCCCCACGAAATTTACATATCTTTCTACCTTTAACTCCTTGCGCAGTCTTTCTAAATTCTCCCTCTCTGAACCATCGCCGGCTATGATAAATCTTGCCTGAGGAAGTTCCTTCACTACCAAAGGAACAGCTTTAATTAAAAGCTTTACATTATAAAGAGGGGTCAAGTTACGCACACTTATTGTAATGTTTTCATCCCGGGTCAAAGAGATTTCCTCAGAAAACTCATCGGGGTCGATGCCTAAAACAATACGAATAATTTTCTTCTGGGGAATGCCCAGTTTAGCCATCTCTTTGGTGAGATGGTAAGCATTAGAGGTTATGAGGTTCGCCTTTCTTAAGACGAACTTGGTAATCTTTCTCAGCAAAGAAGACCTTCTGGAAAACACCGAGATATCGGAACCATGGGCGCTCACTATAACAGGAATTCTAAGTATCCCCCCTACCAAGACAGCAATAAATCCGGTGGGAATAACCCAGTGAGCATGAATTAGTCTGCATTTCTCCTTCTTGATTACTTTGTAACTCTTAAGAATGCCGGAGAAAAGATAACTTACCATTCTGAGAATGGGTATCTTGGTGTACTCAACCAATAACTTCTCTTCCGAAAAGAAGGGGAAACGGTAAATCTTCTCTCCTTCGTGAATCTCCGTCAACTTGCTTTTGGAAAAAATACGGGGAGTAACAATAGATATCCGATAACCATCCCTTTTTAACAAACTTACTATTTTCTTAATAAAAGAACCTCGATAGCTTCCTTCGTAATCGGGATAACTGGCCGTAATAAAACAAATATTTTCCTTCATTTATCCAATTTTCTTTTCAGTTCTTTATTTTCCTTCTGTACTTTATAGATTTCGTTTCTCAATATTCCAATCTGGTTGGCAAGAAAACCAAAGAAGAGAACCTGAATCCCTCCTACTATTAGAAGGACAATCAGGGTCATCAAAGGCCTCTCCGGATTAAGGGCTGCCTTCAGCCAGAGAATCGTTACGTATATTCCTCCGCTTAAACCCAGGATTAATAAAACCAGGCCGATCATCCCAAAAAGAATCATTGGTCTTTCGTAAAAAGAGAAAAGGATATGGGAATAAGCAGTGGGGGCAAACTTAAACTTTGATTTTCCTTTTTTCCTCCCTCTTAAAATAGCGGGGACCTCCTTCACCTTATATTTCAAAGCAAGAGCCTTAGAGAGAATTTCCAGATGAATTTCTTTTCCTTCAGATTCTAATTCCAAGGAATCCAGCATTCTCCGGCGGTAAGCCCGGAAAATACCGGTAACCGTGCCCAATTTACCGGGCAGGGCAAATCCAAGAATCTTATTTCCTAACTTGCTGATCAATAATCTCAAGGGGGGAACGTGCAAAGCTTTGCCCCCCCTAATATAAGGCGAGCCGATAATTACATCTATGTTCCGCTCCCTCTTCAGTTCTTCAAACAACCTTGAAATATCCTGGGGGTCATAACTCAGGTCTGCATCAAGAGTAACGACAATCTCTCCCCGGGAATGAGAAAAGCCGGTGCGCAGGGCTTTACCCCGTCCGGCATTGGGAGAATAAGAAACCATTCGCACCTTCTCGTCTTTCTCGGCAATTTTCTCACCTATCTCCAGGGTCTGGTCCGTACTGCCGTCATCAACAAGGACTATCTCCCATTCATCTTTGAGGTTCTCCAGGGCTGCCTTCACCTTGTTTGACGTATTGATTACATTATCCTCTTCATTGTACATAGGAATAACAACGGAAAGTCCGATTGAATTACTCAATTCTCTCCTCCTATTTCCCCGAGCAAAGCCTTAGCCCCAGGAAGCACCTACCAAGCTCCTTCCCATGCCCAATAGGATTCCGGTTTGGTAAATATACGCTACAAAATTAGAGCATATTGCATTGAGCAAAACCAAAGAGATCAGGAGCTTATTTCCTAAAGAGAATCTCTTTGACAAGTATGCAAGGCCGCAAATAGAAGTTGTTAATATGAAAGGGTATGCAATGAACGCCAGCCTGGGTGTATGGACAAATATTAGAAACCCTGTCAATGAGGAAATCAAATACATCAGGTTCATTTCTATAAACCCTCTTGGTGCCATTTGGGCCCTGAAGAGCACATCCCTGAACTTTCCAATGCCAATTACAGAGAATACAAGCATACTATTGAAGGCGAAGGCAAATGCTGAAATTGCAAGCAATGCATGCCGGTGACGGGGATAGCCAAATTGAGTGAAATGGCCAACCGATAATCCTAATAATAAATATATATATAATACTAAACAGGTTGAACTCAGGCCGGCAAAAAGAGCTTGCCTATACTCCCTTCTTATGAAGAATTGATAAACAAAGCAGAATAATACAATAAACGCTAATGTGGGTTTAATCAGCACGGCCAAACTATACAAGAATACTCTAATAATTAAATCGAAAACCTTGCGCTTAGAGGGAAATGAGCTATAAAGCAGAAGAAGTGATATTCCAAACCATGCCCCCATATCCACCAGCACTGAGGGAGCCCACAATATTATTGGCATAGAGGTGGCGAAAAGGGTGGTGCCGACATAAGCGTAAAGATCGCTAGAGAAAATACGTCTAAAATAATAGAAAAGAAGAAAAGAAGTGAGCAGTAAAAGTACATAATTAAGAAGGAGGTAAGCAGGTACAATTTTCCAGGCAGGATTTAAGACAGCAGCAAGGAAGGGAATTACCGGGCCGAATAGGCGATAGTTTACCATTGCTGAACGAGGACTTTCTCCGAGAAAGTATCTTGCTGTATCAATATATCCCTGCGAATCGGGCAAAATGAAGGGCGGCCGCTGGTCATTGGCAGGTTGAATAAATCTTGCGGAAAAAATGAATTGGCTTGTACAAATCAAAATAATTATGGCAATTTGCGTCTGAACCCGGCCCAGCCCTATCTTCATAGCAATCTCTGTCCCCGGCGATTTTCCGGTAACCGATCTACAATCTTACATATTTTCTGGACTGCTTTTCCCCTCCCAAAGCTGAATTCTTGCTTTTGGGGAGGTTTAAAAGTTTTCGCTCCTGCAATGATTTTCTTTTTATCCTGCCCGACAAGGAGATTCCAGCCATCCTCTACCGTCTCAATCCATTCAGTCTCTTTTCTTAAGGTAAGGCAGGGAATCCTCAAGAAATATGCCTCTTTCTGGACCCCTCCGGAATCAGTTAAAATCAACCGGGCCCCCTTCTCCAGAAGGAGCATTTCTAAATAACTTGCCGGACTCGTAAAGTGAATATTAGTATAGCAATTTATTCGTTTCTTGTCAATTTTTTCTATATTCTTTTTTGTCCGGGGATGAACTGGGAAAATTACCGGAAAGTCTAATTTATTAAGTGCTTCAAGGATATTCCTTAAATTCTTGAGATTATCCACATTATTTGGCCTGTGAAGAGTGGCTAAGTAATATTTCTTGGGTTCAGTCTTTAGTTTTGCGAGTATCTTTGATTTCTTTTTCAGCCCCTTGACCTTGGCTAACAAAAGATCAAGCATTACATCGCCTGTTTTGTAAACTCCTTCTTCGATTCCCTCGCTTCTTAAATTACTCACTGCCGTTTCTGTTGGGCAGAGCAATAAATCAGAAAGATGATCGGTGACAATCCGGTTTACCTCTTCCGGCATCTTCCTGTTATAACTTCTCAGTCCGGCCTCGACATGCCCAACAGGTATATTCAATTTTGCCGCGGCCAGAGCTCCCGCCAGAGTTGAATTTGTATCTCCATAAATCAAAACGAGGGAGGGTTTCTCCTTAAGCAGCACTTGCTCAATTCTCTCTAACATTTTCCCCGTTTGGGATCCTTGAGTTCCTGAGCCTACTCCTAGATTGTAATCCGGCCGGGCAATCTCCAATTCTTCAAAAAACAGTCTGGACATTGCGAAATCATAATGCTGTCCAGTATGCACCAGAATCTCTTTGTGCCTCTTCCGCAACTCCCTGGAAAGCAAGGAAGCTTTTATAAATTGCGGTCTTGCTCCTACTACACTTAGGATTTTCACCGCCCAATAGTCTCCATTATTGCTTCAAACCAGGTTTCAGCCATAATTTCATAGCCCTGGTCATTGGGATGAAGCCCCGTGCTGTCAAGAAGAGAAAAATCGTTATTAAAAGCGAGGAAAAGATCGGCCAATTCTGTATTCTCTTCCTGAGCTAATTCCCTTATTCTTATGTTACGTTTGTAAATCTCCCCCAACCGGTGGGGCGACCCCCGAGGCCCCCAGGGATCAAAGGGAGTAATAGTTCCCAGAATAGGAATGGTTTCCCTGCTTTTGGCCGTTTGGATGATTATTCGTAAATTTGAAATTGTGTCTTCTACAGATGTTACTCGCTGAATAATATCATTTGCTCCATACAAAATTAAGAGGTATCCCGGCTTTTCCCTTTCCAGAACACCCCCTACTTTTTCCGCCCCGCCTCCCGAACCATCTCCTCCATCTCCTTCATTTATAACCTCTGCTTCACCAAAATAATCCTTCAATGCTGCTTCTAAATGAGAGGGGTATCCCCCGGTTCCCAAAAGTTCGTAAGGTCCGTAAGTAATACTGTCTCCCAGGCAGACATATTTATTGGGATCGTTTCCCCCAACATCAGGGCCGAGCATCGAAAATTCTGCACACCCTGCTCCCAAAAGAGCAAGAATTGACAAGAAAAGCATTAAACTGTTTCTCCTATTCCATAGCATCATTAACCTTCCTTTCATTCTCAGCGGCAAATAGTCCTTATTTTTCTCAAATATGTATTCAGTTTCTCAACTGCTGGGCCCCAGCGGGAAGTCATAAGCCAGGGGAAAAACCAAAAACCAAAGCGATTTCGGCTGAGGGCAAGAGTGAATTCAAAGAAGCGTTCGCCTATGATATCCCGGAAATCATATTTATGCTGGGATAGATGATACTCGGGAACAGGCTTTCCCCGTCTCCTTCTTCTTTTAATTCTGATGAAAGCGTCTTTTTTCTTCTCCCATATGAAGTTAGATGTAGTTCTTGAAGCTTTCTCCGGGGGAAGCGGCAGGCAGCGAATTGCTTTATCCCGGCAAGCTGAATGAAGAAGCTTCTCCCCCCGCAACGAGCGGACAGTAACGTGACTGCATTTTCCCAGATTTCTGTACTGATCACGATAATCAGTGGCCCAGAAATCCCCCACTGACAAATCGGCAAGTTCGCAAGCCCCGTCAACGCAAAGCAAACATCTCCGGGGAGCGTAGAGCCTCAACAACCAGGTCATCGCACTCTTTATGCTCTTCATATTATAGAGATTGACGATCTTCTTGTCATTCAAGATCGCCCTGATTCTTCCCGGCCATTCTCCCCCCCGGTATTCTACCTTCTCAATTTCGGATAAGGGGATACCGCTCAGCCTGAGGAGCCGAAGCGTTCCTTCTTTCTCCATACTGAAATGACAATAAAGACCGATGATAGCCTTTATTCTCGTCTTAAGATCGGCCTTTAGTTGGAAAATATTCTGCAGGCCCTGGGCCTGACAGGGCAGAACAACTATGGCCAGATTCTTGTCGCTATTTTCAAGGCTTTTCAAAAGGTGGAGATTGGAAACTACGGAATATTTCGACTTGGCACAATTGATTAATTCTTCCCTGGAGGCAGCGATTCTGGGGAGTAGTTTCCAGGGCGATTCCAGGTCCATACCAACGACAATAGCTCCCTCAATCTCCTTTTTCTCTAACAAATAATTGAGGAGCCCGGTTACTACTCCTCCGCTGGCTCCGCTCATTCTTATTTCTTCATCCAGGGCATTGCAGACATAATTCCCCCGAGAGGGACCGAGTAAACTATCAGCTCTATATTTTTCCTCTCCGAAGAACTGCCTGGTCAAAGAAGGGATGTCTGCTTCTCTTCCCGGGCAGACCTTGAAACAGAGACCGCAATCATTGCATTTTCCCTTCAAGTAAGGGAAGAATTCCTCCCCGACTTCTATTCCCCCGGAAGGGCAAATAAAAACACAGGCTCCGCAACGAGTGCAGAGGCCCTTGTCTATTACTTCTTCTTTGAGTCCGGAGAAATGAGTTGTTTCCTTCAAAAGAGAACTCACTTTGTATAAAAATGTTGTTGCGGGCATCATACTTATGCCCGCCCTGATTAAAGAATATTGGCCTACTCTTGGCCAAATCTGCAGGAGAATTAGCTGCCGCTAAGCGATATGTTTTCGCGGTTTCCAAGACACTATATATTATACAGAAAAATACTATTTTGTCAATGGAAGTTCTTCTCAAAAGAAGGGTTCCAACATCCGGTATTCTCTTTCCAAGGTGAGGGGAGACTCTTCAAGGGAAATAGAGTCGGCCCATAAGTCAGCCTCATCAGTAAACAGTATCCTGAATTCCAGTTTTCTCTCCTTTCCTTGGGAAAAATTGAGGGAGAAAGTCTGGTAGCCATCACTCTTTTCAAAGTCTGTGCCTTTAATCTCTTTTTCCGCCAAAATAGTCTGCCC
>SDBT01010364.1_pt1 | contig 15052 bp, 19 predicted proteins | sample 2277101 | NCBI WGS metagenome assembly SDBT01 (sample SAMN10404973, study PRJNA504765) | marine sediment metagenome | isolation source: marine sediment core GS10_PC15, 103 cmbsf | place: Arctic Ocean: Southern Knipovich Ridge | collected 2010 | reverse complement strand
CTGCTGGCGGGGATACCGGAATGATCGAGGGCGCGTGTCCGCGATGCCACCGCGTCCACACCTTCGTCGGCGTGTCGCACGAGCTGCGCTGCCGCAGCTGCGGGCTCGTGGTCGCGGACGACGGCGAGATCGGCGGCAGGGCGTGGGACCCGCGGCCCAAGCCCGGCGCGACGGTCGGGACGCCGCCGGAACTGGCCGAGGGCGCGGTGGTGGCGATCGCCGGCACGGCATACGATGTCGAGTCGATCGAGTTCACAACCGATGCCGAGGTCGCGGCCGTGATGCTGCGCAAACACAAACAATAGGAGAAGCGATGACGGAACGGAAGAGGATCGAGATCAGGTGCAGGGGCGCGGCCACGGTGGCGCTCGACGAGCTCGAGCCGCTGCAGGGCCAGCTCAAGGTCCTGGACGACACCATGTACGCGAAGCTCCGCGACTCCATAGCCGTCCAGGGCTTCTCGTTCCCGTTCATGGTCTGGCGCCAGCCGAGCCAGTCCGACGGCACCGTGCGCATGCGCATCCTCGACGGCCACCAGCGCGACGTCGCGCTCAGGCGCATGCGCGACGACGAGGGCTGGACCGTGCCGAAGCTCCCGGTCGTGTGGATCGAGGCCGACGACGAGCGCGACGCCAAGTCCAAGATACTCACCATCAACAGCCGCTACGGCATCATGACCACTGACTCGCTGGCCCAGTTCGCCATCGACGCCGACATCGACCTGGCACAGCTGGCGGCGATCGTGGACCTGCCCGAGGTCGACATAGCCAAGGCGCTCGACACCGTCGGCGACCAGGACCCGACCCGCGTCGAGTTCGACGCCTACGGCGATGGCACGGCGTCGAACGTCAAGTTCGTCAGGTGCCCGGAGTGCGAGCATGAGTTCCCGGCATGAGCCGGTCCGTGTTCCCGGACGCGGAGTGCCGCCCCATACCGTCGGGCGTGGCGATCGCGGGCTGCGCGCACGAGGACGTCGCGCAGCTGTCGGAGAAGTTCGCCGACCTCTGGCGCGACGTGCCGATGGGCAAGAACGGGCAGAAGGCCCACCACAAGCGCGGGAACTTCGAGTACATGGACTTCAACAACGTCAACAAGCTCGACCCGTCGCGGCCGTCGCCGACGATGGTGAGCTCGTACCAGATGTCGGGCAGGTCGGCGCTGTGCAGGTGGGACACGCCCAGAGCCCTGACCGTCGCCGAGTGCAGGCGCGTGTCGTCGTTCCCCGACGAGTACGAGTTCCCCGGCGCCTACGGCAGCGCCTACGCCCGCATGGGCGACAGCGTGCCGCCGATGCTCGCGCGCGCCGTCGGCGCGTCGCTGTCGCGGGAGGTGTTCGGCGCCGTGCCTGAGTTCGACCCGCGCGAGTTCGACATGCGCGTCCCCGGCCAGTACGCGACCATGCTGTCGGCCGCGTGGGCCCAGCACCTCCTGCCCAAGCCCGACACCGCGCCGACAATGGTGTCGACGTTCGCGGGCGGCGGCGGCTCGTCGCTCGGCTACTCCATCGCCGGCTACCGCGAGACCCTGGCCGTGGAGTGGAACAAACACGCCGCGGCTTGCCTCGAGGCCAACTTCCCCGGCCTCGACATCTGGCGCGCCGACATCGCCGACCTCTCGGTCGCCGAGGCGCTCGACCGCGCGGGCGTCGGCGAGGGCGAGCTCGACCTGCTCGACGGATCGCCGCCCTGCCAGGGCTTCAGCATCGCCGGGCGCAGGGTCATCGACGACCCCCGCAACCAGCTGTTCCGCGAGTACGTGAGGCTGCTCCGCGGCATGAGACCAAAGGCGTTCGTGATGGAGAATGTTGCGGGCATGGTCAAGGGCAGGATGCGGCTCGTGTTCGTCGAGATTCTCAAGGAGCTCAAGGACAGCGGCTACGCCGTCGTGGCGAAGAAGCTCAACGCCAAGTGGTTCCACGTCCCGCAGTCGCGGGAGCGCATGATATTCATCGGCGTCCGCGATGACCTCGCCAACGGCATGGACGACGACGACGCGCACCCGCAGCCCCAGTCCGGCGACGTCACGCTGCGTCAGGCCACGTCCGGCATGGGCGACCTGCGCGGGCCCGCAATCGTCGGCAGGACGCTTCGGATAGCGAAGGCCACTCGACAGGGCGAGCAGTTCTACCTCGGATCGGAGCGGCTTGGCCTCGGCCGCAGGCACTTCGCCTACTTCAGGACGAACTGGGACACCACGTCGAAGACCATCATGTCGAGGGCAAGGGCTGCGCACCCCGACGCCGACACCTGGCTCAGCGTCGACGCCATCAAACGCATCCAGTCCATGCCCGACGAGTTCAGGGTCTACGGCAGGCCGCACTCAGCCTGGCGCGTCGTCGGCAACGCCGTGCCGCCGCTGATGGCCAGGGCAGTGGGCGCGCACGTCAGGGGGCTGGTGTCGTGACGGAGCCGCTCGTGCTCGAGGTCATGGGCTTCGACTCGGTCGACAGCGCAGCCTTCGTCAAAGTTTTTGATGAGGACTATGGCAGTGTACTGGCCGTATCGGATGCGGTATCGGTTGAGTTCGAGGACATGTCGGTCAGGTACTGGAGCGAATACATGGTCGATTTTAGTTCTGATGTTGTTGTGGTCTACTCCGACAACAAAGTCGTGCGCAAGCGCATGGCGTTGCGGATGCGCACGGACATGATGGCCGGTGCCTGCATCGGCAACATGCTGAGGAGGGCGCGGTCGTCATGACAATGCCCGTACCTGCGCCTCCACCGCCTCGCGGCTCGATGTCTAAACGGCAGGCCATAGAGGTCCGGTCGCGTCGCGACTTCGAGGACATGATTATCATGAGCCCGCGACCTCACCCGGCGCTGGCGTGGGTTGAACTGATTGTGGGCGTGGTCGCAGTGTTGGCTTTGGCGGTGGTTGCGCTGTGGATGGTGCCATGAGCCAAGACGACGAGCTCGGCATCACAATCAACCTCGACACGTCCAAGCTGGACGATCTTGCGATCACGCGAGTCAGTAGCAAATTCGAGGTAACCGTCGCGGTCGACACCGAACGCATGCGGCCAACGTTCGACGAGATCCGCGAGACCGTCAGGGCCATGCGAATCCAGTTCCCCATGACGTGCTTCTGCATGATGCTGTGCACCAGTCGAATCACAGGCGACGACCACCACTACTACTGCACGCAATGCGGACGCCGGTACCGCGCTGTCGATGTCAACAGCATCCCCGCAGGCGGGGACGACCGTGGCTGACAACATCACCGACAGATACGAACTGCAGTGGCGGCTCGTGTACGCGATCATCGTGGCGGGCAAGTCAGCGGCATTCGCCACCAATGCAATGGCTAAGCTATTTCCGCGTCGGTCGGACGGGCTGCGGTATCCGACTCCGTTTGATACGGCCCGGACGTGGTTGCTGAAGGATAATTTTCGTGATCGTATCGTCAAGGCCCGCACAGGAAATTATCGCAAGCTCGAACGCGCGGTGCGATGGCTGGTGGTCGCCGACACACTTGGCGAATTGTCCCTTGAAAACGCAACCGCCGCAGATCTTGAGCGCTGCCCAGGCATCGGACCCAAGACGTCGAGGTTCTTCATTCTCTGGACGAGGCCGAGCGCCAGGCACGCCGCGCTCGACGTTCACGTGCTGCGGTGGCTCAGGAACAACGGCCATCCCGACGCGCCGTTGTCGACGCCGCAGAGCAAGGCCAAATATGGGCATTGGGAGCGCGTGTTCATTGACGCTGCCGACAGGCTCGGCGTCACGCCGGCACAGCTTGACGCGGCGGTGTGGGATCAGGGCGCCAATGGCTGACCGCGTCAGCGCAGCCACGCCATCCTGTAGGTAGTAAAATAAACTACGGAGACAACGTGAACTATACGCTCGAGGACTTGTTGAGAATGAACTTGCCCGTAACGACGATGGTCGACGCCGACGGCCGCGTGGTCCTGACCTTGTGGGACGGCATGGCGACCGAGTTCGTCGTTACCGGCAACACCGTCACGCCGGTCGGCGAAGACGACGGTGGCGGGTGATGGACGTGGCGGAGTCGCGCAAGTGCGACATCCTCAGGCGCGTCAAGAACGGCGCCACCGCGACCGACCTCGCGGGTATGGACGCCATCGCGTTCGCGGCATGCGTCGAAGCCAACATGGTCGACCTATCCGACGCAGGCGACGTCACGGTCACGAAGTGGGGCAAGTCATACTTCACCAAATCGCTCCGCCGCAACGCCGGCAGGATGCAGGTGGTCGGCAACCGCGTCGACACAGACGAGTAGGCGACCCCGAGGAGACGGCTGTGGCCCAGAAAAAGAACGGCACCGCACCCAAGCGCAACGGCACGAGGCCGAAACGAAACGGCAACGGCAAGCGCAAGGCCGCGGCGAAACCGAAGGCTGAGGTCGAGAAGCGAGGCGACCCCGCGCTCAACGGCGGCGACGTCAGGTACGAGGACCCGTTCAGGCAGGAGGTCATGCACGCCTGGGCGCACGAGGGCCTCACGATCCAGGACTGCGCCGAACGGTTCAAGGTGCGCTGGCACACGGTCAAGAGGTGGCGCGACGAGAAGAGCCCCACCGACTGGGACGAGTACAAGGCTACCGTCATCGCCGAGCGCAACGCCATCGCCATCCAGGTGGTGTCGTCGCAGTTCGCCGAGGTGGTCAAGACACAGCTCGAGTCCAGCAAGTCGCTCCAGCAGATCGCTATGGCCGTGCTCGGCGGCGTCGCCAAGAAGCTGCGCAAGATGTCGGGCGTCGACGGCGAAGGCGAGATCGTGTTCGACAAGTCCACGACGGCGATGATGCGCGAGGCCAGGCACGCGCTCGACAGCGTTCAGAGGATGCAGCTGGCCGTGTTCGGCGTGCCGAACGTCAGGATCGACACCGACCCCGCGGCCAAGACACCGTACGAGATGCTGGCGTCGGGCAAGTCCGTCGACCAGATGACGGACGCAGAGCTCACGTCCATGATTCTGTCGTTCACGGGATCCCAGCCCGACCCCCCGGTCTGACACCCGTCCGCTTGCGTCCGCGGCGCCGTGCGCGGACAATGTCGGCGTGGACGCCGCGATCGACACGACACCCGAGTCCGGCGGCTGGCCGTCCTGGTACCCCCCGCTCACGGGCAGGACAGACAACCTTAAGTGGCGCGCGACCGAGAGCAGGCGGGCCTGGACCGACAGGGGCTACGCCGCGGCGGTGGTGGAGCAGAGCGCGCGCGACGTCAGGTACTGGTGGACCGGATGGTGCTGGCTCTACGAACCCAGGGAGGGCGGCGACGGCGTCACCGTGCTGCCGTTTGTGCCGTACGACGTGCAGCTCGAGGCGTTGGCCGAGGTCAACTCCGCGATCGACGACGGCGTCGACCTCGCCATCCCCAAGTCGCGCGACATGGGCGTGACCTGGTTGGTCCTGCTGGCGCTGCAGCACAGGTGGAGGTTCCGCGACGGGTTCTCGGCGCTGCTGGCTTCGCGCAAGGACGACCTCGTCGACACCAGGGGCGACCCCGACTCCCTGTTCGAGAAGCTCAGGTTCAACCTCCGCAGGCAGCCCCAGTTCATGCTGCCGCGCGGGTTCGATTGGGGCAGGCACGACAAGTCGAAGCTGCTGATCAACCCGTCCAACGGCTCCACCATCACAGGCGAGTCCACTACCGGCGACGTCGGCCGCGGTGCCCGCAAGAACTGCGTGTTCGTCGACGAGGCGGCGGCGATATCGCCGGCCGAGCAGGAGAAGATCGACGCCTCCACCGCCGACACGTCGCCGTGCAGGATATGGGGCAGCACGCCCAGGGGCGACACCAACACGTTCCACCGGAAGTGCCACAGCGACTCGACGCGACGGTTCGACGTGCACTGGTCGAGGCACCCAACCAAGTCCGAGCAGCTGTACCAGGAGATCGAGTTCACGGGCGGCCGCGTGGTTCCGGGCAGGCTCAGGTCGCCGTGGTACGATCGCGAGATCATCAGGCGCGACTGGCCGGGCTGGATGGTCGCGCAGGAGCTGGACATATCGTTCAGCGGATCCACGGCGACGATCTTCGACGCGAATGTCCTGATCGCGTGGAAACAGAGCAAACCTGCAGCAATCGCCGCGAGATGGCCTGAACACAGGAGGGATGGTGAATCCGCCCTATATATATACGAGGAACCGGTCAAGGGCGAGCAGTATATCGTCGCCTGCGACCCCGCCGGCAGCGAGCCCGTGTCGGGTTCGCACGTGGGCATCCACGTCATCAAGGTGTCGACGATGGAGCAGGTCGCGGAGTACCAGGCGCGCGTCGGCTTTGAAGTCGTACCGTCCGTGCTGTATGCTTTAGGGAAGGAATACAACTGGGCGATGGTGGCCGTCGAGTCGAACGTCGGCGGCGGCATCGCCCTCGACCTGTCGCTGGGGTTCGTCGACCACCCCGGCCTGGTCGTCGGCGCGGGCCAGCACTGCCCGCCGTATCCCGCGCACAGGATAGCGACGCATGTCAAGCCAGACGGAACCGCAACCGAGAAGCTCGGGATCAACACCAACGCGCAGACGCGGCCGTTCATGCTCAGGAGCATTCTCGAGCCGGCCGTCAGGAACCAGACGACACTCATACGCGGCGGCAGGACGTTGACCGAGTTCGGCGGCTTCAGGCAGGTCGGGCAGAAGATACGCAACCCCGAGGGCGACGACCTCGTGATGTCGTACGCGGTCGGACTGTACTGCCACAAGTTCATGCACCTGATGGGGAGCGGCGCCGGGCTGCCGTTCGTGGTGGGTTGATGGGCGTCCTCGACAGGCTCGCGTTCTGGCGCAGGTCCGACCTGACGTCGCACGAGCTCACGCCGGATCAGGTGGCCTCCGTGTTGCCGGGCTCGATCGCGATCGACACGTCGCTTCCGGTGTTCACGGCGCAGCTCACGCAGCTGCGCAGCTCCATCGGCGTCATATCGCCGACGATAGCGCCCGAGTTCATCGACGTGCTGTTCGCGCTTTCGGTCGCGAATCCGCTGCTCAGCGAGGTCGTGTTCGACGGCGTCACGCTGGCCAACAGCGGGCACACAATATCGATCGAGGCCGGCAGCGACGCCGCGATCGACGCCGCGCTCGACGAGATCAACGGGCTCACGGCGCGCATGCACGTCGGCGGCCTGAACGGGTGGTTCAACGTCGCGCTGTACCAGCTGATGGTCACGGGCGCGCTCAGCCACGAGTGGGTCGTGCTCGACGACCTCGACGGGCTCAAGCGCAGCAAGTTCGTGCCCGTCCAGTCGATCAGGTTCGTGGCGTCGCCGGAGCACGACGGCACGTTCGTGCCGATCCAGCAGCGCCGGAACTTCGACGGCGTCGACGTCATCCTGAACCCGGTCACCTACCACTACAGGTCGCTGCTGCAGTTCGAGAACGTTCCGTACGCGATACCGCCGTTCCTCGGCGCGATCGAGGCGCTGTTCATACAGCGCGACATGCTGTCGCAGATCGGCGTGCTCGCTGCCAAGGTCGGACTGATCGGCGTTTTGCAGTTTCTTATGAAGCCGCCGCAGCAGGATCTGGCGAACGGCGAGACGGACGAGGACTACGGCATCAGGCTGAAGAAGGTTCTCACCGAAGCCAAGGACGAGTTGAAGAAAAACATGCAAGGTGGCGTGTTCGTTGGGTTCGAGGGATCGCACACTATCGACCACAGCCCGATCTCGTCCGGCGCCGACGGTGTGGACAAGCTGTGGGACCGGGTCGACATCATGGCGCACAGCGGCGCCAACACCGACCCGTCGCTGCACGGCCGCAACTTCTCCAGGACCGAGACGCACATCAAACAGATATTCCAGAAGAAGGTGCGCCAGCTCAAGTCGATGCGGCGGGTTCTAACTCAATCAGTCCACGAGGGGTTCGCGCTGCACCTTCAGCTCGCGGACATCGACGCGACCGCCACGGTGCTGTGGGAGCCGATCGACACGTTCGACGCTGAGGCTGACGAGGAGGTGCGGAAGCTCCAGATCGAGAACGTGTCCAAGCTGTATAACGAGGGCGTCATCAGCCAGGAGCAGAAGGCGCAGATGCTCGGGTTCGACGCGCCCGATATCGACGCGCCGAGGCTGCGGGCCGTGTTCAAGTTCCAGGGCGGCAGGTACGTGCAGGAGTCGCGCGTCGGCGCGGTCAGGACGATGATGACCGCCGACGGTCCCGCGACCATCAGGATGTCCGAATCCGATCGACCGGCGCCGCCCGTCGTCGAGACCGTGCCGAACTGGCCCGACCTGTCCGACTTCGAGTGCGGGTGCGGGGACGGTCGGTTCGAGTCGCAACTGCAGCAGGGCGCGGCCGACGCGCTCGACGACATCATCGACGACTACGCCGCCGCGGTGCTGCGCAAGGCCAGGCGGTCGAACGACAGGTCTATCCGCGCCGTGAGGGCGTTTCTCAAGGTGAGCGCACGCCGCATCGAGCCCGACCAGTTCGCCGCCGAGCTGTTCGGCGTGCTCGAGCGCGAGTTCAGCGGCGCAATGACGGACAGCGAAATGAGGCAGATAGTCGAGGACGGAACGTTCGCGGTGTACAACGAGGCCAGGCTGGGTTCGGGGTTCACTGCCGCGATCGAAACCGTCGACCTGCCGGAGGATGTGGTGCAGCCCGTGTTCAACGTGCTCGAGGACACAAGGACTCTCGGCTTCCTTCAGGACACCGACATCACGTGGCTGGGGCGGTACGTCAGGCGCGGCGACACCGCCGACAGGGTGACGGCACGGATCCGCGACGAGTACATCCGCGTCGGTCGCGACTGGACGGACAGGACGTTCGTGCCCAAGATCGCGGAGCAGCTCGAGCTCGAGACCTGGCAGGCGCAGCGCATCGTCAGGGCGACGACGAACATGTCACGCAACATGGCGTCGCTGAGGACGTTCGAGCAGATAGGCATCGTCACGACGTTCGAGATCGTGGGGCCGATCGACAGGCTCAAGTGCCCGTGGTGCCTGAGCATGATCGGCCGCACGTTCAGCGTGAAGAAGGCGATCACGAGAATGAACAGCACCATCGCGGCCGGTCCCGAGGCGTTGCCGCGCACGAGGCCGATCCTGACCAGCGAGGTGCCGCTGACCGAGCGCGCAGACGGCACGAAATTCATAGACCTCACGGACGATCAGCTGCAGGCGGCTGGGTTTGACCTGCCCCACTACCACCCGAACTGCCGCGACGTCGTTGTTGCGCGCGACATCGACGGCTGATACCTTGGAGGAAGCATGAAGCGGAAGAAAAAAGCGAAGGCCGACGTCACACACGCGTTCATGTTGTGCGCAAACGGCGAGTTCGTCAACGTCAAGACGGGCAAGCAGGCCATCCCGACTCGCGGTTCCGTGCTGGGCATGATCTTCGACTGTGCAGTTGCGCGTGTCGAGATCGAGGCCGCCGACGACCAGAAGCAGAAGTCGCTGTTCGCGGCGCCCGAGGACTGGCCGTCCGGCCTGTCGGCCGACGAGACGTCATACTTCGCGACATACCGCGCGCTGAGCGCGACGGTCGTCATCGACGGTTGGAAGCCGATCGACTTCACCAAGGACGGAGTCCTCCAACGCGGCGCGAGCAAGCTGTCGAAGAACCCGTTCATGCTGAACCACAGCCGCGACATGCGTGACCAGGTCGGCGTCGTCAAGGACTCGACGTTCGACGTCGGGTCGGGCAAGCGGCTCTCAGGCATCAACGCGCTTGTGGAGTACAACGTCGAGGCAGCTACGGCGACGGCGCCGAGCCTGATACCCCTGGTCGACGCACGCATGGCGAACAGCGTCAGCGTGTCGGTCTGGTACCAGTGGGAGCAATCCCACAAGGACATGGACGAGAACGACTTCTTCTGGAACCTCGGCGAGGAGGTCGACGGCGAGCTCGTGCGGCTGATGGTGACCAGGATCACGAGCTTCACCGAGCTCTCGCAGGTGTGGCAGGGCGCCGACACGACCGCGAAACGGCTGTCACTGTCCGATGATGCAGTCGCCGACAACACGGAGTTCATGACAATCGTGACTGCGATGGCCGAAGCTCCCTTGCACGACGTCTCCGCGTCGGCTACTCTATCAGTTCAACCGAGCGGGGACGACGTCCCCGAACACGACGATCAGAAAATCAAAGACGCAACGCAGGAGAAGAGCATGAAGGACAAAATTTTGAAGGCTCTCGCCATGCTGTTTGCCGTCGGCGTAGACGAGGTCGACGATGAGTTCGTTCAGGACATCATAGTCGGGACCCGCGACGTCACGAAGACGCAGGCGGGAATTGAACTGGCGGCGAAGCACAAGTCCAAGCAGGACGAGTACGCCGCACAGGTCGCGGAACGCGACAAGGAGATCACAGAGCTCAAGACCAGCCTTGAGAAGTCCGACAAGGACGCCGAGATCGGCCGCACCTACCTCAAGGACATCCGCGACAGCGCGGTGGCGTCCTACAAAAAGCTCACAGGCGACAAGGCCGACGAGGCCATGCTGTCCGTTATCGCCAAGGCCGACATTTCGGAGGCCAAGGCGTTGACGTCCAAGTTCGACAAGGAACTGGACGAGAAATTTCCGGCGACCTGCTCCAGCTGTGGAAAGGTCGGAAGCATCGAGCGCGCATCGAGCGTCGACGACCCCGAGACGAAAGTCACACCGGTCGGCGGCAGCGAGGCGGCAGAAACAACCATCAATCTGTAGACGCAGGAGACCACAATGGGAAAGATCAGATTGGACCGCGCGCTCGTGACACGCGACTTCTTGCCGGAGGCTAGCTATACGCCAGTCATCGGCGACAAGGTGAAGATGAGCGCCACCGACGAGGTGGAGGCTATCGCAGGACTGACCGACGTTTATGTCGGGGAGGTGCTGCACACGGAACCACTAACAGACAGCACCCCGCTCGAGGTAACTGTCGAGCTACGGGGATCGAAGGTTGACGTCATCACAGCCGACGGTGCAGTCACCGCAGGCGACGTCATCAAACTCGCAACCGCAACCACGGGCTCCACGTTCGTGATTGGCACGGACAACGAGACCTCGGCGTTCGGCATCGCCCTCCAGGATGCGATCGACACCGCGACGTTCGATTGCCTGGTGCTGGGATAAGGAGATTAACATGAAACTCAAACGCAAAGCACCCAATTCATTGCAGCTCCTCGACACAGAGGACTTCAAAGGAATTCACCGCACAGGCGGCAAGATCCGGGACCTGCACGAGCAGCTGAACAAGCTGCGGGAGGGATCCGACGCCAGGGGCGGCCGCGAGATCACGCTGCAGAAGGCGCTCGACAGGGGCGAGCTCTCGATCAACGACGTCCCCGTAACCGACATGACGGTGGACAAGCTGCTGGTTGACATCGGGATCGACAAGCACTCCGACAGGCTCGACGCCGTCATCAACCTTCCCCAGGACCAGCGCTGGATCGTACCGGAGCTGTTCCTTGACCCGATCGAGAAGGGCATCCGGCAGGAGAACGACTTCCTGCAGGCGCTCATCGCCACCACGCAGGATGTGGCGCAGCTGGTTGCACAGCAGCCGCAGATCGAAATCCACAATTCCGGCCAGGACATGGTGGAGGGATCCACCGGCACCGCGCCCGAGGAGGGCGAGACGGTGGTGTTCTCGTCGCGCTCGATCAAGACCGAGAAGTTCGAGAAGAAGGTATCGATCCCGTCCGAGGTCACGCAGTTCGCGACGCTCGACCAGCTCGACCTGTTTCTTCGCAACCTCGCGAAGCGATGGGGGCTCAAGCAGACGCGTCGCGCGCTCGACGTCCTGATCAACGGCGACCGGACGGACGGCGCCAACGACGCCGGCGTGTTCGGCGTCGAGGACGGCGCGGATTTCGCGTGGAAGGACTTCACGCGCGTCTCGACGCGGTTCCGGCGCCTCGGTTACACGCCCACCACGGTGGTCGCAACCGAGGACAACGTCATCGACGTGATGAACATCACGGAGTTCAAGAACCGCGAGGATGGCACGAGCCTCGGCACGATCCGGGTCCAGGGCGGGCTCATCACCCAGTGGGACTTCTTCGCGCACAGTCTCATCAGCGCGAACCAGCTGCTGTTCCTCGACCCCGCGTTCGCCTGCCAGGAGCTCGTCTCCCAGGGCATGCGCGTCGAGTCGGAGCGAATCATGGAGAAGGACCTGACCGCGACGTACGTGCGCATGCGCAACGCGTTCGCGATCCTGTTCCGCGACGCGCGCGGCCTCATGGACAAGTCGGTCACGATCGCCGGGACACCGTTCCCGCCGTTCATGAATCCGGTGGACTAGGCGAGGGCTTAACCGCACAGGCGGCATAACGAACCACACAGGGGCGCCGCAGGGCGCCCCCTTTTTTGTCGACAGACAGGAGGAAACATGAAAGAGCTGAAACTAGGTGAGGGACGCGAGAACTTCACGTGCTCCATAACCGGATGGGGAATTATCCGCGGCCAGTCCGACACGCCAGAGCGGATGTCCAAAAAAATCCAGGAAGCGATCAGGTCCGGAAGACTGGTCGAGGTCGGCGCCGACAGCGGCGACAAACCCAAGAAGAAGGCGAAGGCCGACAAGAAAGCGAAGGCCGACAAAAAGGCCAAGGCCAAGTAGCATGGCGAAGTACCGCATAGCCGACGACGGCCCGCACTCGGTCACGTGCAGGGCCACGGGCTGGGCGGCCGTCAAGGGCGGACCCGCGCAGCGGATCCCCGCCGGCGTGTCGCCGAACGTGCTCAAGGCCGTCAAGGACGGCGTGCTCGTCAAGGACAAGTCCGGCAACGTCCCCGACGCGCCGAACGCCGGACCGATCGAGGAGGGCGCGCTCCGTGCCGTGCGCGAGATCATCAAGACAGGCAACCCGTCGTCGCTGACGACGTCCGGTGCGCCCAAGGTGCCGGACATCGAGAAGGCGCTAATCGGCTACGGGCACGATTCCGCTGTCGCGAGATCGTACGTGACGCCAGAGCTGCGCGACAAGCTGCACGCCACCGTCGCGGCGGAGATCGCCAAGGATGCCGCGGACGCGAAGGCCGGCGACGACGACGCAAAGCCTGGCGACGAACCGAAGGAATAGCTCATGGCGTCGACCGCCAAGGCAATCGGCGAGAACATGGTCCCGGTGGCGTTCCGACAGGTCGAGGCCGACGCCAACTCGTCCGCTGCGATCACGTTCGAGACGATCATGTTCGACCTCGGTTTCGTGGACGGGTCGGATGACCCCGACGAATCCAAAATTCCAGCAGGCGAGAAGGTCAAGGTGGCTGCGCGCTACGCGTACGCGCTTGTCAGGACCGCAATCGACATCGTCAGGGGCAAGCTGAAGCGGCTCGAGGAGGGGCCGCTCAAGAGCGAATTTTTCGATGAGCTGAAGGCGCTGGAGGCGCTGCTCAAGAGACTGTCCAAGAAGGCCGGCATCGACGAGGACGCGCCGGTGATTTCCGACCTGCCGTTCAAGGCCGAGACGCTGGCGGATCACTGATGCCGGGCACGGACCTGCTCAACGCCGAGCAGCGGGCTGCAATCAAACAGGGCGTTCTCGACGTCGTGTCCGGCACGGCCGGGCAGCGCGAAGTAACGCTGCACCGCAGACTCGGCGGCGCGAGGGCGTTCGGCGAATCCATCAAGGGCAGCACTGACGATGACAAGCTGCTGGAGGCGTGGGTTGTTGACCCCGCCAGCACGAAGTCGGTCGAGACGCCGGACACCGTCGACGTCGAGCACGACCTGATGCTGATGTTCGCGTTCGACTACCTGGCCGAGCAGGGCATCGACCTCGGCGAGGCCGCGAAGTTCAGGCGCAGCGACGAGTGGACTGTGGACGCGATCAGGTACCGCACCGTCGGCTCGTGGCACCGGGCGCAGGACGGCGCCGACTACACGACCGTCATCGTCATGCTTGAGGAAATGAACACGGGGGCCAACACCTGATGCCTGACGGGATGCAGCTGTTCGGGTTCCCCGTCGCGCCGGTGATGGCGGGCAGGCTCAGGGCCATGAACGCCAGCGTGAAGCTGGAGGTCGCGAGGTTCGCGCTGCTGATGCACAGGACCATCCTCAAGCACCTGCAGGACCAGGACCTGGGCTGGGCCGACCTCGACGAGGCGTACCTGGCGAGCAAGGAGGCGCAGGGCCTTAGCGAGAAGATACGCATCGCCACGGGCGTGTCGTTCGAGACGCTTATTGTGATGGAGGTGGACGACGACGAGTTCTTCATCGGCTGGCCGCGTCGCCCCAACGGTAGGATAGTGGCGGGGCAGATTGCGCCGGAGCCCGAGGAGGTCGTCAACATCAACGAGGTCCTCGAGGAGGACCGACCGCTCGTGGAGCCCACGGTCAAGGAGCTGCGCAACGACTTCAAGCGCAGGCTGATCGCCGCGTTCGCGGCAGGTGCGACGGGTAGGGGGATCTGATGGCGGTCGATGCGCAGGAGCAGCTCGCGATCATACGCGACGCCAGGCGCGCGCTGCACGTGCACCTGACGGTGCCGCCTATCACGGACAAGGACGACGTCGACGTCAAGGTGTTCGGGCACCAGTCCGACGCGTCGTACCCCGCGTACGGCGACCCCGACGATCCCGACGCGCCGGCGCCCGGCGATTCCATCATCAGGATCAAGCAGCGCAGCACGCCGTCGCCGAGCGACACAATCGGCGCCGCGAACGCGAAGGTGTTCGAGCCGAAAGGTGACGACGGGCAGGGAAACCCGACGTCGTACGACGAGGTGCTGACGGGCACGGCGCATGACATAGAGTTCGACATCAGGTACACTACTTTTGATGAAGACGACGACGCAATCATCGCCGGACAACTTTCCGCACGCCTCAAGCGCGGCGGATTCTCTCTGTCTGGTCCAGCCGACAAGGGACCGTTTCTTTTCGACCTCATACTTTCGAGACCTATTCGTGGCAACCCGAACGAGCTCAAGGGGTTGTACAGGGTCGAGACACGTGACGTCTGGCTAGGACGAGAACTGATTGGCGCCGGGACGACTCCACCGATAACCAGCACTGAAGTGGAAATGGACCCAGTAACCGAAATTTCATAGGAGCAGACATGGGAAAACCTCTAGCCAAGACCGTCATCAACCTGCTCGACCTGTCGCAGCTGTTCACGCTGATAAGCGGGACGCAGCACATCGTGTTCGG
>SDBT01010363.1_pt1 | contig 15052 bp, 18 predicted proteins | sample 2277101 | NCBI WGS metagenome assembly SDBT01 (sample SAMN10404973, study PRJNA504765) | marine sediment metagenome | isolation source: marine sediment core GS10_PC15, 103 cmbsf | place: Arctic Ocean: Southern Knipovich Ridge | collected 2010 | reverse complement strand
GAAAAGAGATATAAAATACAGGTTTTCTTTTCGGGTGAAAAACCCTGGTGTGCGCAAGGTATTTTTCCTCATGCTGCCCGGCACTGTCGGGGCCGGTGTTTACCAGATAAACACGCTTGTGTCGCAGTTCATCGCCGCTACTCTGGAAGAGGGCTCGGTCGCGGCGCTGAGATTTTCCAACGTGCTTGTCGAAGTGGCGCTGGGTGTTTTTGTCATTTCTTTATCGACCGTCATACTCCCGGCGCTTTCTGAAAGATCTTCAAAAGGTGATATGGAGGGAATGAAAAAGACCCTAAGTTTCGCCATGAGGCTTGTTTTTTTAATAACCCTCCCGGCCATGTTCGGGCTCATTGTGTTGAGGGTCCCTTTAGTCAGGATGCTTTTCAGGTATGGTCAGTTCACTGAGCAGTCAACAGCTATGGTAGCATACGCGCTGCTGTTTCACGCCCCGGGGCTCTTTGGCACCGGCGGGACCAGAGTTATTGCCCAGATGTTTTTTGCGATGAAGGACACAAAGACCCCTGTGTATGTGGCGGCGGTTGTAATGACAGTGAATATACTGCTTTGTTTTGCACTTTTAGGACCGTTAAAGCTGGGAGGCATCGCCCTTGCGGGGTCTGTATCCGCTTTTCTTAATTTTTTTCTTCTTCTTATCATATTACGGAGGCGTACAGGGAGAATTATCACTCCGGAGGTGGTCTATTCCATGATTAAATCATTACTGTCTTCTGTCATAATGGCCGGGGTGCTTTATCTTCTACTCATGACTTTTTCAGAATTAATGTCCAGGACCCGCGTCTATAACGCGGGACTGACGGTACTATTCCTCCTTGTCGGTATCTTCATTTTTTTCATTCTAAATGTCCTTTTTAAGAACAGGGATGTTCTTGAGCTGAAAAAGATCATATCTGGAAAGTTCGGTTTTAAGTAGATCGACAAGATGGAAATGCAGGCAGATGATGAGGCCTTTCACTGGCTGTCCAGGTATTTAATAAATAGTCTCTTGGGTTTTGCCAATATTGAAAACCAGCTTCCTAATTAGTGCCTAAAACTGATATTCTGGTTTTGGCGTAATACTTTTCCACTTCTTCGATATCGAACACGCAGGCACCTGAAATTTGCGTGTTGGCGCTTCCAAGCGCACAGGCAATACGGGCAGTATCTGCCGTGTCAAATTCGTTTATGATCCCGATAATGCCCCCGGCAAGAGCCGCGTCACCCGAGCCGACCGTGTTTACGGGACCCGAGACGACAGCCTGGGCATGGACAATTTCTTTCCCCCTGGAGTATATTAACCCGTTTTTGCCCAGAGTGATCATGACGTTTTTAATTCCCATGCTGTGGAAGATCCGCGCCGCTTTAAAAAGATCGTCGCGAGATGCTGTTGGTCTGGAAACCCCTGATGACCTGTGAAGTTTCGGCGGTCTTTGTGATCCCGATGAACCGGGAGGCTCTTGCGACGCTCGTTGTCCAGGCAATCCGGGCGGTTCCGGGAAAAATCCGAGCACATCCTCGACCTCCCTCGCGTTGGGTTTTATGAAAAGCGGCACCGCTTTTATCCCTTCTATAAAAGCGGGCCCGGATGCATCGAAAAACACAAGGGCACCGGCCGACTTGGCTTCATTGATGAGAGATGAGTATGTTTCGCCGGGCAGCCCCGCCGGAAGGCTCCCGGAAAAAACAAAAATCACGCCTTCTTTGTAAAGGGACCTGATTTTTTTTTCAAACTCCCTGATCATTGACCTGCTGATGACCGGGCCTTTTTCTCTAAGATGGGTCTCTTTCGGGCTGCTGTCAGAGACTATAGTGACATTCGTCCTCAAGAAACCGCTGATGCTTAGAAAATCATGTGCTATCTCCCCATTGTCAAGCAGGTATTTATAAACATCACAGCCCCCTTCCGCTAACATGCCGGTTGCTGTTGAATCAATGCCGAAAGCCCGAAGAGCGCGGGAAACGTTTACACCTTTGCCTCCGGCAAAAGACTCTGATCTATCGACCTGAAATGTACCGCCGGCCCTAAAATCTTTGACTTTGAGGGTCCTGTCCACTACAGGATTCATTGTGACGGTTACTATTGATATATTCAGCCTGTTTCGTATATCACCGATCATTTTATCTTTCTGTTGGTAATTTAAATTATTATAATATAATAGTGAAAAAATAATGGGAGGTCCCTGTGCATATCGGAATAATATATTCATCGGAAAAGAAAGTCATTGAAAAACTTGCCGGGAAATTGAAAAACGGCCTCGAGGAACAGGGCCACACAGTGCTGATATTTTCGGACAACTCTGGTTCTTTCAGGGGGTTTGCCGCTTGCAAGCACCTTTTCGTGGGAACGTATATAACTTCGATCTTTAAAGCAAAAACCCCTTCGAAACTGAGGGACGCTCTCCATAATGTCCCCGGTATAACCGGAAGGAGGTCGACCGCTTTTGTTGCCGGAAGCGGCATGGGTGAAAGAAAGGCGCTTCTCGCCCTGATGAATGACATGGAGAAGCAGGGGTGCTTTATGGTGGACCAGCGCGCCCTTACATCCGAAAAAGACGCCTATGAATTTGGTAAGACCGTGGCGTTGAAATAACAGGCGTGTTTTTATTACACTGACCCCGAGAGCGCCCTTGAATATGGATAAGGAACAGATCGATTTAGAAATTGACCTCGGGAGCTTTGATCAAACTGTAAGAAGAAGCGCCCTACGTTGACAATTTCACGGGAGGTGTTTAAAGTGCCTGACAGGAAGCAGATCATTAAGAAGGCGTATGATCTGGGTTTTGAATACGAAAAGAGTTACGGCGGGTGCGCCCAGTGTGTAATGGCTGCTATTCAGGATGCGACCGGGATAAGAAATGATTTCATATTTAAAGCGGGGAGCGGTCTTGCCGGTGGAGGCGGCCTCAAGCTGTCCGGCCTTTGCGGCGGTTATTCAGGCAGTGTCATGATGATGAGCGCGTTTTTCGGAAGGGCACGGAATAAAATAGACGGTGACAGAGAAGATAAGTCCCGCTCGCTTAAAATGGCCGCGGCCCTGAATGAAAAATATGTGGGGAAGTACGGCAGTGTGATTTGCAGGGATGTACAGGTTAAGATCTTCGGCAGAAGCTTCGACCTGTGGGACCCGACCGAGAAGGAACTGTTTGAAAAGGCCGGGGGGCACGTGGACAAGTGCACTACGGTTGTAGCAGACGCGGCCGGCTGGGCCGCAGAGCTTATCCTGGATGAAATTGAGAGAAGAGGGCTTTCATTGAGCGATTTTGAAAACCTCATTTATATTACAGAATGAACAAATTCCCGGCTGAAAAATAAATGCCCTCATATATTTCTGCATATTCATGTTTTATCGAACAATTTTATTGTCTGATCACATTATTACAGGCTTTTTTCCGGTCGATCCTGTTATCGCGGATCATTACGCTTTTTTACTCATTAAAACCGCAACCGGCTTCAACGGCTCAATGTTTTGCGCGATGATTTTTATAACAGCGGTAATCGGCACAGCCAGGAAAGCACCGACTAATCCCCACACATAACCCCAGAAAAAAAGTGAGAGCAGTATCAGTATTGGGGAAAGGTTGAACCGGTTTCCCATCATCTCAGGATCAAGATAGCTTCCTATTGTTATCTGGATGACTATCAGAGAAAAGGCGTTAAAGACGGGCAGGTAGGACCCGGGGAACTGCAGGACAGAAAGGATAATAGGCAATATGATAGCGGCCAGAGACCCTATGTAGGGAATGAAATTGAATAAAAATGCCAGAAATCCCCACAGAACGGCAAACTTGACACCAAAGAGCGCGCATGCAACGCCTGTGAGTATACCGGTCCCCGCGCTCATCAATGTTTTTATCATTGTGTATTTCATGATCTGCACATTTATGTTTTTTACTATCTCGAATATGTACTGGGCCCTCTGCGCGCTGAACGCTTTTATGATGAGCCTCGGATAATTTTTATAAGTAAGGTATATAAAAAAAAGTATCAGGAGCGTCAGCAGCAGCTGCCCGACAGCATTTATTGACACATTTAAAAAATTTGATAAAACTTCGGTTACTCTTGTGCTCTGCAGGATCTCAAGGATATTTTTTGTTTCGATCCTGAAATAATTTTTAAAAAATGCCTCTATGCCTGAAATGAGTTTGCTCTCCATGGTCGGCCAGAACACAATAAACTCCCGGATATTATTTGCAAGCATCTGTGCGATAAATATGCCGATGACAGAGATCGCCCCGAGAAGGATGATAAGGGTCGCGATCCTCGGGACCCTGTACCTGGCAAGAAATTCAACGGCAGGGGCGGAGAGATAGGCGAAAAATATCGCAAGAATAAGAGGGACAAAAATGTTGCTGAGCGTTCTGAGTACAAAGACGACCGCTATAAGACTGATCACGACGGCGGTAAACGTCAGCAACTTGTACAGGGAATCTTCATTCTTCATGATGATAATTTATAACAGAATCGCGATAAAAGCAATCATGTTGAATTTTATCTATGTTTGACGCGCGGCCCTGTCGTTCGAAAATCGTCTCAGATTTTTAGGCTGTTTGAAAGCCCCGCCGCAAGTGACCACGGGTTTCTTTTTCCGAGCTCTCCCAAAAGGTCCGACAGGAGGCGGCCCTTGTCAATGTTGTACCCTTCTTTCAGAAGGCTCGTTAAAAAATTTTTATGTGGTCTTCCTCGCCTGTAATCCGGCTCTTTGTCCGGGTGTTTCAGGTACCTGTCGATCAGTCCCATATCCGGGTCAAAAAGCAGGGACCCCTGGTATAGAACAAGGTCCCTTTTTTTATAGAGGGAGGAGCCGAGGATCTTTTTGTTACCAATTGTTATGTCTGATATTCCTTTAACAGCGAGATCTTCGATCCCGGACCGTTTGAGCGCTTTTATGATAATTTCATTTATTGCGTTCATGTGCTCTCTTAAATAAAAAGGAAAAGCTGTTTTCCCGGCGATCGAGATAACGATCATCCCTTTTGACAGTAAAACTGTGCCGCCGCCGCCGGCCCTCCTGAGGACCGGAACACCGTCCTCTTCGCAGTTGCGAATATTGACATCGTTTTCTTTTTTACGCGACCTGCCGAGGACCACTTCCGGTTTTTCAGCTTCAAAAACCGTGAAATAATACTCTGAACCGTTCTCTATTTTCACCAGCAGGGTATCATCTATATACATATATTTATCGTTTTTTCAAGGTTGTTTGTGTAAAAAATCCTATTCTGTGTCTTTTTTTTTAATGAACCGGCCCGTCCGGAATCTATTTTTATTGACAAGACCTGGATTTAGATTACAATGTTACACTCAAGATTAATTGTGATACACCTATAAATTAAATCCTAACCCCGGGAACCGTTGAATGGAAAGCAAAACCAATCTCCTACAACTTAATAAAATAACAAAGATATTTCCAGGTGTAATCGCGGTTTATGAGGTTGATTTTGACATGAACAGGGGGGAGATCCACGCGCTTGTCGGGGAGAACGGGGCGGGGAAAAGCACTCTTATAAAAATTCTTGGGGGCGTGTATCAGCCGGACGGCGGGAAAGTTGTATTTGACGGGGATGAGGTGTTTTTCACAACAACACATCAATCTCAAGAGAGAGGAATATCGGTTATTTATCAGGAATTCAACCTTATCCCGGACCTGTCAGTTGCGGAAAATATTTTTATCGGCAGGGAACCGAGAAGAATCGGTAACCTGTTCATAAACTGGAAAGTTTTAAACTCGGATGCCGGGGATATCCTGGACAAGCTGGAAGTCCGGATTGACCCGAAAAAATTTGTCAGTGATCTCACCCTGGCTGAAAGGCAGATGGTTGAAATAGCAAAAGCCCTTTCCTTTCGATCGAAACTTATTATTATGGACGAGCCTACCGCCGCCCTGTCGGACAGGGAGGTCCGGAAATTATTTGATATTATCAAAGGGCTGCGTGAGGAGGGAGTATCGATCATATATATCTCACACAGGTTGGAGGAAGCGTTCGAACTTTCCGACAGGATAACGGTATTGAGGGATGGTAAAAAGATCGGTACAAAAATCAGCTCGGAGACAAGTGAAGAAGAGATAATAGAAATGATGGTCGGAAAGGTCGTCAAAGACTACTTCGCCGAGGTGAAACAGGATATAGCAAAAAAAGAGCTTATGATGGAAGTGAAAGACTATTCGGTGGCCGACTATATCGATAATGTGAGTTTTAAGCTGTACAAAGGTGAGATACTCAGTATTGCCGGGATCCTCGGATCGGGTTCGCAGCAGCTTTTAAAATCACTCTACGGTGTGATCCCCAAAAAGGCGGGTGAAATATACTTTAAAGGGAAGCCCACAGCCATTGAATCTACAAGGGACGCCATTAAACTCGGTATCGGGTACCTGACTGAAGATCGAAAAAACTCGGGTATACTGCCGGATATGTCCGTTCTCCACAATATTACGATTATCATTATTAAAACGCTCACCGTACTCAGGGGCATTTTTATAAAAGACAGAAGGGAAAAAGAAAAATTCAATGAGATAAGGGACCGCCTGGATATCAAGTCTGCCGGTTACACCCAGAAAATAATATACCTGAGCGGCGGGAACCAGCAGAAGGTCGTGATCGGCAGGATTCTTGTGGCGGATTGCGAGGTGCTCATACTGCTCGAGCCTACCAGAGGCATAGATGTGGGGGCAAAGGCCGAGGTACACAAAATCCTGCGCGAGCTTGCGAATAGCGGTATTTCAATAATTATGACGTCGTCTGAATTACAGGAGCTTGTAAATCTGCCTGACCGTTGTATCGTGCTGTACAAAGGTAAAATTGCGACAGAGTTTACACGCGAGACTATGGACGAAGAGAAACTCGTGGCTGCCCAGATAGGCCAGAGTGTCGGTGATTAAGTTTTTATACAGGTGCATAAAGGTTTGAAAAAGGAAGTAATAAACGGGATTAAGTAGTGACAACAGCAGAGGCCGGAGCCTATGGTAAAGTTTCTCAAGTTGTATGAAAAAATAGGTATTTTTATTTTTTTAGTGGCCGGGGGTGTGTTTCTGTCTTTCGCGAGCCCCTATTTTTTAAAAGGGGACACTATTCTCAACATAGTCACCCAGGGGACCTACGGCGCTATCGTAGGTTTCGGGATGACGCTTGCAATAACCATCGGGGGCTTTGACCTTTCAGTAGACGCGGTCATGTCTTTAACAAGTGTTTTTCTGTCGATCCTCATTCCGGTCGCAGGGATACCCCTGGCCATACTGGTGTCGGTGATCATCGCCTGTTCTGTCGGCCTGATAAACGGCCTTATCATCACAAAACTAAAGGTGAATCCTCTCATAACGACACTTGCTATGATGACCATTATAAAAGGTGTTGCGCTTCTCGTGGCCGGAGGAAGACAGATAGTCATTCACCAGAAGGTATTCATGGAGCTTGGTACCGGGAAAACACTGGGCATTCCCAACCCCATATATATAATGATCGTTTTGTTCGTAATATTTTACTTTCTGCTTTATCATACACCTTTCGGCAGGCACATCAGCGCCGTGGGCTCGAACGAAAACGCGGCGCGGATATCCGGGTTAAAAGTCGACCTTATAAAAATATTGACCTTTGTGCTTGTCTCGTTTACCGCTTCGATCGCTGGAACCATCCGCACTTCGCAGACACTGATAGGGATACCGACGATGTCTCCCGGCTTTGTGCTGGTAGCCATAACCGTGACGATTTTAGGTGGGACAAGTTTATCAGGCGGTAAGGGTAATTTGTGGGGAACATTGTTTGCCGGGGTTTTTATTTCGATGATCTACTACGGGCTCAATCTCATCGGGGTCCAGATATTTTACCAGATGCTTTCCGTGGGCCTTGTGCTTATTTTCGCGCTTTTTATCGATGGCATAAGAAACAGATATTTGGAGACGATCAAAGCGAAAGGGATAAAAGTGTAGCTGACAAACCGGTATTTTGAGAATTGCATTTTTAACGGACTTCATTGAAAGGATTGATTTATGGGTATTTTATCAGAGGACGGACCAAAGACCGGGCTCAAGGAAAAGTTTGCAACAAGGTGGGACAATTTCGGGCTCCCGCTTCTTTTTGTTGTACTTGTCATTGTCTTTTCGGTTCTGGCTCCCGCGTTCCGGACATCATATAATTTGATCAGCAACTTCCGGTTCACATCTTTTATCGGTATCGGCGCGATCGGTATGGCCTTTTGCATAATGGGAGGTGATTTTGACATCTCTGTCGGGTCCATGCTTTCTCTTGCCGCCGTACTGGGCTCCTCACAGCTGCCGCATATAGGCGGTGTGGCTTCAGTGTTTCTAACGCTTGTGATCGCGTCCTTTCTGGGGTTTGTAAATGGTGTTTTTGTAACGAAACTGAGGATCCCGGCGTTTATCACGACCCTCGGGATGATGTTCATTTACCGTTCGCTCGCGTATATCTATACAAACAACACACCCGTATATATAAGTGACAAGTTCTGGCTCTTTCTCGGGAACGGCAAGGTTTTAGGTATCCCGTTCGCTATAATACTGATGCTTATATGCTATGCGTCAGCGTACCTGCTGCTGCGAAAGACTCCATTCGGCCGGTACGTGATCGCGGTAGGGACTAACAAAGATGCGGCAATGCTTTCAGGTGTCAACGTCGACAAAACTAAAATAATTGTTTTCATCCTTGTCGGGTTGTTTGTTGGGATAGCGTCTGTGGTAATTTCCGCAAACCTGGGGAGCGCGAACCCCGGGATGCTCGGGCAGGGGTACGAGTTTCAGGTGATCACAGCTGTCGTGCTCGGGGGGACAGTGCTTGGAGGGGGAAACGGCAACATTTTGGGGGCGTTTTTCGCTGCAATGATACTTACTTATCTAAAGAACGGTCTGGGGCTTAGGCAGGTCGACTCCTACTGGCAGTTTGTGGCCACCGGTATGGTTTTAATATTTGCCGTGGCCATGAACAGGATCAAGTACATGCTCCTGGGTACCAAAGAAATTTGACCCCGTTTTTTTAAATTTATTAAATAAGTTAGTTGCATAAAATATATTAAATGTTACTATGTAAAACGGAAGTTTCAGCAACACGTTATACTTAAAAAATTTATTAAGGGAGGATCTGTTATGAAAAGGAAAGCAGTTGTTGTTTTTGTGGCTCTTGTTGTATTTTTTGCTCTCCCGGCGATGGTTTTTGCAGGCCAGGGTGGGAAGAAAGAGGGGATTACGATAGGTTATTCTCTCTGGACCATGGAGTTTACCTTTTTCCAGAACCTTGAAAAGGGGGTAAGAGATGCCTGCGAGGATTTCGGGTACGAATATATCATGATCGACCAGAACCAGGATCCCCAGAAGATGGTACAGGATCTTAACAGCCTCATCGGTCAGAAGGTCGACGGGATAGTTATTACACCGGTCGACCCCGGTGCGATCGGCCCTGCAGTTCAGGCCGCAAGAGATGCCGGAATACCTGTTATCTGCGCCGATATCGGAAAAACCGGCCCTGTCAACGCTCTTTTGATCTCAAATAATTATGAGGGCGGCGCGCTTGCAATGGAGTACATTCATAAGTTGATGAAGGGCAAGGACAACACAAAAAAGGTCGGTGTCGGAAGGGTGCAGCCGCAGTGGACCTATGCGCGGCAGAGAGGCGAGGGTTTTATGGACAAGGCAAAAGAGCTGGGATATGATGTGGCCTCCGAGATCGTCGTGGCTGTTCCAAGCGCCGAGGGCGGATATGACACTATGCAGCAGATAATGTCGGCTGCTCCCGATGTTGTCGGTGTATTTTTTGCAAGCGGGAGAGAAGCTGTAGGAGCGGCAAACGCGGTGAAAGCGGCAGGTAAGGATATAGTCGTTGTCGGTTACAACGGTGACCCGGAAGAGCTTCAGGCGATCGAAGACGGTGTCCTGGACGCCACCGTTGCCCAGCAGCCCTATTTTATCGGCTATGAAAGCGTGAGGGTTTTAAAGGAGATCATTGAAAAAGGGAAAGAGTATGAAGATGCCGAAATCTCGGTAGAAATTGAGCTTTTGACCCCGGACAACTATAAAAAATGGGCAGAGGAAGCCAGTAAAAGAAGAGGTATACCTGCTTATTGAGAGGTGTTATTGGAAGTGCTATTGATAGTATAGAAAATTGTCGCAATTTATATCTCGGACATGGGGCAGGTTTAAAAACGGGCTTGCCCCTTTTTTATTTTGACAGGAGTAAAACAATGCTCTCAATAGACTTGAGCGGAAAGGTGGCCCTTGTGCTCGGAGGAAGCCGCGGTATCGGTGCCGGGGTTACGCGGGAGCTGTGCAGGGCCGGTTCGTACACGATATTTACCCACACAGGCAACCCGGAAAATAAAGAAAAAATCGATACTTTGATCATGGAGATAAAGACGGACGGCGGAAGCGTTGAGGAAGCAAAGCTCGACGCGCTTGACCCCGATGGAACAGATGAGTTTGTGAAAAACGTGATCAGCAGGCTTAAAAAGATCGACATCCTCGTGTGCAATGCCGGCAGGAACGCGGCAAGGCCCGTCGAGGATATAACCACGGAGGATTGGAAGAAGTTTATCGATCTAAATCTATCATCCGCCTTTTACGGTATCAAAGCAGTTTTACCCTGCATGGTAGAAAAGAACCACGGAAGGATATTGCTCATCGGGTCTTCAGCTGTATTCGACGGCGGCGGCGGGGCGATCGATTATGCCGCGGCTAAGGCAGGATTGACAGGTATAATGAAATATCTTTGCCGTATCTATACAAAAAAAGGTATAAACACAAACGTTATCCATCCCTGTGTTATAGCTACGGATCTTGTCAGGGAACGTTATAACAGCGAAGAATTGTGGCAGAAGCTCGTGTCCCGGATCCCTGTCGGCCGTGCGGGAACACCGAAAGATATCGCTGGGATAGTTGCCTATCTCGCAAGCTCCTGGGGGGATTACATTTGCGGCCAGGAAATACTGCTTGACGGCGGGAGGACAATGTTCAATAAATGATAAAGGCAATTATGGTGATATATTCAATATTCGGAGGGGGGGGGGATAATGTCATTTTTAGATCTGGCTAAAAAAAGATATTCAGTCAGAAAGTATAAAAAAATGCCTGTCGAGGAAGAGAAACTGAACCAGGTCCTCGAGGCAGGGAGGGTGGCGCCGTCTGCCGTGAATTACCAGCCCCTTTACTTCGTTGTGATAAAGGACGAAACCCTGCTGAAGGATATTGCTGCCACGTACCAGAGGGCGTGGATATTACAGGCGCCCGTTATTATAGTAATTTGCGGTGATCACAGCAGATCCTGGCGGCGCCCGGACGGCAAGGACCATCTGGATATAGACGCTGCCATAGCTGTCGATCACATGACACTGGCCGCGGCTGACATCGGGCTGGGTACATGCTGGGTTTGCATGTTCGATTCCATGCTGTGTCACAAAATACTGAATCTGCCGCCGAATATCGAGACAATAGCGCTGCTCCCTATTGGCTATCCGGCCGATGAAGTCGATATAAACCGGCATGAAACAAAGAGAAAGACCATTGAAGAGATGGTCCATCGTGACGGGTTTAAAAATAAATAAAAACCGGTCAATTGATGCTGCAAAGGATGAATGCTGATTTGAGGCAACCTATTCGTTGATTTCATCAACAGACTGTTCTCATGCCGCAAATGAGTGAGGAGATTTCTGCAATAAAGACAATTGAAGGACCGAAGTATGGAGGGAGGTGATAGTAAATGGAGGAAAGAAGAGGCGATCAGGACAGGCGAAACAGTGTGGAGCGTAGATCGGATAAAGATCGCAGGGAAGGCGCGGAACGAAGGCTTGCCGTGTTGCCGGACAATGAAGTCGATCTGCGAATGGGGTTTGAAAGAAGATCTCAATTTGACAGGAGAATCGGCATCGGCAGAAGGTCGGGTTTTGAGAGAAGGCTGATGACTGCCGGGTAGAAAAATAATCACTGATCTTTTCAGGTCTTTTCGTTTTAAAATGATCAATGGCCGCAGTGATGCACCCGCACTTTACCCTGGTTCACGCGGGAAAGCCAGGCATTGCAGTATTGACCCGGGTGTAGCCGGGAATTTATATAAATCGCAGCGGTCACAACATGTAAAACAGGAGATATATAATGGAAAAAAAGAAGTTTTTAAAAGGGGATTTTATCTGCTTGGAGAACAGCCCGGGAACTGAAATGTTCGTGATCCTGTCGGGAAAAGTTGAAGTGTATAAAACGATAAATTCTGAAAAGATCGCGCTCAATGTTCTAAAGCCCGGGGATTTTTGCGGAGAGTTGAGCCTGCTGCTCAACAGTGACCGCACCGCCTCACTTGTTGTCCTCGAGGACACAGAAGCGCTGATTTTGCACAAAGAAGGTCTTTTGCGGAAAATACAGGAAGACCCCGGTTTTGCTTTCGATATGATTTCCAGATTGGCCAAAAGATTAAAAGATGCCCAGGGTGTAATAAGCAACATTGCGGGGGAAAAGAAAAGTTTGGAAATCATGTTCGGAGTAAATGAAAAACCTTGACGGTATTGACCGGGGTTGTACCAGGTACTGGTCAAAGGTAACCTAATCCGAATGTTTTTCCGGCAGACTCACTGTGAACGTGGTAGGCCCCTCCGGGCTGCTCTTTACCGTTATATTTCCGTAAGAAAGTCTGACCGCTTTTTTTACAATGACCAGCCCGAGGCCATTGCCTGACGCGCCGTTATGCTGTGAGTTGTCCCCTCTGTAAAATGGTTCCCAGATCTTTTCCAGTTCTTTCTCTGACAGACCGGGGCCGCTGTTTTTGATGGTCGTTTCATAATTGTTACCGGTTTTGCTGACCCCGATAGAGATATCCGTGCCTTCGGCAGAATATTTTACGGCGTTGTCTATGAGATTTGAAAAGGCTTTTTTCAGCAGCATTTCGTTTCCGGATATTTCAGCAGCTTCAACAGATAAAACAATGTGAATATCATTTCTGCTGTATATTTTTATTATTCCTCTTAACATTTTCACGAGGTCGACCGATTCTTTGCCTTTTGCCTGATCTTCGTAATCCATTCTTGAGAGGTCGAGCACTTCCCCCACAAGCGTATCGATCTCCCGTATTTCGTTTTTGATCATTTGGGCTGCTTTTTCCTTGTCCTGTATTTCCAGCGCCAGGTTAATGCGGGCAAGAGGTGTGCGAAGCTCGTGACTGATGAGATGGAGCAGTTCACGGTGATTGGCGAGCATTGAGCTGAGTTTTTCAGCCATTGTGTTGAAGGCGGCTGCAACCCTTCCGAAATCATCATTTCTGTCGTAAAGAATCCTGTAGGACAGATCTCCGCTGCTGATGCTCCTCGAGGCTTCAATGATCCGGTCGAGCGGCTTTAACGTCTTTTTTACCGAAAGAGATATAGTGACTACGATCAACCCGACAACCATAATGAAAAAAATAAAAGGCGTAAAATACTGCCTTTTTGTCAGATGCATGGGTATATAAAGGGACAGAACGCGGTTCCGGTCAAGCGTGATGTCCCTGCGGACGTTCATGTGCCTCATCCCTTTCATCATGTTCCCCATCATGCGCCCAGGACCGCCGGGCAGTCCGGCAGTATTTGTTGCCCACACGATGACGCCGTTTTCGGTGTACATGATCGAAATGCTGTACATTCTTGTAAGAACTTTTGCTTTGATCTTTGAAGGCGGGTCGCCGAGATACCCGGTGATCAGCAGTACCGCGTTGTCAGGCTTCCCGAAGTACAGATAACGGCCGATGTTCCTTACAGTGTTCCTGAAAAAAATCCACATAACAGCGCTTGTAAGAAGGAACCCGAGAATGAACAGAGTGACTACTTTGATTAGGATTGTATATCGGAATGACGTATTATTTTTCATCTGTCCTTCTTGCGATAAACATGTAGCCTTCCCCCCAGATTGTCCGGATTATCCCGGGATCGTTCGGGTTGTCATCCAGTTTCTTTCTTAACCTGCTGACAAGGACATCAACCGACCTGTCAAAACTCTCCCAGGTAATGTTTTTTGTACTTTCCATGATGATGTCACGTGAAAGGACTCTAAAAGGGTTGTTGCAGAAAAGCAGCAGCAGCTCGTGTTCGGCACCGGTAAGGGCCGCTTCGACACCCTTTACCTCCAGTTTCATTGATTCCGGTGTAAACGTAAAGGACGGATACTCAAGCCGGCCCAAAATCCTTTTTTCCGGACCTGACCTTCTCAGTACAGCTTCGATCCTGGCGAGAAGCTCACGAGGCTCAAAAGGTTTTGGAAGATAGTCATCGGCGCCGAGCTCGAGACCCACGATCCGGTCATATATGTCCCCTCTTGCGGTGAGCATAATTACCGGGATTACGGACTTTTTCCTCACTTCCCTGAGCACATCGAACCCGTCGATTGCCGGCATCAGGATGTCAAGTATGACCAGGTCGAACCTCTCGAGCTCCTGTTTTAAAAAATCCTGAGGATCGGTGTAGAAAGACGGGGTGTGGTTGTTTTCGGAAAGATAGGTATTTAAAAGGTCTACCAGTTTTCGATCATCGTCAACGATAACGATCCTAGCCATTGGTCCCCGGGTTTATGTTTGAAATAATTTTTTGAAACTCCTCCCTGGTGATCTCCCCACTAGCGTACCTTTTTTTGGCTATCTCGGAAGGGCTGCCGGATATCCGGTTTCCGGTCCCGGTGTGCACAGGGTCCGATCGCCTCAGTCCCCTGACGGTAAAAATAATACCCGCGGTAATGACCCCGATAATTATTACAAATACAAAAAAGCCGTTCCAGTAATGCATCTGAAAACCGGATCCAAATGCGCCGCAAAGACCGTCGAACATAACAACCTCCTAAAGCAAAAATCCATGTTTGATAGAATTTCCCTTTTTTCCAGGATACTGGAATAATGTCCCATTTTTAGACACTGAAACATTTACCATTGTATTAAGAATAATATAGAAATATGTAAAAATGTGTAAAAAGACTGTAAAAAAATGTATCATCATCCCACAAACTTTTCAACAAAGACAAATACAATAGTAGTGATAATTATTGTTTTATTAGCAATATTAAGATATCCAATTACGATATCTTAAGTAGAAAGTAGGATAGTGGATATATGTTTTA
>SDBT01010362.1_pt1 | contig 15052 bp, 25 predicted proteins | sample 2277101 | NCBI WGS metagenome assembly SDBT01 (sample SAMN10404973, study PRJNA504765) | marine sediment metagenome | isolation source: marine sediment core GS10_PC15, 103 cmbsf | place: Arctic Ocean: Southern Knipovich Ridge | collected 2010 | reverse complement strand
CCAGAGATTTCATCCCCCCTCCCCATCGAGAAAACTATATTCAGTTGACACGGAGTTTTATGTAACATCTTGCATTTAATTCTCTCAATCCACGCCCACACACAAATTGGCACCGTCAATGCTCTCAATAGGTTAGGTGCATCCCCTTTCTTGATTTTCAGGGTAATTTGTATACTACCTATTTTCATTTCGGTTTATCTCCAGCAGCGGTTACATCAGTAACGTTTTCGCCACATTTGGGACAATTACCAATGCAGGCTTTAAGTTCTTTTGCAATAATATCATCAATGATTATGTTGTTTAGCTTTTCACCATCAGCTACTGTCTCATAGTAGACCTTAATAATGTCATCAGCAGGAATGTCAATTACAATTCGCTTGCATTGGTCTGGAACCAATCCCGCCTTACGTAATTGTTTGACAAATTCACTTGTATTGCCTATTGCCATTACCGAAGCCTCCATCTTGTTTGGCTGTTTTGTGGTCGTGATGTTGTTTACATAAACCCTGCCAATTCTTTCTGTCCCAAAACAACTTCTTGTCGCCTTTATGCGGTTCGATGTGGTCAGCAACAACCGCTGGTTCTGTCCGGCCTTCCTGCCGACATTCCACGCATAAAGGATTTTCTTTAAAGAATCTCTCACGTGCTTTCTGCCAGCGTGAGCCATAGCCTCGCTTGGTAGAACCACCTCGATTGTCCTGCCTGCAGGATAATCCACATTCGGCTCTCAATTGGCTAAATGTTTTAGCGGCCTTCATCTTATGCTTGTCATCTCCCTTTTGATTCTTCGCTTGTGTGCCAATACCCTCTTTTCTCTTTCCTGTGGTGTGCCCGAACTGATTACCGGCTTCACCTGGTCAATACGCAAATCCGCCGTCCGGCGGGACCTGACAACCCCGTTACGTATTAGCGACTCATTGCCCATATCCACATTTTACGGGTGGTGTAAAAGATTTGTCTTGGACAAAATTGTCTAAAATCAAATACTGCTTGCCTTCAGAACCCGCAGCAATTCTCTCATTTCGGTCGGGTCTAAGCAAAATCTGCCGGCCCCCTCAAGTCTGTTTACTTTTTTCTGATACCATCCCCAGTACGCCATCCGTTCAGCCACTTCCTGCTGGCTGAGGTTATTGGCATCCCGCAGTCGCCTTAATTCGGCTCCTGTCATACACTTTTCAGGGCTGTTAAACAGTTTCGCTTTCAGCATCCGTGCTTCCTTTTCCTGCCCTTCTAAAATCTAAAAATTCGTTTATGTTGTAACTGTCGTTGCCTGCGGTATTTGCACAGGCTTTTCAAGTTTACTTGCAGTTTCTGGCAATGCACCCTGAACATCCGCCTTTTCAATGCTCTCAGCAAAACCCTGCAACTGCTCTTTTTTGGCTGCGTTAAGGGTTTTTACGTATATTTGGGTGGTATCACTGGACGCATGACCAAGCTGTTGCTGCACGAAGAACAGGTCTTTTTTATAATCGTATAAAAGCGTTGCAAATGTGTGTCGCAGTGCATGCGGCCTAAGCCCTGCAATCCCCGTCCTTGCACCTATTTTCCGAATGCGATAATAAAGACTGTCATAACTGAGCTTGTCTTGACGACTGTTGGTAAAAACCCACGCCTTGCGACCTGACCTGCTGCGTCTTTGTTCCAGATACGTCCGCAGCCGCAAAGCCAGATTCGAGTCAATAAATACACTCCTCTGCTTACAGCCTTTGCCCCTGCGTACATCAACCTGTGATTTACCCGCGAAAACGCCAAGGTCCCGCACCTGCAAATCACACAACTCCGAGGCCCTCAGACCCGCCCCGACCAGCAGCCTGAAAATCATCTCATCATCACCACCGGCCAGCACCTGCAGGCAGTGCCTGACCTGCTGAGCGGTAAGGTAATCGCCGGACTCAAGCTGTGTCTTTTTGCGATGCCTGTTCTTATTGCCATCCTGCGGTTGCTGTGCCCGCGACAGGACGTTCTTAACACCCTGGGCAGTCCAGCTACGACCCATCTGTGTTTTAAGGGCCTCTGTGTTAAGCTCCCGTGCAATCTGCCCGGGCCCGAGCGTCCTGCCACCCTTGCGTTTACGGGCCTTGAGCTTGATGACCGTAATCACCTCGACCTCACCCGGCCGGCTGCCAAAAGGTTTACGCCCTGTCATGAACATTACTTTTTCATTCCGACTTTTTATTTGCCCGCCAGTGCCGACACTCCGACTTTTTATTTGCCCGCCAGTGCCGAAGGCCCTGCACGGCCAGCATCAGGAACACCACATCACGAATAACCAGTGTCCACAGGCCCGTATAGGCGTGCACACAGGCACAAAGACTGTTTGATACCAGCCACAGGTAAAAGCACTCAATCCGCATCCTGTTATTGAGCAGCACGCCGGCAATAGCAAAGGCCGAGCCTACCAGTCCCAGCAGTTGAATAATCATCGCTTGAATCCCTTCTGCAGCAGTTGCCGCTGACCCTTGAATCCTGTTTCCTGCTTGATTTTCTCTACAAACAGCCCTTTTTTGTTGGCCACGTCTGAAGCCTTTGCGGCCCGGGCCCATTCGAGCGCATCATTAAAAATACTTATATCCTTGCTGGCCTGCACGAGTTTCACCAGGTGCCTGGTGATACGTCCGAACGTCACGGCCTCTGCCTGCGTTGGGTGAAATATATCGTTGAGTTCCTCAGTAAAGAACTTTCGTTTCTCAGCGATTTTCAAGTCCAATCTCAAAGCCTCTGCGCAATTGTTTTCAATCCCAATAATAGTGTTGGTATTGGGTTTGTTATTATAGTAGTTTACCCGTTTGGACAAACTACTTTGCCCGTTTGGGCAAACTACTTTGCCCTTTCGGGCAAATTGGTTCGGCGGGTCTTTACCCCTCTTTTCCTCTCGGCTGGGCCTGCCTATTTCGAGGAACCGGCCCTCATCTACAAAGGCATACCACTTGGTACTTGTGTGCCCGCCGGGGAACCGGTCCCGTATCAGAACACCCTGTTCGATAAGTTTTGCTAATATAATCTGTACCTGTTTCACGGACCAGTACGGCCATATTTGCGTAAGGCGCTTCACGCTGCAGTACGTCCACGTTTTTTCTCTATGTGTATGACGTTTACTGCTGCTTTTTTCGTCATCGGCCCTGTGTTTGAGTATCCAGTAAACAAAGTGCCTGACGACAATTGCGCCATCAACCCCGTATTCCGCCGCTATGTCTATATCAAACGAATGTTCCATCCCTGGATAAAATCGTCTCCCGTTACTCGTCGCTCGTGACCCGTGACCCATCATTCAAATTCTATGTTACGCCATCCGTGGATTATTCTACTCCACTTGGTAATAACGCCTTGTACTTACGCTCTTTAATGCTTTCAAAAAATGTCTGTTTCTTTGCGGAGTCATATACATACGGCAGGAACACTTCCAGAACCTCAACCTGAGCAAGTTCTATCATCGCCATTTGAATTTCGACCCAATCAGATAGTATTTTCCAAGCAGTACGTTCGGCCTGAACAGGTATTTTCTTTCTTGTTTCCGGCCTGGCCCTGTTTGATAAATTAGCCTCTAACTGCTTTTCGCATTGAGCGATCCTGGCAGGCAATTTGAAGTGTACATCTCTGCTATTTAGCGGTATCGTAAAGCAAATACAAGTCACTCTGCCATGAGGGTCATACTCTTTAAGAATTTGCCTTGCTCCATTTTGTGATAACTTGGCTTCAATATAAGAAATCGAACGCGCCGATGATATTGACGAGGTATAGTTTTTCAGTACCACTTTTTCACCTCAAATAAATCGTGACTCGTGCTATCTGTTTTACGGTGTTACCGCCGCTGCCTTGACAAGGTACGGCAGCATCTCTTTGATTAAGTCCGTCAGCGATTTCATCGCATCGGCCGCCAGGGCATTGGTTGTATTGTCCACGGCCCCGGCTTTGAGGGTGGTTTTGCCGTCCGGGTCCAGGCTTGCCGACAGGTCTGAGCCTTTGAAGTCCTGGAAGATAGTGGTCACCGTGACTTTGTAGGGAATCTTTGTTCCATCAGCCAGAACTTTGGTACTTTCCAGCGTCCCGGTCGCACAACCGGCCACCAAACACACCATTAAAACACACAACATTACCAGCATTACCATTGTTCTCATAATGCACATCCTTTCTACTTTCCGTTTTTAATAAACGACTTGAGCATACCAACGAGGCTGCTCTTTAGTTTTTTCGCATCGTTGCAAATTTGATTGAATTCTTCGGCTGTTATCTTGCCGTCCTCATTGGCCGCAATCACTGTATCCAGCAGGTTCCGCAGCGATTTTATACACATCACCAGCGGAATTATTGCCAGAATTGAAGTTACTATCATGGGCAGGGCCATTTGCAATACCCACAACCAAAATCCGCTAATTGCCAACATTTTTTACTGCTCCTTTCTGAAATTAAGGTTTCATCGCGTCCGTGCTAATTCTGCGAACAGCGTTCAATACCGTATGGTGTATAGCGGTCATAATTGTTAGATTTTTCCAGTTCTATGTGCCTGTCCACCCTGTCACATATATATTCCGGGTCGCCGGAAAAACCCCCAAGGCAGTATCGCTCAATACAAAGACAACAGTACCAGTACCTCACACTGAAACCAGAATCCGTTGAGATAGAAGTGATAATCTCACCACTCTCGAACACCCGGCCACATTCGATACACGGCTTCCATTCTCTGCCACTTGCAATACCTTGAGAAAATATCTTCATTCCTGCTTTTCCAGGTCTCGCATTAAAGGTAAAAATTCATTATCGATTACTTTCTTCAATTCATCTTCCCCCCAATTGGGATTTTCAAAATCCTTTTTGAGCATAGCGTCTCTTTTGATCCGTTCGGCTGGTTCCCTGTCCAACACTGCCTGCGAAGCTGGATTCATCGCCGTGCCTTTTACTTTGGTCTTAAAAGGCAAGTCCCAGTTGGCGATTATGGCCTCCCAGTCAATCTCATCCGGCTCGGCATCCGCACCGCCGACTCGCATAATATCTGTAAACTGCTGCTGAATATGCTCGAATCGAAGCACTTCTGGTTTTGAGTTTGCAAGTATCAGGTTGACCGGGTAAGTATTTCTCAGCCAGTCATGGACGGCGCAGTTGACGCACAGACCTTTGGGCTCTTTGGACCGCCGCAGCATCTTTGCCTTTGAACTTCGCGGCCCAGATACCTTGCAGCGGGCCTGGCACCGCTGGCAATGAATGACAGTTTCAGTGTTAAATAGTAACGGGTGTTCTTTTGCCATTACGGTCTCCCCAAGCACCGACGCTTGCGCGGTGCTTGACTGGGCCAAATCAAATCGTTATGCTCAACGCCATCCAGCCGCCGGCCTGCTTTGGTTGTGCCAACTCGAATGCTACATCCTGGATTACCAGTGCTCCAACTATGTCGTGATGCACTATTAAAATCCTGACAACTTTGGCAGTCTGTGCTTTTATCACAAGGCTTGTATTCGCCCCATTGCTTAAAGAAAAACGACACACCTGCAGCTTTGCACTGGTCCCTTAAAGACCGGGGATGGTCCGGGTGGAGCGGCCTTGCATCCCTGCCGGATTCGCCGCCGACAACTATCTGTGACAATTGCTGTAGCTGGTCTTTTGGAATGACGATGTTACCGAGACATGGCTCGATAGAAAGCCACTTGTGGCCGGGAATCTGTAAAAATTTGTCAAGTTTGTACAATTCGTCCTGGTTGCAGATGGTCAGGCCGGGATAGATATTAGGTAGAGGCCAAATAAGATTATGGTCATCCCCAAAACAATGGTCGCAATTGTCATCCCGCCCGCCGAGTTCAATGCTGATATTCCCACGAGTACAACGCCTATTTATATATCTCATCATCCTCTTTTCGCGTTTTGTCAAGAACAGAAACTCGTGCTGCAGACAAAGAGCGGCGATGGCCATAACTTTATCAATAAACTCAAACGGAACCTGCTCGTGAAACAAATCCGATTGACTGTTGACGAAAACAACCTGAGGTTTCTTGACTCGCAATGGTTGGTCAAGCCTGTCCTCAAATAGCTTGACTTCGCCCGTCCACCGGCCATCTTTTGTCAAGCCATCATATCTTGGATTATGTTTGTATCGCGTATCTGTAAGTTGCTTGGCCCAGCAATTATCGCAGCCTGGCGAGCAGTGAGTACAGCCGCCGGTCACGTTCCAGACTCTATCACAGTAATTTATTGCCGACTTGTTCATCTATGAACCGCCTTTTTGCTTTACTTTTTGCACTAAATGGTCCCAATGGTTATCTGGTCTGTGTATAAAATAACAACTCTTGCATACAGTAAAACCTCCCCACTCACCTTCCCAATTATCCGGCACTACTTCAGATTCATACATAGGCAAGCAATATATATGAGATATTTCTTTGCCGCATAAGACGCATTCTGTTATTCGGGGATTTAAGTTGATACAAAGAATATCAGTCATTACTCACCGCCTTTCTTTGCTTCTTTTTAGCCTGATACCAGTAGCATCCGAACGGCCTGCCTATTAAGCCTGATACGGCTCTACAAGTTGAACAGGGTCTATCGCTCCACTGGTGTCCGTCTATACCGATTGTTTCAACGACAGCATCCATTACAATATCAACTTGCACTCTAACCATCTGTTTAATCTCTGCATCCTCCATCAATCACCGCCTTTCCCAAGCACCGCTTGCGGTGCTTGGAACAAACTCTGCTGGCCGGCAAACTGCTCGGCTTTTGACATTCCCGTTTCCGCCTCTGTGATTCGCCCCTGGGCCTGTTCCTTGATATAATCGGGATTTAACTCAATCCCGCAGTAATTACGGCCCAGCCTTGCAGCCACGGCCGCTGTTGTACCCGAACCCATAAACGGGTCCAAAACAAGACAAGGGACAGTCTCTTTACTCCCGCAGTTACAGGTAGGCAGCCAGCCGAGGGTTGTTGTAGGATTTTCGTTTAACCAATTTTGGAGTTTCTGACCACTACCATAATCAAAATTTTGATATTGATTTCTACGTGTATCTGTTTTGGTTTCTTTTGGTACAACAGGTTTATCAACTATCCTTGCCCACGGCGCACCACACTTCGGGCAGCAGCCCTTCTGGCTGGTAGATACCTTTATGCACGGCTCGATAAGCTTTTCGGGGAACGTGGCATAATGCGCATCAGGATAAGCCTGCGGGTTTATACACCAGACATCACGGAGATTGCGATAACCCAATGCTTCGCATTGGAAACTTTCCCACGCGTCACCTCTATCCATTTTTGTTTCATCTTTTTGTACTCCAGCCTTTCTTATGCCTGTCCACACACCCGCTTCTCTAACCGCCTCCAAATCGCAGAAGTAATTCGGGCTTTTAGCCAGCAGGAAAAGATACTCGTGCGCCCGGGTAGGCCGCCAGCTCCCCTTTCTAAGCACAAGCCCGCCGTTGGGCTGGCATTTAGGACAGCCGGGGCAGTCCTGCCATTGAACTGCTGGCTTAAAACCCTTACCATCGTGGTCTTGTTGGGGCTTGTCGGGATTACTCCCAACGCGATATGCTTCATTGCCTCTGTCCGGTTGTTTTTTATATCCACATTCTTGGCATATTCCTTTTTTGTATGAACTTAAAGCCCCGCACTTCGGGCATTGTGTCACCCTATGCCTCTCCCACCGCCAGCCGTTCAGCGATTCAGGCATCGTAGAGCCGGAATACTTGTCGCAGAAACTCAGCGCCTTCGCCCAGATTGTATCGCTTCGCAGATACCAGTCATCGGCCTGCAGGGCCAGAGCTAGCCGCCAGGCAAGGCCGATAAGGTTGCCGTCTGCCAAATTATTAACTTTTGCTGTTCTTGCGTCTAATGAACCTGTATTGGTATCTTGTTTGTTGCCACCGCCACAGTTGCCGCCAGTATATTTATCCCCATAATTCAGCCACAGGACACTATCATCTCTGAGTACACGGCGGACTTGCCTAAACCCGATAATCAGCTTTTCGATATGTTCTTCGGGCGTCTTTTCCAGACCGAGCTGGCCGTTGACACCGTAATTTCGCTGGCCCCAGTAAGGTGGACTTGTTATGCAACAATGAAAGATGTTGCCCGGCAGTTCCGACAAAACGTCAGTCCAGTCCCCGCAGATAATTTTATTTATGTAGTTGTCTATCATCTCGTGGCTCGTGACTCGTTACTCGTGGCCTGTCACGGCTTTTTTATAATATTTTTTTGATGTTCCAACGGAATATCCTGAATGCAATGCAGCATGGGCTAGCATAAAATCCAAACAATGGTATTTTTCATGCAAGTTTACAATTGCTCTTTGATAAACACTGGCAAAGTTCTCGCGATTACCCCCTGTAATCCCGCCATCAAAATTAGTCTTCATATCCTTATATGCCCAATAATAAATCATCCCCGGGCCCTGATAAATTGACCTCCAAAACTCATTGTGCTTGTAATATACAAGGTCTTTTGCAAGCTTTTCTATTTCACAATCCCTGCCTGTATAACCAAAAATCCACCGATTTGTTTCTCTTGGCTTGTTATTGATAATTCCGATAGCAGGAAACCCTCGCCCATAATGTAGTCGAATTTGTAACATCAAATCATGATGATTTGCCAGCTTGTATTCTATACACAAATATTCCTTATTTCTTACATCTAACAAGAGCATATCCACTTGGTTATTACTGAAGTACGAATAAGGCACTTCCGCTTGACAGATTATCTGTCGGTTTTCTCCTATGAACAGCCCTAACAACATCTTTGTTGTGGCGATGCAAAACTGATTTTCGTTTTTATATTTGATGCTTTCTTTCTACCTTAATTAAAGCCGCCGAACATAGCGCAGAATCTTGTATAGAGCTGCTCATAAACGGCTCCGTATTTAAGTCCCATTCGTTTCATGTGGTCGATAACGTCTCTCGGCGACAGTCTGGTCAGCCGAAGCGGCGGCATCGGCGTCTGCAGATGCTCTAATCGCAGCATCTTGTCGTATTGATTGATTTTCATTAGCGTACCTTCCCAGCACCGCCCAGCACCGGCTTGCGGTGCTGGGCTGGGCTGGACATTATTGTTTTAATCCGAGCGATGTCCTTTTTAACTTTGCCGAACAAATCCGGGTTGCGTACATATTTGACTCTGCCGTGCGGCGAAGATTGACATCTTAGCTCAAAGAATCGCTGCTGAGCTGAACTAAGTAATTTCTCCAATTCCTGCAACGACCTGTCCCTTAGATATTCTGGACTATATTTTAAAGTAATATCATAGACCATTATTTCCCCTCTTTGATTGCATGGATAATAAGAATTACCTGCGGCGCAAAGATGGTTATGATTATTAAGATTACCGCCCCTGTAACTGTCATAAGTTGACTCCCTTCAACCTTTTCGTCGCTCGTTTCTCGTCGCTGGTGGCTCGTGTTAATTGTGCAGGTCCTCGGCCATGACATCTAAAATCGACTGTTTCGTATAAAAGTTTTCATCTACCAGCGCCTGCAGGTTGCGCACGGCATCTACAAGGACACAATGTTTGCGTGCCTCGTCGCTTGTGACTTGTGGCTCGTTTTGTTTTTCTTTTTCAGGTGACATTTTTGGTCTCCAACAGTTCGGGTGTGGAATGGATGTCGCCGATCTTAATAGGTTGATTGACATATTCCGCAACTCTATAACAGAGTTGTCTTTCTTTCATTACAGGACATTTGAACCAGAAACAGCCTTGTTCCTTTACTATTACCCAGGGAAGTGACTGGCCATGCCTTTTGAAAATATCACCTTCCCACCAACCCAAATCTTTGCCGTTCTTGTCTTTGAGGCCGGTTGGCCACATAACTTTAAAATATCCGGGATGTTTCAAAACCCAATCTAAAGAAGAATGTTGGCGAGGGTCTTTTGTTGACCTATAAATATAAAGCCCAATTTTTTTATGGCTGCAACCTACAACATCTTCCTCCCATCTGGCAGGCAACATCATTTCTTTTTCTACTTTATCCCATACTCTTGGTAATCTTATATTATTGCTCATAGTTCACCTCGTTTTACGGGCCAGCCCGGCGGCATACACCGCCGGGAAGAGTCGTCCTATATTTTTTCTCCGGCCCTTTGTTCTTAGGGTTATTATTTACCGCTTTCGCGGATTGTTTATTAAAGTCCCGCACCTCGCTATCCATAGAAGCGCGGAACTTCGGAGGAGGGTGATGAAAAGCTCTTTTCAATTTACTATTGACTATTGACGATTATTACTGGCCGGCAGGAATCACTCACGGAAAAACCTGCCGGCCTTATTTGGCGGAGGGGGGGGAGTCCGCCAGCTATACTATCGATATTTATTATTGCAGCCAGCACCCTTTTTTCGGTGTTGACTTATTGTGCAATCTTTCGTTATCCGCTCGACACGCAGGAGGTCGTTGGTTCAAGTCCAATACCGCCCACTTAGATTGTGGGCTCGACCTGCAATCCTCCGGGGCTGTCAGCGGACTTGGTGGTCATGCGACAGCCCTTTTTTATACTATTATTAAGGATTCCGCGTGCCGATTCTAACATTGACTCCCTTACAGCGGTGTAATAAGTCATAAGTGTCTCAGTCTTTGAGTGACCGGAAAGTGCTTTAACAACGTGCAAAGGTATGTGACCTTCTAAGGCTGCTGTTATAAATGTTCGCCTCAAATCGTGAAAACTACCTGCCAGTTTACCAAAGGCCGCCATCTGCAAATCCCGAAAATCCCTGTTGAAATTCTGGTCGGGAGTTTTTCTTCTCGTCTCAGTCAATAAGCCCCGTTTTTGTAATCGTAGGCTGTTCTCATATACCCGAACACTCACGGCTGGATAGTAACAGGCCGTCAAAGCCAGATAATCATCAAAGCTGTCCGGCATCGGAATCGCCCTGCATTCGTGGTCTTTGGCAGCCCAGGGCCAGGTTGTTTCAGTTTCTCTTTTAGGCTCGACAAAGATATATCCGTCCCTGATGTTATCTCTTGTGATATTAAGAACTGCACCACGTCTTAATCCGCACCGGCCCAGCAGTAACCGAATCTGCCATATCGGGCTTGCATACTCCATCATCTGCCAGAAATGTTCGCTTTCCCAGATATGGATTTTGTTCTGGCCGACCTTGAACTGCTTTACCTTCGCCATCGGGTTTTCAGGCATCAACTTCTTTACTTCCACCGCCCACTGCAAGACAGAGCCTACATCCCGCATCATTATATTTGCGGAACTTTTTGCCAGACCACGACCCACTAACAGATACCGCTTATAATGCTCGCAGTGGTCTAAAGTGAGGCTGTTGATGAGCTTATCACCGAGAACTTCGACAAGATAGCGGAACGCCCGCCGCTTGCCGTCCTTCGTCTTGTGGGCAAGATAGAAGTTTTCCTGTAGATAGAGACTGATTGCGCTTGTGAGCTTGACCATTTTTCCATCCTCCTAAATTTCGGGTTACTTGGTGGTTTTACCTATATTACCAAAATTTAGCAGGCGCGTCAAACCAACTAAGCCAACACCCTGTTTTCACCCATTAACTTGTCAAATAGCGTATTATTAAACCGTGTCCGGCCCTTTGGGTCGCCTGGAACTACGGCTTGTTTGGCCAATTATCCGCAATCTCTTGGATCGCCCTGCGGTCTTTTTTTTGCTGCTTAAGTCGTACTATCCGCAAATCCTCGTCTGTGAGGCCATCAACTTCCTTTTTAATCAATGATGTAATCACTTTCGGGTCGAGAGCGTCAAGCTCCCACGATTTATTGCCATACTTATTCATATAGGTCCCGCACCGACTATCTGTAAGTTTTGCGGGGTTGGGAGGCGGGGAATATTGCTCGACCTGGTCCATATTCAACGCAATACGATTTACCAGGGCATTGCACCCAAACATTTCAAGTCTTTTTTGAATGTCCCGGGTCATATCAATACCACTGGGGTCGTGGTCTCCCAAATGCAGGACAATCACTTGTTTGTCATGGTTCCCCGCTTCCTCCATGAAACGGTCGTAGGCCGCCTCAAACATTGCTGATTGACTCACATACCCGCGACAGGAAAAATAGCGAACGTCTAAGTCTGTGCACACCCTTTCCAACACCCCTATCAAGGCATCCTTCTCAACCCAAACCTCAATGTAATACGGCTGGTCTATCCGTGTATCCAAGCGGTATTGCTTTGCGCAAGTTTGTATAATTTCAGCAGGACTGTCCCAATGCGAATTCCCCCGAACCTGCCGGGTTCGGTCCACAATTGCCCTCCAGGATATTAAACCTGCTAAGCGTGCGTTGTTAACAATGCTGCCAAGCCTGTTATATTCTTTGTCGCTGTTTGAAATGATGCCCCGTGCTACAAACTGATAATATAATTGACGCAGGGTCAAATCATACCCATCGGCCTGGTACTCGGCAATGATTGCATTTGCTGTCTCAATAACACTCAAGGTTGTGGCTCTAAAGCTGAATTTTTGAAAAGCATGTTTCATTTTCAGTTCCGTTTGATTTGTGCCAGGGCACACTGAGCGGCCGCTATAAATCTTTTTGTGTTGTTCTGTAATGTGTAAGATCCTGACGACTGGTAGTTCTTAACGTCCGGCAGGTCGAGAATATCTGTGGCTGATTTTAATTCTGTTTCGACAAAGCCTTTCAGCGTTTCCATAATATTGTCCGCCGTTTCGGCGATGGTAAGTACATTATCAAGTCTGGCCTTCAGGTCCCTTATTTTTATCGCCTGCTCTTTGAGCACCTGCACGATGATCGTTTGCCTTTTCAATTCGAAAAATCCTTTGTGTTGGGGATATCGGTTGATAAATTTTTCTGCGTAATATGCCGTAAGTTTGCCATCAACATTGAATTCGAACTCATTGTGTTTGACAATTCGGTTATATTTGATAATTTCAAAAATCGCTTCTGCCTTATAATGTTTGACGCGATTTATCAAATCGAACGTTATGGCCCGGAACTGGTGCCAGATTTCCGGGTGGTCAAAGTCATATCGCAGAAAGTTAGTCAGTTCTGGCTCGAACAATGTTTTTTTGGCGTCAGCCATCTGCGTCATTTTGAAAAATCCAGTGCTTTTTAGGAACCTCGAATCGAATTTTTAACCAATCTTTTTGCAATGTTAAGTACTCTGCGTTTGCCAAATCATTAGAATAAATACTTATAACGGATGGATCCCAAACAACCCGACCATCCGGCAACCTTTCCATCAGTTCCATAAAATACGCGATGTGATGTAGCTGCTTAAAAACATCAAGCGGCATTTCCTTTGTCACTTCAATAACTACCGTCTCAATTACTTCTGCGCGTAGAAAATCAAATTCAAGCTGATTTTGTAATTCCGTCTGCGTCATTTTTTACGCGACCCCCTGCTTACATACCCTTTTCCCTGCGTTCGTTGATTCTGCGCGCCAACCAGGCCTCTCAGGCACGTGGTTGGAGCTATCCTGGTACGGTCTATACGGGTACAATGGACATTCTGAGGAGGTGCATCGCCGCACATCCTCTTTTTGCCAGCCTACGCATTCGATACAAAACGCTTTTATTGCGGCTTTCATACTCTTGCCGCGCATGGCCTTGTCATAATTGGCCCTGTGTATCGCAGGTATCCGCTGCCGCTTTTCCGCTATTAGCGGTTCGTGCGTCATTTCAGCTTTTTCCCGATGTTAAAATAGGTAACTTTGCTATTGACACCGCCCTGCTGGGTTGCTTTAATGCACCGGCAATGATGGAGGCAGGGTTAATCGACAAGACTGGGGCAGGCCCACCGTCCATGGCGGTCTGTCCACTGTCCATAGCGGCCCGCCCCGGGCTCGGTACGACCGAACCCTCTGTAATGTCAAAATAAAGAAGGGCCCGGCAGGTTCTCCGGCTCTCAGCAAGGGAATGGCCACCAGGCCCTATCGCACGGACTTTGTTATGGTTTGTTTCTTTTGGGCTTGGATTCGCTGAGAGCATGGTTATATTTCGGCATGAGTGTGGGTTTTTGTCAAGGGGAAAATTGTAATATTTCTGTAAAATTGTTGTAGTGCGTATCTGCAATTTTTTTGAAATTTTTGTAATTACCAATAACTAAAGGAGTTATATAATTGACAAAGACGGGAACTGCTATGAGAAAAAATGAGAAAATTACAACTGGTTGGCAAATACCCATGGACGTCAAAGAGAAGTTTGTAAATTTTTGTGTAAAAGTTGGTGCTCTTGCTCAAGAAGATTGTGCTGGAGCTTTAACTATTTGGCCATATCTGCCACCTGCTATTCGTGAGCAGGCGAAGCTTCAGGCAAAGGGTATTGCTGCTGTTGATGAGAAGTTCTGGGATGCGTTTCGGGCCGGCTTGGAACTTGCATTGCAAGCCCAATCAGATACCCGGCAAGAAAAGCGGGGAAATAAGCCCCGCCGTAAGTAAGTTCTTTGACAATTTCGGCGATTTGCTTTTCATCATCCGACATGACTGCAACCTCCAATCCTTAAAGGTTTTATGTCGGCCCCCCTATAAGCCTTCCTTTGCCTTGAAGGGTCGGCTAATAATGAGTATTGTGCATTATGATAACAGCAGGGGGATTGTCAAACAGGATTTGCCTATTTTCACATTCGTGTTTGGTAGAATTCTTTAGCGAAAGGGGAAAAATGAGAAAAGCACTTATCTGTATCATTGTAATTGTATTTTGTACATTAATTGCGTATGGTCACTCAGGACGAACGGACGCCAGCGGCGGTCATCGCAATCGAAAGACCGGGGGATATCATTATCACAACTCAGGCCGCAGCACATCTTCTCCAAAAATGTCTTTGCCTTCTTATGGTGTTTCCCCCAAGCCGGCAATTGGTACTCGAAAACCTGTCAGAACCGTCAAAAGCTACTCGCCAGGGACCGACAATTCGGCTCAGAAATGGGAATATGCCTGTTTTCAATATGCACAAGGCACTGTCTGTATCTGGAAAACCCCGACCGGGATGGTGGACAGCCAATCTATTACCGAACTTTACACAAAGCTGAAAATCCCATCGAGCAAACTGCCTTTTCCACCCAGTTTTAACATGTTAAATTATGCAGGGCGGCAGGGCTGGGAATTAGTTGATATTTGCTCCGAAGACCATTCAACCACCGGCATGTTTATATTCTGGTTCAAACGGCC
>SDBT01010361.1_pt1 | contig 15056 bp, 10 predicted proteins | sample 2277101 | NCBI WGS metagenome assembly SDBT01 (sample SAMN10404973, study PRJNA504765) | marine sediment metagenome | isolation source: marine sediment core GS10_PC15, 103 cmbsf | place: Arctic Ocean: Southern Knipovich Ridge | collected 2010 | reverse complement strand
TGATCATGAAGAACTTTTTTTGACACAAAGTGTGCCGCATAGATGGGATAGTAATTCAGATATAGAAGTTCATTTGTTGGTTTGTTTATCAGATGCAGAAGATGAAGGTGATTATTTTAAATTTCAATTATCTTGGAATAATGTAGCTGATAACAGTGATGTAGTCCCTGCAACTACTCATGATGTGACAGTTGAGCAAATAAACCAATCCCAGATTGCAGAGCAGTTTAATGTTCAAGGTACCGATGGGACGACAGTGCCATTTTTTGCATTTGCTTCCGCCCTGACGGCTCTCGGCGTTTGTGAATTTGCCGGACAGTTAAATCTTGTATCACAGGATTCACTTACCAGGCAGAAAACCCAGAAAGAAATGTCGCTCACGGCCAAAGCTATCGTGGCAATTGTTTTGCTGTCTATCGCAGTTGTGTACCCTCTCAAAATGAAAACAAGAAGCATCGAAGCTGCCTCGGCTAGAATTGAAACTGATATCTCAGAGACTACGCCAATGCAGGAAAAGATAGCTGATTTAGAAGAGCAAATCAAACAATTGAAAGAAAAACAGTTAGCTTATGTTGCAGCCGGCCAGAAGTTGACCGATATTCCGTGGGCACAGGCCTTGAGAGCCATAGGTGATGCCGTGCCTGATGCGGTAAGAATAGTCGACATTTCAACGGCGGCGTCGGCAAATTTTACGCTTGTTGGAGAAGCACTTGCCGAAACTGATGTTTACACTTTCGCGAGAAAATTACAGAACGCCAAGCTTATCGACAGTGCCAAAGTAGAAGAAATAGAGTACGACAACAGCAACGCTAAGACCATTATTGACTACAAAATCATTTGCAAAGTGCGGCTGCCAGAAAGTAATTTATGATCACAGAGAGGTTAGCAAAACTTGATAAAACGAAGAGAATATCAGCGGCCGTTTTGGCACTATTGGTGACTGCCTGCTTCTGCTATTCTACCGTGACCAGGCATTCTGTTGTGAAACTGCGAGAGGCTAAGGCGAAATACACTCGCACGAAGGCTGCACATACCGGCATTGAAACTCAGCAACTGCCTCTGCTTGCGCAGAGCCTCGGAAAACAACTTGAGAATAGAAAAAGCCAACTTGAAGAACAAGAGCAGAAATTTTTCAGCAGCAAGCAGGTGTTGGAGTTCTTCGAAAGCATAAACACGCTTGTGCTGGCACACAAGTTAAAACCCATATCGAGAATAATTTCGGAACCGAAGAGGCTTGTTGTGGCCGAGAAAGCTGAACCAGGACAGCAACTGCCGGACACACAATCGGCGAAAATTGCCGTCTCCGGCAGCTATTTTGACATTGTCAATTTTGTGAACGAGCTGACGGACCGGCCACAAAAAATTTGCATTACAAATTTACATATAGCGCTGCCACCCGGTGAGAAATCTAATCCAAGAGCGTCATTTTCGATTTCTGTGCTCATCCAGCGTTTAAGCACGCCTTCGCACAAAACAGACGTCCCTACGACAGATGCAGCAGGCCCAACCGTTACCTCCGGCCCTGAAGTCGACGGTCAAATTTCGGCGTCCCGCGTAACAAGGCTTCGCGACCCTATGCAGTTCGGTTTAGCGAACACTACTCAGGCAGAGCACAGCAAGCTAATTGTAAAAGCTATTGTCTATAGCAAGGATAATCCCTCTGCGGTGGTTGCAAACAAAATAGTGCACGAAGGTGATGAAGTGTTGGGCGTAACCATCGTAAAAATAAATACAGATAGCGTCGAGTTCGAAATGAACGACAAAAGATGGACCCAAAAGGTTCAACGTTAAAAGAAATACAGGTAGCAGTGGTATTGCCTTAATGGTTGAGTATGTTATCCAAACTATTCGCAAAGAAAACAGATATAAAGAGAATATTGGTAGTTGATGACGAGCCGGGTCAGGTCATGGTCGTAAGCAAGTTTCTTAAGCATAACGGCTATGAGGTCATAACGGCCAATGACGGCCTCGAGTGCATTGCCAAAGCAGAAAATGAACCGCCGGATCTTATCCTGCTTGACAATGTAATGCCGAATATGGACGGACAGACAGCTTTAGGGAAACTGCGAGCCTCAGAGAAAACAGAGTGTATCCCGGTGATAATGGTCACAGCCCTTTCAAGTAAAGAGAATATAGCCAGTGCTCAAAAGGGTGGAGCCGTCGAGTATGTTGTCAAGCCATTTGACTATACAGTATTACTCGAAAAAATCGCCAAGGCTTTGAAATCCAAACGTAATGGGGCATGATTAACCCATACTGATTTTCAAGTGAGTTGCCAAATGGAAACTAAGACAATAGAAAAAACACACTTTATCGTGGAAAAGGACCTGATAAGAGCCTTGCTGGTAGAGGATGACGAAATTGACAGCCGATTAACTAAACGGATTCTGGCCAACTGTTCACAACCTATTAAATTCGCTATTGAATCAGTTAGGACCCTTTCAGAAGCAGTTGAGTACCTTGGCAGTAGAGAATATGACGTTGTACTGCTTGACCTGGGACTTCCTGACAGCAGCGGGATTGAGACGGTTCAAAAGGTCAGTGAAGTTAATCCACACGTATCTATCGTGGTGTTGACAGGATTGGATGATGAAGAAACGGGCCTTTCAGCTATAAGAAGTGGCGCAACGGATTACCTGGCCAAGGGCCTACTATTAGAGAATTTGCTGGTTCGGACGGTTCTTTATGCTTTGGAACGCAAGCAGGCTGAAGAAAAAAAAATTCAAGCAGCCCAGCAATGGAGGACAACCTTTGACTCCATTACAGAAATGATTTCGATTCATGATAAGAATTACAGAATCGTCAGGGTCAATACGTCTTTGGCCAGATTCTTTAAAAAAGAACCTAAAGAGCTCATTGGCAAACGCTGTTATGAACTATTCTGTGGCTTAAAAGAGCCTTGCTCAAATTGTCCTCATACACAGACCCTCGAGACCAAGAAACCAGCCACTCTTGAGTTTTTTGAACCACACCTGGGGATTCATCTTGGTATGTCTACATCGCCGATATTTGATGAGGAAGGCGAAGTTACAGGCTCAGTTCATTTAACCAAAAACATTACAGAGCGCAAGCTGGCGGAGGAAAAACTTATAAAGGCAAACGAGAAGCTGGAAGAATATAATCAGTTAAAGGACGAATTTGTCTCTACCGCTTCGCACGAACTGCGTACACCGCTTTCAATCATTATGGGAGCGATAAAGCTTGTTCTGGATGAAATACCAGGCAAGATAGTCCAGGAACAAAGGGATGTTTTAGCTGAGGCGATGAAAAATGTGCAAAGGCTCACTAATACTGTTGATTCCCTGCTGAACATATCCAAGATAGAATCCGGTAAAATGGATTGGCAAGCGGTGTCTGTAAATATTTGTGAACTCATTGGCGATACCGTTTCTAATTGCAAGGCTCTTGCCCGGGAAAACGGCATCTCTCTCGATTACGAAGTTCCCCGAAGAAGTATCGATATTCGCGTTGACCCGGATAAGACTAAGCAGGTTCTGATAAATCTTATTTCCAACAGCCTCAAATTTACGCCCAAAGGAGGCTGGGTCAAGGTAATTTGTGCCGAGCATGACAGGGAAATCCTGGTTTCTGTCGAAGATTGCGGCGTGGGAATTGCACAAGAAGATTTGCCAAAGTTATTCGATAAGTTTACCCAATTCGGCAGAAGAGCAGGCCCAGGAGAAAAAGGAACGGGCTTGGGCCTTGCAATCTCCAAGCAGATCGTCGAGCTGGCGAAGGGACGAATCTGGGCGGAAAGTGAGCCTGGCAAAGGCTCAAAGTTCACATTCACCCTGCCCAAGAAATAAAACGGATGGTGAAGCAAAACCGTGTTTTCTGCGCGTGAGTATGGAATACTCCGACCTTGACTAAAGCAAATCCGGATTCACTCTCCGTTTACAGCAATGGCGAATACCGGCATTGCGTGCTTTGTTGGTGGGCGTCTCAAAAATCCTGGTTTGTCCTTTGAAATTTGCCTAAAAAAAAGTTCTATTAATTTGAAATTTTATTTGACCTATTTTCTGCGGGTCTTACAATTGTCTGATAGTAATAAGGTGGGCAAAATATGGCGGGGACAATCGGCTCAATATGTTGGCCGGTGCTGAAGGAATCTCCCTTGTGGAGGGGAGCTTTGGCACACACAAGCCAGGGGATGGCTGTAAAGGGGGGGGTACCCCAAATCCGGGTGTTCTTTTTCTTATCCTAAAGATGTGCAGGGTCTTTATTTATAAAGGGAAGACGGGCTAACTAATGGAAAACAAAAAAGTCAAAAAACAGGTCAGAAAAACAAAGGGTACAAAGGGGAAGATTGTACCGCTCCACACCAAACGCAAGGATGCAGAGAAGTTGGCTCCAACAGTCGGGGCGGACCTGCCGGAACCAAAGAGAAAAACGGGAATTGATATATTGGGTGAAGTTCAATGGGGAACGCACTTCTGCGTTTTCTATCACACCAAACAGGATTTGATTGATATTCTCGTGCCGTATTTCAAAGCGGGACTGGAAAACAATGAATTTTGTATGTGGATTACCTCAGAGCCATTAAGTGCTGAAGATGCTGAGAAGTCATTGAGTCAAGCGGTCACGAACTTAGATGATTATATCAAAAAGGGGCAGATTGAGATTCTGGACTACAGCGACTGGTACACAAAATCAGAGGCCTTCGAACCCGATAGAATTTTGCAGGGCTGGGTCCAAAAGCACGACCAGGCTGTGAAAAACGGCTTTGACGGCCTACGCGTTACCGGAAATACTCTTTGGCTTGAGAAAAAGGACTGGGCAAAATTCACTGATTACGAAGCGGTAGTAAACAGTGTCATCGGCAAATACAAAATGCTCACCGTCTGCACCTATTCCCTTGAAAAATGCGGAGCATCGGAAATCCTTGATGCCGAGAACAACCACCAATTTTCTCTCATCAAATGGCGGGGCGACTGGAAGATTCTTGAAAGTTCCAGCAAAAACCAGTTAGAGGCGAGGCTCGCCGAGCAAACGGCTATTGCCAAGGCGCTTGAACGCAGCAAAAAGGATTGGGCAAAGACCTTCAATGCTATGTCTGACTGGGTCGCATTGATTGACCTTAAAGGCCGAATACTCCGCACCAACCGAGCAGGAGAGAATTTTACCGGCAGGACCTTAGACGAGATAATCGGCCAGTCCTGCTGCAGGTTAGTTCACGGCTCAGAGAAACATATACCAGGCTGCCCTCTGCTAAAGATGCGCGAGACCGGTCAGCAAGCGAGTATAGAACTTCAAGTGCCGGATACAGACCAATGGCTGATGGTCACAACGGACCCGGTAACCGATGAAGAAGGCGAAATCATAGGCGCAGTTCACGCCACGCGAGACATCACCGAACGCAAACAAGCGGAACAGAGTCTTCAGGAAGCAGAAGCGGAGCTAAAGCACACTATTGAAGTTGTGCCGGGTATCATTGCTAAGGCAAATGCCCATACCGGTTATTTTACAAACTGCAATCCGGCTTTGAGTAGCATATTGGGTTTCTCTTCTGAGGAATTCCTGGCGCGGCCATTTATCGAGTTTATTCATCCGGACGACCGCCAAAGTACTATCAATGAAGTAGAAAAGCAGTTTAAGGGTAGTCCGGTTGCAAGATTTGAAAACCGCTACATTTGTAAGGACGGGGCTTACAAATGGTTAGAATGGAGGGCAACGGCAGCTGACGAGAAGGGAGTAGTATATGCTGCCGCTACAGACATCACGGAGCGCAAGCGGGCGGAGGAGGCGCTGAGAAAATCAGAGGAGCACTACCGGATGCTGGCTGAGAGCATCAATGACGGTCTGGCGCAGCTTGATGAGGATGGCAGGTATGTCTATGTCAACAAGAGGCATGCCGAGATATTTGGCTGCTCAACGAATAAAATGGTTGGAAGGCATTGGAGCGAGTTCTTTGACGAAGAGGCACGGAAGATAATAGAGAGACAACTAACTGAAAGAAGAAAAGGGAAGGCTGATGCGTATGAGGTTAAAAATACAACAAAAGACGACCGGCGGATTTGGCTTCGTATATCACCGCAGCCGATATTTGATGCAGATGGCAAATTTAGGGGCAGTATCGTGATACTGACCGACATCACCGAGTGTAAGCAGGCGATGGAGCAAATTTCGAAGCTGGCAAGGTTTCCTGCTGAAAACCCGAACCCGGTATTGCGCGTTTCCGGCTATGGGACGGTCATATATGGCAACAAGGCCGGCGGGCCATTGTTGAAGGTTTGGCAGTGCCGGACAGGCAAGTCTCTACCGGCTGAGTGGCATGAGGTTGTACTGGATGCGCTAAGCTCCGGACAGAGCCAGCAGACGGAAGTCAAGTGTGATGGACGCATATTCTCACTGACATTCGCTCCGGTGACGGATGCCAACTACGTCAATGTTTATGGTCTTGACATCACGGAGCGCAAGAAGGCAGAGAAAAAGCTTCTCGAGGACCAAGAGCAGCTTCGCTCCATGGCATCCGAATTGTCGTTGGCGGAAGAACGTGAAAGAAGATGTATCGCAGAAGGATTGCATGATGAGATAAGTCAGCCTTTAGCCTTCTTAAATATTAAGCTGGATTTACTTAAAAAGTCCACAAATGAGCGCAGCTTTGTTGATTCCTTTAGTGAGATGAAGACAATAATAGGCAAGCTTATTAGTTCGGCGCGAACTTTCACATTTGACCTGAGCTCTCCTGTTCTGTCCGAGCTGGGGCTTGAAGCGGGAATTGAAGATTGGCTAAACAGAAATATCCAGGCAAAGCACGGAATCGCAACTACATTCGAAGATGATGGACAGATTAAACCTTTAGATGACGATATGTGTGGTTTCCTGTTCAAGGCAGTAAGGGAACTGTTGGTAAATGTAGTCAAACACGCCAAAGCAAGCAGCGTGAAGGTTTCAATTGTAAGAGATGAGGACAAGATAAAAATCCGTGTGGAAGATAATGGTGTAGGTTTTAATCCTGCCGGGAAAAAAGGCAGGTTTTTTGACCCTTCAGGTTACGGTCTTTTTAGTATACATGAGCGATTGAATTATTTACGAGGCAGTTTCGATATTGAATCCAAAGTGGGCCATGGAACTCGAGTTACGTTGGTGGCGCCATTAAAAATTCAGGGAACAGAAGTGAAAAGGGGGTTACAATGAGCATAAAGATAGTGATAGTGGATGACCATGGAATAATGCGAGAGGGGCTTCACTTATTGATTGAACAACAGGAAGATATGGAGGTGATTGACGAGGCAGCTGATGGGCGAGAGGCCGTAGAGCTTGTGCGGCAGCTTAAGCCTAATGTAGTGCTTATGGATGTCAAAATGTCTGAGCTAAACGGCATTGAGGCCACTCGACAAATCGTAAAGGAAGATCCCAGCACGAGAGTTTTGGCGCTTTCGGCATACCCTAATAAACATTTTGTGATAGATATGATCAAGGCAGGTGCCTCGGGATATATCCTTAAGGAAAGCTTAACCGACGAATTGATCCGGGCTATTAATGTAGTTATGGCCGGTCAACTGTACTTATGCCCAAAGGTAACGAAATATTTTATTGATGAAGTCATAGGTCCTGACCCTGAGCATTCGTCACTGAGTAAGCTGACAGGGAAGGAACGCGAACTACTTCAACTGTTAGCCGAAGGCAAGTCAACTAAGGAAGCAGCGAGGATACTTCACGTCGGCGTTAAGACAGTTGATGCCAGGCGTCGTGACCTAATGAAAAAACTCGACAGGTATACTATAGCGGAGCTAACCAAAATTGCCATTATTGAGGGCTTGACACCTCTTGAATGCTGACCGGCCTTATTGAAGAGTAATATCATGCTTTTCAGGGTGTTTAACAGGCCTTTTACACCTGCGATGCCTGGTTCGGCGGACTTGCCAGTAAAAACCACCCCACAATCCAAAGGTTTGCCTGGGGTTCTCTCACGCATTTTTCTGATAGTTAATATGTATTTTACCATCCCCAATATAGATTTACGCTGTGCCGAATTTTCCAAAATACGTGTGTATAGTTTTCGCTTATGCAGCCGATTGGTCTTTAAGACAATGCCTTGTTCAGTCAACGGCTTGTTATGGAGAATAAGTCGTGGGCAGCAAACAGTCCGGTCGGCGGCTTGTTATGGAGAATAGGTCGCTGACCATTTTTGGCGAAAAAATGTTCGATCTTTCTAAAAATTTGGCAAAGACTCCGGTCAACACTCAATCAAGGCGCTCTGAAAAAATCAGAAGTAATACCTGTCTCATTTTACAGTACTATAGAGTTGCACTACTCTGCCACGACCCACTACAGTTGGCAGTAGAACCACGCAAGTTTGAAAAACAAATGGAATATTTGGCAAACGACTTTAATGTGATATCGATGGACGAAATGAAGCAACATTTGGAAACTGCAACGCCTTTTAGAGAGAAAACTGTGGTGGTAACATTCGATGGCGGCTATGCTGACGTACTCTACACAGCAAAAGAAGTCCTTGAAAGATGCGAAGTTTCTGCAACAGTGTTCGCTGCTTCGGCTAACATTATAAAGGGGAGACAATTCTGGCCGAATGAATTAGAAAACTTTCTCATTGCAAACCATTTTCAAGGCCAACTGGAGGTAGAGATAGGCGACCAATTGTATAACTGGCCCTTGATGAACCAGCATGATAGGTTCCAGGCTTACGATGATTTGTATTCAATCTTATCCAACAAAACACTGTCAGAACAAGAAACAATCGTTGAACAAATCAATCGAAGCTTAGACCTGCAAGCCGAGGAGCTTGATAACCATAGATCAATGGGTGCTCAGGAACTCAAAAAGCTTGAGGAAGGAGGATTGATTACAATCGGCGGACACACACACAATTACGTAAAGCTATCATCGCTGCCTAAATGGCAACAAGTTGAGGAAATATCAAAAAACAAGGATGTATTACAGGAAGTATTAGGACACTGTATCGAATATTTTTCTTATCCGTTTGGGAACGACGATAGCCACACTGCGGAAACTACTGATATTTTGAAGGATTTTGGCTTTAGCCTGGCATGTGGTAATTGTTATGGTACGGTTAACCTCGCCGAGGAAACAAACTATTATGATTTACCCAGAGTTAAGGTCGGAAATTGGAACCCATTCACTTTTTATAGATTTATAAAAGGATTTTTAAGCTAATTAGCCTTTTGTGATTTAACGCTGTTCCGGAAGCTATTAACCTCACAGAGGAACACAACAACTTCAGCACAAAAACATGAGGAAAAGATAGATGGTATTTCTTTGAAAGTTGCCACAACTTGTTGACGATTGGAATATTACACGGAATCTTTAAGCAATTTTACACGTGGAATTGCTTCACAAATGCTTCCGCAGAAAATAATGAGGACAATCATGGGAATAAAAATACTGATTGCAGATGATCATAAGATTGTGCGTGAAGCCATCGGTTCTATGCTGAACAATGAACTTGGTCTGGAAGTTGTTGGCCAGGCGGAAGATGGTCGAATAGCAGTACAACTCGCTCGAGAATTACAACCTAATGTCATTGTTATGGATATCGCAATGCCCAATCTTAATGGCATTGAGGCCACCCGCCAAATAGTTCACGAACTGCCCGGCGTCAAGATAATAGCCTTATCAGAACGTTCTGACAGGCGTTCTGTGCTCGAAATGCTTAAAGCAGGAGCATCGGGTTACGTTCTGAAGCAATGTGCATTCCAAGAACTGGTCTCAGCCATACGGAATGTTGTTTCAAACCAGACTTACCTCAGCCCCCAGGTAAGTGGAACAGTTGTTGAAGGATACATACGTCGCTTGTCGAAACATGATGATTCGGCCTACTCAGTATTAACACCCAGGGAGCGCGAAGTGCTCCAATTAATCGCGGAGGGCAAGTCGACGAAGGTAATCGCAAAAGAATTGTATGTTAGTGCAAAAACTATTGACTGGCACCGTAGCCAACTCATGAAAAAATTAGGCGTGCAAAGCGTGGCCGAGCTTGTTAAGTATGCCATAAGTGAGGGATTGACTTGCGCTTATATCTAACATGACTTAAAGTAACGAAATAATGCTGCCATCAGCAGTTTACAAACATCGGCGAGGCAGGGTGTCGCACCGGTCTCCCCCCCAGCCGGTTTCACCCTCTCGCCATTTTTTCGCACATACCCTTAAACCAATATTACTTAAAAGCCATTTCATAACCTCTCAGAGCCGCGCTATCAGCATCAAAAACGCCCGTTTTGGGGGTTATGAAATGGGCTGTAGGTTGATCCTTGACCAGCAGGGATTGCAGGCCACTCGATTTCCCGCGCCTTTGCAACCAGATTTTTTGAGCCCCAAAAACCAGGAATAACCTGGTTAAATAGGCTGGTAATATATCCGAAAGTCTCTTTGAAAAGATTGACGCGTGACGTAAGAGCTGGAACGTTTAAGACTATAGTATTTGTTTCGAAAAAACGAAAAATTTGAAAGGGTGTCGGTATGAGTTTCACATGTGAGAATAAGACAAAATGTTTTTGGTCCAAGCAAACTTTTTGTTTAATGATGTGGTTGAGCGTAGTTTTGTCGCCACCGTTCGGTAAAGTGGGGCTGGCAGCGGAAAACGAAAGCCTACAGCACTACAAAATGCTTTCGGCCGTAGAATATACAGGCAAGGGCCAGTTTCGGAGTCAGGCCAAAACGCTATTTACGCTAAGGAAGCAACCTTTATCTGATGATAAAGTGCGATATTTTCTTTCTGTAAATAATTTTGACCTGGTTGGGGACAGTCTACATTCTGAACAGCAGTCCTCTTTCAAAGACCTTTCATTCGTCATTGACAGAAAGACCAGACATTTATCAGGGGACGGCGAAAACTTAGCACTTTGGGGAAAGATAAACAATGAATGTGTCAAATCCTTCACAAAAGTGACAAGGAAGAATATTGGCAAAACATGGAAACAATCTTTCAACTTGTCCTCACTTGGTAATTCGCTTCCCGACGAGCTGAAATTTACCGTAACGGCGATACAAGTAAAAACAAAAGTGTTTGGCGAAATGATAGCGGTAAGGGCATTATCGGAGCCTTTTGTTGTTAAGGTCGCCAAAGAAAAAGGGGGCGTAGGACCTATTCAATCCAAGATTAACGCCGTTTACCTTTTCAGCCCTGGAATTGAGGACATTTACATGAGCATATCCGTTTTTGAGGCAACAACAAATATCAATGGTTTCAAAGAGAAGCTACGGCGTGAAGTCGCAACATACACGACCGATGCAATGGGAGTATCGGCCGACTTTAGTGGTTTAGACAAAAACTTTGAAAAGCTCGTGAGAAAATTGGGGCTGAAAAGGAAAAGTCTTAAGGTTGTCAAAGCGTCGCCTTTACCCCAGTGGACGCTGTCTGAGGGTTTGCGTGCTGCTCAGCTGACCAATATGTATGCGGCAACGGCCTGTGAAGGAGCTTTAAATCCTGTCGTTACAGTTTGCATACCTGCGGCCCGCGTGGTTGCTATGCAATGTTTCGGCAGATTAGCATCAACTGATGAACTGGGAAGTATAAGTGCCTTGCTGGCAAAAAGTGTCCCTGGTATCGGAGCTATGAAGATAGCAGTTGCGCCAGCTTTTATGGGTATGGGCTTAGGTACTGCTGGTGCTGCCGCCGGGGCAACTGCCGGGACAGTTGCTATAGCTGGCGGCGGTTCAGCCGGTGGGTCAGATGCCCGCAGCCCAAGCCAGTGATACCCGGAAATGTTTCAAGGTTTGAAGTAAAAAAAGACAGCTCGTTGTATTAAGGGGGTGATGCAACCAGTCTTTAAATTGGATTATGCGATTGCGTACGGACACATCAGGAAAATTTGTAACATGCATCATTCAAGGTATTTAATTAACATCAAAGACTCATACCGAGAAGCAGCTGGCTTTGCGGGTTCTTCACCCACATCAGATTCCGCTCAAAATCAAGAACCATCACGACGTCTTGAAAATACTGCAAGGGATTCTGTACCAGAACTTCTCAATGGCTCTACCAACAATATCCTCGATGCTTTCATACTCCCATAGTTCGAGCAAAGAATCGTTTGCATATGTCTGATGGCCTTGCAGGTCAGTGATTGCAATGGAATTAACCGAGGATTCAATAACACGGTATGCGAAAATCCGTTTACCGGGTTTTTCGAGCATCATAACCAGGGATACCTTGGGTATTTACCGTCTCCAAAACGCCGACTAATTAGAACGAACATCCGGCACGTAACATTAATTGGAACGGGACAGCTGTCGATTGGCTGAGAGGTCTTAAAAACAACGGCGGCTTTTTCGGTTAGGTTCAAAACTTCGAGTCGGGACGGTAGGAATGCTTGGAGCGTTGGACATACTGTTTTCTGGTGGAGCCTGTTGGCTGGGGGGTGTGTGCCAACCTGGTCCAGCGCTCCTTTTTTGTTCGTCGCTCTTTAAGGACAATAATAGATGACTTGATAAAGAAGGACTCTTAATTGCTAACGGGTGTAGTGCGGCTGCCCTAACCAAATGGTGAGGCCCCCCTGTCACATCTAAGCTCTAAGGGCAGCCAGCACTATTCCTTAGCGGTATAAGATTTTTCGGAAACTTCGGTTTCGAAGTTTAGTTACTTAAAGGGATAACAGCACAAATGAAAAAGATAGGATGTCTAATCATTGTTTGGAGTATGTTGGTGTGTGGAGACGGAGTGGTTTTCGGTGAGAGTGAAGTTGACTTTGAGGTTACGGCTGACTTCTTCAGCAAGTACATCCTGCGGGGGCAGAATCTTGATGATGACCCGGTTTTTCAGCCGGGGTTGAGTGTCAGTTACAAAGGCCTGACTGCAGCGATTTGGGGTAACCTTGAATTAACCAACATCAATGGAAATAGCGGTGATTTTTCTGAACTTGATTATTCGCTGGATTATTCGGGCGTGTTGCCGGGCATGGAACGTATCGGGTATTCAGTTGGCGTAATCTACTATGATTTCCCAGCTACGACAACCAAAGACACTACCGAAGTTTACGCAGGGCTTAGCTTTGACTTGCCGTTGAAGCCCTCTCTAACGTTCTATCATGATGTGGACGAGGCCGAGGGCACCTACGTTTCACTCGCAGTAGTTCACAGTATTGAAAAAGTAGCCGAGCTTGGAAAGGATATGCCCCTTGGAATGGAAATCGGCGCGAGCTTAGGATGGGGCAGCGGGTCTTACAATAAGTATTACTGGGGGACTGACCAGAGCAAGCTCAATGACCTTACGTTTTCGCTCTCTTTTCCGGTGGAGATAGCAGGCTTCACGGTAGCTCCGAGTCTGAACTATGTAACACTGGTTAGTGACGACATACGAGCCACTGATGTGTACGGGACTGATAGTGATTTCTTTTTTGTTGGCGTCGGTTTCTCGAAAAGCTTTTAGAAACATTGAAATGGAGATGAAATTGTGAAAAGAGCAATTTTTCTAAACATATTGTTACTGATTTGTATTGTTGCAGGCTGTGCTGATAAAGCGGAAAAGGCCAAAGATAATGGACAGATAAAGATAGGACTTGTTGTATGGCCTGGGTATGCACATGCGTTTATCGCTGAGGAAAAGGGGATTTTTGAGAAAAATGGCGTTAATGTCGAATTGGTACTCAAAAAAGAGGTTTCCGACCTCCTCGAAACATATAAAAATGGCGAGATTGACGGTATTTTAATATTGGTGCCCGATGTCATTATGTTTAATGCCGAGGGAATTCCAACAAAGATAGTTTGTGTCGTGGATTCTTCGGACACCGGGGACGTCATTATCGGAAGGGCTGAGTGCAATTCTTTGGCGGACTTAAAAGGCAAAACGGTAAGTTTTGAAGGTGTTAATACATTTTCACATATGTTTGTTTTGAAAGCCCTGGAAAATGTGGGGTTAAATGAGACTGATGTTCGATTTAAAAATGTACCTGCACTGGATGTTTTGAAGGCCATGAAAGAAGGTCGAATAGATGCAGGCCATACCTGGAATCCGACTAAATCACGGGCTTTGAAAGCAGGTTATAAGATACTCGGCAAGGCCGGCGACACACCTGGTGTGCTAACGGATATATTGGCGTTTAATTCCAAAATAATAAAAGAAAGGCCGGAGAAAATACGGGCGATAGTCAAGTCAATGCTGGAAGCGAGAGATTTTGTTTATACGAACAGGGCCGAGGCAATTGCCATTATGGCAAAAGCCGAAGGCATGACCGAAGAAGAAATGGCTGACGGTGTTGATGGAGTTCGCTATCCCGATCTGAAAGGAAACGTAGAGGCAATGAAGAAAACAGAAAAAACGACTTCTATATACTACAGTGGTGAGTATGTCGCTGAGTTCTTTTTAAACAGAGGCCAATTGTCGCAAAAGCCGAATCTTGACGAAATAATCGAGCCGAGATTTATAAACGAATTGGCCAAAAATAAAGGAATAAACAAATGAGATTTTCAGCGAAATTATCCATTCTGCTGCTCTCGATTACTGTCAGTGTTATCGCTGTTGTCTCGTTTGTGGTGTATGCATTAAGCCATAAAGCATTGGAAAAACAAATACATCACGAAATGCAATCTTACGCGGCCGGCACTTTGGATACGATTAACAGGACACTGTTCGAGCGAATCGCCGACGTGAAGGTGCTGTCTACCGATTCGATAATCAGTTCGCCGGAATCTACTCCAAAGCAAATCACCGCCAGATTGATAGAATACAGAAACGAATACAAAACTTATACCTCTCTTTCATTTTTCGATCTGAACAGGATAAGGATAGCTGACACCTCCGGGATGGAAATCGGCAAACAGCACAAGTCCACGTTACACTTCCAGAATGCCTTGGACAAGAAACTTCGTTTTAACATAGCAATGTCAGAATCATTAAAAATTCCGGTTATTCATTTTACATCGCTTGTTAAGGATAAAAACGGCGAAGCTTTTGGGATTGTTGTTGCCAGGATGCCACTTTCAAAGCTGCATGATATGATAGCCCCGAAGCTTGTCGGTCACACCCACGATGACCAGCAGAAACCGGAAGGCCTGGAAGGTCTGGAAATAGACCTTATTGACGCCGATGGGCTGCTGCTCTATTCCAACTACAACAGAAAAGGGATTCTCAAGGACAA
>SDBT01010360.1_pt1 | contig 15057 bp, 19 predicted proteins | sample 2277101 | NCBI WGS metagenome assembly SDBT01 (sample SAMN10404973, study PRJNA504765) | marine sediment metagenome | isolation source: marine sediment core GS10_PC15, 103 cmbsf | place: Arctic Ocean: Southern Knipovich Ridge | collected 2010 | reverse complement strand
GTACTCACTGCTCCAATAAGAGCAGCCGCCGCCCCTGTTGCGACCTTCGCATTAAGGATTTTAGAAATAAGTGCCGGATGGTGCCCGATTGCATTTGTCAATGAAACTGTGGCAATTCTTCCCGAGGCAGTTCTTCCCAAATTCGCGAATATTTCCCTTTGCACGGATGTAGGAAACGCCCTGAAAGCCTTTGCCAAGTTCGCTGGATTAGTTGCCCCCTTCGCAATTATTTCCGATGCTGCCTTGTTTATTGCAGTTGCAGAAACCTTCGCCGCCTGAATGGACGTAAGACCTCCTTTCACCAATGGCGCGGGAGTAACAAGTGCCAAAGCGATCCACATAGCGTCTGGATCTGTCTGCATGTACCTATCAGAAAGCTCAATCTCCTCCTGAGTGATCCTTCCCCCGGAATTTTCCCTGATCAACGTCACCACACTCATTTCAAAGTCCTTAATTGCCGTCCAGACATTCGAGCCGGTGTCTATTGCCGTATTTAGCGCATTGTCGAGAAGGGTAAAGAAATTAGCAGGGGGTGGTTCTGGCGGCGGCTCTGGCGGCCCCCGCAGAATAACCTCCTGAAACATATCAACGCCCGCATCGAGAGAAACACCGCCAGTAGTTTCCTGAAATCCCAATCGCCCTACTATCCAGGTATATTCTGCCGGTGCACTTAGTGTAAATCTGGCCGCACCGGCTCCATCAGTCAGGGCACTTTGATTGGCAATTCGGATAGCTGCCCCCTGAATCGGATTTCCCTTTTCATCAATCACTTTAAAACCAACTGTCCCTTCATCCGGTGGCGGTGGAGGAGCAGCTTCTTTCGTCAAAGTAAAATCTATCGTAATTGGTGGATAAAGCCGTGTTCCAATACGCCTTGTAAGGCTGACATATCCGTCCTTGCTGGCTCTCACCGTATAGGTTGTATTTGGCACGTCCTCAAACACAAACCACCCATTCGAATCAGTAATTAAATTCCTTCCCCATCCCGATACCGTTGCCCCCTGTAAAGGAATCTGCCCTGTTTCAAAGACAAAACCATAAACCGTCCTTAATTCGGCAGGTGGAGGTTCTTCTGGCGGTGGTTCTTCCGGTGGCGGCTCCCCTACCTCCCGCTTTAAATTCACTGAAAAGCCCATGCTCGTTAATGCCGTAATTGTTGTTGTGTTTGTGTTGTAGCCTGCTTTGGAAAACGTGGTTCTTACTGAGCTCCTTGAAGGAATCTCGAATTCCACCTTGCCCAACGAATTAGTAATTCCTGAGAAGTAGGAGGAGGAAACGGAAACCCCTGCAACTGGTGTCCTTGCTTCCGTGTCTTTTACAGTAAATTTAAGGAGCACCAAAACCCTCACCACCTGGGCTTTACTATTTGCCCAGCTCCTCCAATTCTTCCTCGAGTTTCTTTAAAGACAGAACAAGCATACAAACACTTACTAAGTATTACAACAGAGGTTATTAAAATAATTAACGTCAAACAGAGCCGTACTGCAAAGACTCACCAACACAAAAAGAAATTGTTATTTATTAATAATATTTTAAGGGGTTGCTGGTAAGGTTAGTTATGTATAGGTTGAGTGTGTGTTGTTGTTGGGTTGTGGATTGTGTATATGTGCATATGTGGTAATGTGTTGTTGCCCTGTGGGCCCCAAGTCCCCACCCTTCACCTTAGCCCTGCCGGGCGGGGGTTCAGGGTGGGAGGGCGGGCGATAAAGCCCCCGCCTAAATAGCGTTCCCCTATAACCCCTAGCCTAAGCTGTTACTAAGTAGCCTGTTAACGTAGTAGAGAGGTAAATAGATAAGGTTAGGTGTCAAAATGTTATTAATAAGCTAATTAATTTCTTTTTGTAGGTGTTGTTGTTGCCTTTTTCGGCGGGTTATTTGCCTTGCGTTTGCCCCTGTGGAAAGACTTTAGGGGGTGAAAGAAACCGAGGTGGATATCTTTCTCCTTTCCCTGTCTTCCCACAAAAGGGCTGCAGGAATTTCCCTTAAGGGCTGCACTTTGGATAGGCTCGCAGATGTTCCCCTACGAATTTTAACCCGTGCAGCCCAAAAGGTTTGCAGCTAAGTTTTGTCCTCCTCTAAGGCTTTCTCAACCACCCGTGTTTTCAGGTTATTCTCAAGATATGCGTAATCGCATTTTGCACAATTGAGCACCGTTCCATACTTCTCAAAGGTAATTTTGCCCTTCACAAAATCCCATTTTCCGTCGGTAATGGAATAGGTTTCGTCTCTTACTCGTGTAACCGACACGATAAACTGGTCATGCCCGCAGTGGGGGCAGACCAATTCTTCTTTCATGCCATGCGTGGTCATTTGACCACCTTCAATGTCGGTTCGCATAGCTCCTTGAATTGGGCGTTCAATGTGTGGAAATTCGCATCTTCCAGCATGGCATAAATCACCTTTTTCAGTTTGTTGCCATCCCACTCGCAGTAGTTGGCAACCATAATTCCGAGAGCATCCTCGTCAGTTGCCTTTTCTGGCTTGTTGAAGCTTCGCTTTTTCTGCTCCATTACGAGCAGTTGAAGCATGCCTTCAATGGTGGTGGCAGTCATTTGACCGCCACCTTTGCTGTTTGCTCTTTCGAGTAATCTGCAGCTTCCTTGAACAGGAGATATTCTGCATGCACTCTTTCGATGAAGCCGATACTTCCGCTTGAGGGATAAACCCCGCTTTCGGTGTAGCGTTTCCAAACCAGCTTGTAAATCATGGCATAGGAAATTTTCTCCCAGCCGTTGATTTTTGAGCCATTACCGTTTTGCTGAGCTCGCTTGTAGCCAATCAGCATGTCGATATGACAGCCGGCATCCGCTTTGGAAACCTTGTTCATCTCATGGAGAGGAAACTGCCTCATAATATCGTAGCCAGTTTCTTGATAGAGCTCTCGAATGAGAGTTTGCTGAGCTCCGGTACAGAGCTCGACTTGTTCTTCTGTTTCTGTTTGCGTTTTCGCAGCCATTTTTATCACCTCGCATTTTATGGCAGGGCAAAAGCCCTAAATTAGTGGACGCTGGCCGGGGCATTAAATCCTTTTCACCGCCCCAAGGCGGGGGGAAGGTTTAAGCCCCGGACTGCGCTAAATGGGGCTTTTGCCTGAAATAGCGAGGTGCAAATGGTAAAGCGGAAACAGGGCTTTTTTCAGGCACCTTCAAAACCCCTTGCAGAACCCTGTTTCCATGCTATCCGCAAGCGTAAATCACCAGAATTTCTGTGGTTTCATATATCTGGCCGGTGCAGGAGGCGGAGCCGGACCGAAATACAACTGATCCAGATAAACCTGAAAATCAGAGGATCCTGCGTTATGGTCGGTCTGTACCCTGACATAATTCATTGCGGTCCAGTCAGGAGTGTTCACAACTGTGGCAGTTGTCAAATCCATCTCAATCAGCACCCAGGTGTCTTCTGTAAGCTGCGTATCTGCGACAGTCATATCGCCATAGCGGATCAGGTCTGCGGTGCTTGATCCAGCCCAAAACTGAATCTGATCGAGTGACGCCAGGTTATTGACGTAAATCCACACCGACATTGTGCCGCCCGTCGGCGCACCGGAAGAAACCCCTGTTTCGTCCGATACGTCAAAGCTTGCGCCAGGACCAGCCCAGCCAGCTTCATGATATGCTGATGTACTGACATCAACCCTCAGCTTTATCGAGCTGCTTCCGATCTTAACAATTGTGCTCTCTTGAGCTGCAGCAAGACCGTCAGTTACCGGTTCAACAACCCAATTGGACCAGTTGTCCTCGAAATCATCTATGAGGTGGTAGGCCATTTTACTTCACCCGAACCCAGCCTTCACCTTCAAGCTTCTCAATTTGCCCTTGCTTCGCGAGAATTTTAAGGTATTTCTGGACAGTGACAGCAGTGCTGTTCATGTTTTCAGCCATTGTGTTGATTGTCCTGGCTCCCTGGCCAATGTGCATTAACAAAGTTTGAGTGCCGTGCTTTGTCCGGGGATCCATCTGGTTCTCGATGTCGGCAACTTCGTCACCAACACGCTGCAAAGCTGCCCCCGGATCTTTCGCAATTTTCACCAAATTACGAGCCTTCGGTTTTCCCCCAAAATACTCATTTACTTTCTCTCGGAGAATTACTACAAGCAATTCGTCCACCTTCTTCTCAATGTCGATTTTCATTAAATCCCTCCTTAGTTTTTACCTTTTCGTCGTACTCGTCCGGATCCTCATAATGAGGAACGTAATCATCTTCGTATTTGTCCACCATGGAATCACTTCATCCCGCATGGAAATGCTCAAACCCGCATGCGTCACATTTGAACCTTACCATGCCGAATTGCTCACGATATTTCAACCGCGTCGATGCGCATGTTGGGCATCGCTTTATTTGTCCCGCATTTCCTCGCTGGCCCATTGATTCACTAACTCCCTTCGCCTTTGGTTGGCTCCGTTCTTATATTGCCCTTCGGTCATTCCGAATCACCCATCTCATGCAGCTTAATAGCAAGATTCTCAGCAAACGACACCATCTTTGGAGGCAGGCGTTTTATATCAATCGCCTCCTTAAGTATTGTTCTAAGCTGAATCCTCTCGCAATCCGTCAAGGTAATTGAAACGTTGGTTGCACGAAATTTCTCGACTTCAACCATTTATTCTTCCTCCGGATTTTTCTCGGGCCTGTCAAGCCCGATGTGGTGATTGTAGAAATCATCAGCCATATCCGTGACGATGGTGGCGATTTCCGTCCAGTCAATCTTATCTTTTCGCCCATGCAATTCTGAAACAACCCGCGAGGCACATTTCAGGCAAACTTGTTTCACAATGCTTGTGTTTGTGTCCATCGGCAATTCATTCGCCGGCACAAAGTGTTTGGCTGGCGTCTTGTCTGTAGTTTCAGGTGAAACAGGGGGCGGGCTCGGGCCCGCGCCCACATCAACGAACTTTTCGACCTTCATTTTATCCCCGAAGGTCCCGGTTCCGGGGGAAACCTCGATTGTTATTTTATCCCCAAGTCCCGCCTTACATTTCCCGAAACCGTAATAATCCATTTCGTGCCCTTCAATATTTAGGAAATAGCCCTTACCTGTCTTCCATTCAACCCATTTGCCTACAATGCCGGCAACGGTGTCCTTTTCAGTCACTACTTCAACCCCTTTTTGTGCTGTCGGTTCCTTCTTGTGCCCTTTGTGGGGGTGTCTGTGGTGGTTTCGGCACGGGTAGTTTCGTCTGCTGTAGCTCCTCCAACCCCTGGCTGATTTTCTTGTTTATCCCCTGAATCTCCACCGTCAGTGACGCCCTTCGTTGTATCAGGTCGAACAGCTTCGCCTTCAGCTTTGTTTCCAGAATTCTCTTTTCCATCAACATCTTTTGCTTCCTCCTTTTTCCGTTCTTCCTCGGCTCCGATTGTTTTCGCCGGCTCAACTGTGAACTCAGCCTCGACGCGGTTCAGTGTGGCGCATTTCACGCATGCCACAACAAATACCGCCTTATTTGTTTGCTTTTCGGTCATCTATAAATCCCTCCTTCTTCAATGCCTTTTCCAGAATTACGTTAATTCCTTTTCCGGTTGTCAGCTTGTGCGTGGTGCAATACTCCGCAAGAGGAAGCACCAGGCGCGTTCTCAAATATATGCTCATCGCTGCCATGCAATCACTTCGATTTTCTCCGGCCCGCGCGTTTCTGTTTGGGCTTGTGCTCGTATTTGTGAGAGTGAGCATTGAGCATTTCCCTGAACCATTCCCGGAACTGTTGGTTGTTGGCCGTGATTCTGTCAGACAGATAATTAATTGCCTCATCAACCTCTTTCTTCGTGTACTTGTCGAATATGTTCAATCCTATAAAATCCCCTCCGTGTTATGTCACGACTGTATAAGTAGAATGTCATATCACTATATAAACTTATCTTCCCGGGGAAAAAGTAATAATGCAATAATTATTACTTTCTCACAATCCGGGGGAAAATTAGTAATTATTCTTTGTCGAGTATGCTTTTGAGCCAATCCCTTAAATTGTCCAGGACACTGCCCGCAATAAATATTGCGCCGACAAGGATCACGCCAGGCTCAATAAGTCCGAGTATTTCCATAGTTTCACCTCCAAAAGAGTTTAAATATTCCAGTTATTACCAGGGCAACAAAGCCGCTGATAAGCGTCACGAATTTCCAGCCCATCGACCATTTGGTTTCCATGATCGTCAGGCGGTCAGAATGGGTGTCCATCTTTTCATCCATCCGTCTGAGCTGTTTCTTAAGCTCGCAGAATTGCCCCTCAAACCAAAGTCGATCTCCGTTTTTCATCATAACCACTCACTGATTGTGCACTGCCTCAGAAGCGGCTCCGACAACGGCAATAGTGCCAGTTTTGTTCCCGACTGTCACATTGCCGATTATTTCATTATTGTCGGAATCCCCCCCGCCATCGAGTTCCTCAATTCCATATTTTTGGGTGTTGCTTCCCCCCTGATCATCGTTGCATTGATTTGCTGAAATGGTGTTGTAATTCGCATCACTCAAAAGGATGCCGGAAGACTGGTTTCCTAAACCAACCTGGGAATTATTCATGCAAACATTTCCAGAAACGGTGTTGTAATCCGCGCCCTCGATGCTGATCCCTCGATAATCGTTATTAAATACGCTGTTGCCGGTGATTGTGTTGTTGTCACCGAAAACTCTTATGCCACTGCCCCTGCTGGCTTCACAAAAGTTTCCTGTTATGGTGTTCCTCTCTGTGGAAGTCCAGACAACAATTTCCCCATAATAATTATCGTAACAATGGTTCCCAACAACCAAATTCCCACTAAATTCGATATGGATCCCTGCTCCCAAGCTCGAGCCATCGGGCCCGTTGCTATAACAAAGATTGCCCTCAACAATATTGCTTCCTGAGCCCACCCAAATCCCATTTCGGGTATTTGAGTAGCTCACATTGTTAGAAACGACGTTTCCCCGGGTAGATCCAACAACAATAATGCCGTCCCTTGTACAAGCAGTTACCGTGTTTTCACTTATTAAATTTCTATCAGAACCGCTGTCGATATAAATTCCATTCCGCTTAACATCATCAATCCAACAACGCTGCACCTTGCAGTCTTCTGCTGCGGTTGTCACATAAACGCCTATCAGGTTGCCTGTCTGGTTTGCACTATTTCCATCGAGCCGGACGTCAGTAAGGACAATGCCGGTGAAGCTGGTCGAATCATCCCCCAATTCAATCATGTGATCGTCTGAACCATTAGCCAGCGTTATCAATGTCGCGCGTCCGGCACCCATCACCGCAACATTGGACTTTTGGATCTCGATTGCTGCCGAAATCTCGTACGTTCCCTCTTTTATGTAGACAACCCCGCCATCAGCCGGTAAAGCATCAATGCCTGGCTGAATAGTTGTGTGATCGCCTGTGCCATCAGCTGCCACAATAATAGTGGCCACCGGGCCGGCTGTAAATGATCCGGCACTCATACTCATTTAAATCTACCTCAGCCCCGCGCCGTACACGGCCGCGGTTTCGCCAGTGTCGCAAATTAGGTAAATGGTTGTCAGCGGCACGTCCTCCACAAGCCAACTGCGGGGAGGAATTATGTAATTATTGGTGTCAACGCCTGTGACGAGTGCGTAGTGGCATGCGTTCGGGCCGGCGTTGTACAGCCGCCAGCTTTTAACTTCCGCGGAAAACGTCATTTCGGTTTCCGAGTCTGTAACTGCCGCCTTTTGCTGTTCTTCCTCACTCGCAGCTGTAAAAGCGCGGATGCTCCAATCCTCAAATCCTGAAGCCATTCAGTTTCGCCTCCGAAATAGCCTCATAAACATCCGCAAATTCGTTAGGTACTGCTCCTCAATATCCATTACGCCTTTGGGCAAAATGCCAATAAGCAGCCGGATATAGTGATCATGCTTGGTGTCTTCATTCCATGTTTCCAGCGTCAGAACGTTTTCCGCCGTTTTCAGCTCGAACCATTCCCTGTAATTGACGTTCACATGTTCCCCTGCGATATATTTGTCCTCATTCCTCGGGAGAATCATATAGCTTGCTTTCCTCAGCCTGAAACGTGCCAGAGTTTTGCTCCCTGGTGGAATTGTAACAATAATCGAGTGCAGGATGCCACTGCCTACCCGAAGCTTTGTTTCCCTTCGGTTGGCATAAGTCGTATTTGCCGGCACTGTGTCTTCGAGCACGAACCACATTGTAATCTTCCTCCAAATTACGCCTTTATTTCATATCCGCTGCAAGACATGGTGAGAATATCGTTATTAGTCCCTGCATAGGACGTGCAGACCACCCTGTCACCTTCAGTAAGAATTACCTGGCCATCCCAATTAACAGTTATGTTTATTGCCGAGGATTTAGTCCTGACCAGAACAATCTTTTCCCCGCCTCTCTCAATGGCTATTTCTTGGGTGTCTGGCTGTGTTGTCGCTTCCCCAAAAGAAACATGGGTGAGAACTATTAGCTGCCCTACTCTGCATCGCTGCCCTTTCCATACTTCCGTGGTGGTATTTGACAACGCCAGCTTCGCGGTTTCGTACCACGGACGCAAATCATTCATCTTTATTGTGAGCATGTCAGCAATAAAGGAGTATTTCTTCGCCAGTGTTTCATTTACAATTTCACCAAATCCGTCCCCTGATCCGGCAATCGACTTTTCGACTTCATATGCTTTCTTCCCTATCATGGCACCGTCACCTCCTCATAGTTAGTGCACGCCTTACTAATAAATTTATGTCCTCAATCTCGGGAAACATCTCATAGCCCTTCAGAACTTTAACTCTTTCCTCAATTTTCCTGTCTGCATCCTTCGTTAGCTTAACAATATCCCCTTGGGCCCTCGCTAAAAGTACGCCTATTACCTGACTCAATTCCGGTGACACTGTCATTTCCATCTCCTCCTGAATTATACCTCATAGCCGCTGACAAAGACGTACTGTGTTGCCACGCTTGCCTGTGCGGTTAGAATATTGTCTGCCGTGGCTGATTGTACAGGTGTTTGAAAATTGGTGGAAAATCCTCCGAATTCAGCTAGACTTGCAATGAAAATAGTGGAGCCGGCTGTGCCATCCCTTAAGGTGCAGGTTCCCTCAGCAGCCGCAGATACGATTATATCAGTCACCACAAACTTCTTTCCTCCGGTTGGATCCCATATTGTTGTTTCGCCGGTTCCAGATAATGCAACGTACTTCCAGACTTTGGTGTAATTGACTATGTCACGTTTAACTGCTCCAATTATTGCCGTTGAAGTTACCAATGCCGGCGCAGTTGCGATGCTGACCGGCTGCGTTCCCTGATAAAATGTCCCTGTCACTGCAATATTTGCATTGTCAATTGTCACATCATGCCCGGCTGCCAGTTGGTTATCTGCGATTGTTTTCAGCCTGGATAAAACCGTGTTTGCTGTCGGGGTGGCCTGAACTTCCCCTATTCGGGTGTTGAAATTTGTTGTGGTTAGGAGTGCTGAAGTGTTGAGGTTTGTCCCCGCATTTGCTGTAACTGTCCCATCCACTGTTTGTGTTGTTGTTCCTGTTGGATCAATCCGAAGGGGATTTGCTGCCGTTCCTCCAATTACTGCCGCACCAGAACCAGGCAAAGCAATCCCTACAATCGAGATTAAATCTTCCCCGCCTCCGGTGTCAAAATCCACTGTGTTGAATTCAAAACCATCATCAGCCTCATTGGTTGCCTTAATTATTAAGTGCCCGCTTGCGTCCAATGCGATTGCGCGAAACTTATTTGGTACGCCTTCTGTGTCCCGCCCAAACATTAAAATTCCTGTGTCTGATGCCGACCAATTTTCATTTTCCCGCCTGAATTCGAGGATATGCCCCTCTGTGTCCTTCAATTCAACATTGTCGGTTGTGTAATCTAAAGCCCTGATATCCAGGTCTGTTGCAGTCACCACAACCGTTCCATCTACTGTTTGCGTGGTGTCACCGGTTGGATCCACACGCAAAGGGTTTGCAGCTAAACCGGTTTGGTTTCCGGCAGCATCATAGACCGCTACTGGCATTAAATTTAAGGCTCCAAGCGTGACAATATCCAGTTTTGCGGCTGAATCCTGATCCTGAATGTACATTGCATCTACCAAAATAGCCACCAACGCGCTAATCCTACCGGTAATCACTTTTGGCCGCCAGGCACCTAATCCGGTGCCTGACGCCTGCCCTAAAAACCCCATTATTAGAGCTCCTTATTTCTTTCCTTGCCTGGGATTTTGTTTTCCTACTGATGCCAGTTGATGGAAGCATTGGGTACATCTTCCACCCTCAAATTTGGTGTTATCACATTCTGGACAAATTACTTTATCCGTCATGTTCAATCACCTTCCGTTGGGCTTCAGGTACTCTGCAACAACATGCTGCTGTCCGCTTGTTCCTGAGCTGGCTCCGGTTGTGCATTTGAGATCTATCCTCGAATAGTCGGTTGTTGGCACGACCTCTTGATCGCCGTCAACTAACTGCGACATCGGGATATACAACGTCTGGTGCGGCCCGAATCCAGTTATCTTTGAGTAATAACTTGATGCCGTCCCTGCTGTTGTCAAGGATGCTGTCAACAGTTTGATATTCTGAATATTGCTCCTTGTACTTGTCAGTGTCCCTGCCACTCCTGTTGCTCCCAAATCCTGGAAATCTGCGTGCTGTATCTTTAACACTCTTGGATCGAAGTTGTCGGCTTCTGCCATTGAAACCATCCTGAACGCTTCAACAGGCTTTGGATACCATGATCTATACAGACTCCAAAACTGTGCATAGTTCATGTCAATAGGCTTCCAAATTCCATTGTCGAAATCCAGCTTCACCTTATTCAGCAGTTCCTCCGGCTTTATGTTCAGGTACGCTGCCCTGTGCATAATTCCCCAAAGGTCGAAACCTCTCGGAATTTCCGTGGTGTGCTGCGCTGACGCTGCGGTGTTCCAGGTGTCAATTTCCCTTGACTGCATATACTTCCCTGTGAATCCTGACGGCGTTCCGTCAATCATCTTGGCAATCACCGAATAGGTGAGTGTTGGATCTGTATGTGCGTCAAGCGTCATGCCATCCCATGACGTTGTGGTTGTGTCCCACGTGAATTTCAGCTGCGGATTGGCGTAACTGTCCATTTGCAGCCCGCATTTCGTGTCCCCTGCAAATCTTCCGAGATACAGCGGGAAATCGTGGATCCTTGTGTTGTGGTTCTGTGCAACTTGGGAATCATCGTTCATGGAGAACGCCCCACCGTTGTACCAATCCAATGCCCTAACTTGGGTTCCTGTAAGAGATTTTACCACGGATGATCCATCAACCAATAGCTCAATCTTTTCCAGAATGACGTGCATCGGTACGACACAATCGTCCGAATATGCTCCGAGTGATCTCACTTGAAGGGTTAGCTCTGAGAGAACGCCCCTTTCAGGAAGATCTACCGTGACTGTTCCGCCGTCCGCGGTGGACACTTCTGCGTGATCCTGTTCCAAAATAGCGTATCTAAATCTATTCATTCAGACCACCCTCATTTCCTTTTGTGGTCGTACAGGGCCCTGACAATTGGCTTCACTCTACCGTCCACATTTGCGATTGGATCAGCCGTCCTTTCAGCGATATTCACGCCTTCAATAACCGCCAATACTTCGGTCATGCCTCTTTGCATTTTGTCCGTTGCTGCGGTCATGCCTGCCGCAATCCTTGCACTGCCAAGCTCTGAAGCTCTCGCTTTCCATTCGGCTGTACTTGTTTTCTGTAGTCCCCTGACTCGTGCTCCGCTGGCAATTGCCTCCTGCACCTTTGCAGCGTACAGATCCTCAGCCGCAATCGCTTTCTCGATTGTGTCTGTGGCTCCCTGTATGCCCTTCTTGTATTTGGCCGGCACTCCACCAATGGCTCCTTTCCAGTTGTCCATAGTGGCTCCGATACCTTTTGTCTTTACCAAAATTATCAACTCCCTAATTTTAATTAAAAGTATTGGTTTGGCAGCCTTATTAAATCTTGCGTCAAATTAGCAACCCCACCTACCCTCTTTTTAACTATTTTGTATGCCAAGCATAATATGATACCCATAACAGTCAAAATTACGCTTAAACAGCGTGACTATGTGGATACCATCATTAAGTCTGGACAATGTGCTTCTTATGGGCATTCTTACCGATTTCTTTTACATTACTACAGAACCACAAAAAGGATAATGGAACGCCAAAAGACCGAATTAGCCGTTTTACGCTATAAAGCCAATGGTGGGAGTGAGGAACATGGCAAGGAATTGGGAACACAAGAACGCCTGGAAACTGAAGGCAAAACAAACAACGATAGGTGATTGTTATCGCGCAGCAATTCGAGAGAAGATTCACAAATGAGTACCTCCGGGAATTCTACTCGGACAAGCATGCCCAAACTCGAGTGTGGCTCGGGCCCATGTACCCGGGAAAAGAAGCCAACGAGTATATGGTCGTCGGACGCTGGGCGGATGTGGTGGTATTTGAACCACAAGAAATCACCATCATTGAAGCCAAGCTGGAACCCAAAGGAGATGCCATAGGGCAGCTTGAACTCTACGCCCAAATGTTCGGGCAAACATTGAGATTTGAACAGTACTGGAATAGGGATATTAAAAAGGTACTTCTAACAACCCGCTTGGATCTCCACATCAAGGAGCTGGCCGACAACAACAATATCGAATATGTAATCTATCGCCCTGAATGGATCAATTATTGGGAAAAGAGGAGATTCAGATTATAGTCCCGGGTGCGCGATCGGCGTTCCACAAACTTCGCAAAGTATGGATTTATCGCCCCTGGGCATTTCTTGTATTTGCATACAGTTCGGGCATGCTACTGGTATGGTCAATTTGGCTGCTTCAAGAGCCACGGGATTTGCGGTTGTTTGCGTTGTTTCTCCTGTTTGGTGTGATGCTCCTGTACTTGCTGCACCGGAAACAGAACCCCCCACAACCTTGTTTAGTACCCATAGGAAATAGGTCTTCATTATCTTATCAGAGTTAAAATTCACTATCTCGTCAATATTCCCATCCTTATGCCATTTGAAAACTTCCTCCTGTTTCGCATATGGCTGCATCCCAAATAAATAAGTTGCCCAATCCTCGAGTTTTCCAGACGGATTTCTGCCGTAGACAAATTCATGCTTCACTTGTTCCTGTTGCTGCATGACATCATAAAGCTCCATATCCAACCATGAGGGCACTGATCGCCTGTACTTTTGCATCACCACATACATAAAGCGGTAATCGAAAGCGACATTGTACCCAATCAGCGTTGTGTACCTTGTGGTTTTAAACCACTCAATGAATTCGTCAATAGTTTCCTCCTCAGTTTCATTGATAAAATTCATTATTTCCGGCTTTAGGACATTTGGATCCATCACTCCTATACAGAAAATATTTCCTTCCCAGGGCTTTACCCGAGTTGTCTCAATATTAATTATGAGCTCGTTTGTGGGAGCCTGGAATTCAGGTACTTTCGCATAGGTTGGGATGAAAGGCGGCAAAGTCCCCGCAAACCAATCAGTATATTCCGGGGAGAAATATGTAGTGTCCTGTACTTCTTCCGGTGTGAGAACCGCAAAGATTTGCTTCACTGCCTGATCGGTGTTTGTTGGAACAATCACTTCCCCCGGGGCCGGATCCTCGACCGGCTCCACAAATGGCGGTGGCTTGAATGTCTGCTCGTCCGTCTGCACCACGGAAATATTTATCTGTGCTTGCTGTGGATCGTCTGCCATCTCAAATCTCCTCCAACGTCAACGGCGTTTTCCATTCCTTAAATCCCGATTTAACAAGGGAAATAAGAAACTGCCCCGGATCGAGCAGAATATAGTCCGGCGTCCATTTCCCTGTGAAAGCGTAATTTACGAGGATCTTCGCACCGGAAGGCTGGCTGCTAATGTCAATTCTCCAAACACTGCCAATTTCCGGCGGGGCCTCTACCGCCGTTAAAGTCACGGCCCTGATAACGAGTTCCCCAATATTTATGTAGACTCTCAAAGTTTCATCTACATAACCCTCAGCTTTTAAAGTGACGTCATACATTCCCTGTTCCAAATCAATGGTGGTTGGGGTTTCATTGGCTTTCTTCTCTCCCAAAATCCAAACCTCAGCTACAGGGATGCTGCTTATTTGCAGCCGGCCTGTCGTTGCTCCTTTAAGCTGGAAACAGGTCAAGCCCCTAACCGCAACCGCGGCATATTCCTTTCCATCGTCAGGCTTTTCCGTATGATAGCCGAGGCTTTCGCAGGTCACGCCTGTCGGGGGAGGAGGTTCTTCGTCAATTTTCACCAAAGGAACCTCTATCAGAGTGGTTTCCCCTTTTGTAAGGATCACGGTGTCGAGATATGGCTGGAAACCCTCCTCCTCCACCCGAATTTCATAAGTTCCCTCCTGAATTTCGATTACAAAGGTGGACAAATGGTAAGGTTCAGCCCGATTATTAATAAATAATGTTGCCCTTTGCAGCGTATTTGTCTTTGAGTCCCTTACAACAACCTGCAACCTTCCAATAGTCGGATCCACCCCACCAATCTGCCGATCGAACGCAATCGTTACCGTGGTTTCTTCCCCTTCCTTCACATAAACAGTCCTTGCTTCCGGCTCAAATCCATCTTTAGTTGCGACAATGGAATAACTCCCCGGGGAAACTGCTTGCGTGAATGGCGTGACAAAGCTTGCAGGGAGCCCTACAATTTCAGCTTCCGCAGGATCTTGGTCAGTAGAAACCGTGATTGTTGTGGGCTCGGCTTCCCCGGCCAGGCCCTCATCAATCTTAATTCTGAAAGCATCCAGTTGGGCCCTGGCACTGTCGATGGTTCCCTGGAAAATAATTTTCATCATATCCCCCAAAACCGGAATTCTAAACGTCATTTCAATATTGTCAATGGAAGACTCAATTCCCGCCTTAAATCTCGGGAATTCCTCATCTGAAGCTTGCCAATCCCCCGATCCGGTAAGATTGAAAAGCCCCATGCTGTATGATTGAATCGCTTCCTCCGCAATAAAATCCACGAATATCAGCGTACTCACTGCTCCAATAAGAGCAGCCGCCGCCCCTGTTGCGACCTTCGCATTAAGGATTTTAGAAATAAGTGCCGGATGGTGCCCGATTGCATTTGTCAATGAAACTGTGGCAATTCTTCCC
>SDBT01010359.1_pt1 | contig 15058 bp, 7 predicted proteins | sample 2277101 | NCBI WGS metagenome assembly SDBT01 (sample SAMN10404973, study PRJNA504765) | marine sediment metagenome | isolation source: marine sediment core GS10_PC15, 103 cmbsf | place: Arctic Ocean: Southern Knipovich Ridge | collected 2010 | reverse complement strand
CCAGCCGACCGGCACCGACCATCTCGGCGCAAGTCTTGTTGCCGGCGACCACCTGGACGTCGTTCTGATTGAACGAACGGAATAGCTCTTCCGCGTCCGCTTGGCCCAGCAGAGCAAACAGGCAGGCGGCGTGCGAGGCGGTCGTGCCGAACAGCGGCTTCGCGATGCCAACGCGGCTCTTCCACCGGGGATCGGCGAGCGCGCGGATCGAACCGGGTAGCTCCTCCGGCCTGACCAGCCCCGTATTGACGATGATCACGCGGGCGCGGGCGGCAAAGCCGTACCAATACCCTTCCGGGTCGCGGTGGCGGGCGGGGTAGTGCTCGGCCTGCGCGGGCTGGCAGGGCTGCAACAGCCCCTCGCTCTTGAGCCGCAGGGTGTTGAGGATCTCGTTGTTCCAGAAAACATCGCAGCGCGGACGGACCCGCTCGGCCCGGATGCGATTGACCAGCCCGATGGTCTTGGTCGATTCGGAATCGTAAACCGAACGGACCTTGATGCCGGTTCGCCTGGTGAAGTCGGCCAGGATCGGCTCGGAAAACTGCCGGTCGAGCGCGGTATAAACGACGACTTCGCCCGGCCCGGTCTCGGCGGACTCACCGCCCGGCCGGGCTTGTCGTTCGCAGCCGGAGACCACTGTCGCGAGGATGCCAATCAGAGTGATTGCCCTCAGAGCGCCCGACAGAATTGAGTGGGGGACCGGCCTCCGGCCGGTCGCATGACAGGCCAGAGGCCTGTCCCACATAGCATTGATAGGCGCTCTTAATGTCATGGGGCAAACCTCCCGTTGCACTTGTCGTCAGACCAGCGCGCGCCCCCCACGCAGAGCGCGTTTGATCAAGTATACCAGCAGCAGCCACGGCAGCACGATATACACAACCGAGAGCAGTGCCAACACGGCCAGGTCGCGGTACACGCCAAAGTGCATCAGCGTGGCAGCGCGGACCGACGCTACCGACCAGGCCGGCGGCGCCAGCAGAACCGTCGTGCCCACCTCGCCAAAACATAGGATCAGAACCACCAGCCACACGATGGCGGCGTGGTTGATCACCGCCGGCCAGTAAACGTGACGCTGCATCCCGAGCCAGTTGCAGCCGTCGATACGCGCCGCCATCTCACTCTCGACCGGAACGCGTTGTACGGCGGGGATCAGCAGCAGAATCGCGAACGGCAGGAAGCGGACGACGTAGCCGAAGATGACCACCACGGGCGAGTCATAGAGTTCGCCGATCGGGCCGGGGCGGTTGAGCAAATCGATCAGGCTGATACCCACCACCGGAGCGGGCATCGCCAGCAGAAGCACGATCGCCGCGCAGATCACCCAGCGCAGCCAGCGTGTGCGCAACGCCGCCCAGGCCAACCCGACCGCGAACAGCACGATGATCGTAGCGCCGCAGGCCGCGCCCAGGGCGGATCGGAGCAGCTCCGGTTGCAGGTTCCAGGCCGTCGCGACCAATTGCTGAAACGACTCGATACGCCTTTGCAGCGCGATGGTCGGGGGAACCAGCAACGCGTGCATGACCACCAGGCACACGATCGCGATCGGCCGGCGCCAGCGGCCGAGCGGAATGACGCGCGGGGGCGTCCCGAAACTCCAGGGTGAGTGCTCGCCGAGCAGCCGGTAGCGCATCTGCATCGCAACCAGCATGACCCCCAGCAGACCGAGCAGCGGCAGACCCACGAGCAGTGGGCCGGCGGCGGTGCGATGCAGCGTGTACTGCGTGTAGACCTCCTCGGCGAAGGTGCGGACGATCAGGATGTCCGCGATCGATTGGTCCGTCGCGACCAGCAGCACGATGATCATGCCCAGCGCCGCGATGCCCCAGCCGGCCTGCGGAATCGTGACGCGCAGCACGACCGTCAAGTCGTCCGCGTCAAGCCGGGCCTGGTCCTCCAAATCGCCGTCCGCCGAGCGAAAAACCGCCGCCAGCACGATCACCGCCAGCGGCGCGCAGATCAGCCCGTGCATCACCCCACAGGCGACCGCCGAGTTGGCGAACTGCCAGAGCGGGATCAAGGCAAATATGAAGACCAGGATCACGTAACCCGGCAAACAGGCGCCCAGCACGGCGGAGAGAGTCACCATCGTTCGCCCGGGCAGATCGGTGCGCGCGATGAGAAAACCGAGCACGAGACCGAAGACCGTCGCCGTGGCCAGCGCGACGCCGCAGACGATCGCGCTGTTGGACAAGAGCGTCAGCCAGCGCCGCAAGTTGACCAGCCCCGCGAGTTCCGCGGAGTCGGTCGTGGTAGCGAGGTCGTACGCGGCATGTCCGATCGCGTAGACCGGGACGATGGCGACTGCCACGAGTACCAGTGCGTGCAGGCCGACCGCGGCCTTACCAGGCAGGTCGCGAATTGGAGAGTAGTACGAACCCATCGGCACGCCGGCTAGGACTCAATTCCCGGAACGACGCCCCTACGATATGGGCCGGCGGTGGCCCGGGCAATCGTCGGCCGACTTGTCTCGGGCCACCGGCAAACCCGCCGGCCAACGGACGTCTCCGGCGAAACGCGTTCGCAGCCGCGGCTGAGCGCGTGGATTCGCGTGGAATATCGGCAATCGACGCCTGCTCAGCCCCAGCCGCACACGCAAAAGAGGGTTCCATCTGCCCCGCCAATCCGGTACCCTGGGAGTGGGAGTACCAGATGGCGTTGCAGGGCGGGCTACTCAGGGGGTTCGGCGCGGCTGATCGCCGGCCGCACCTGATCGCCCACGGCTATCAGGCGATCGCGTTCCCTTCCTGTCTCGCCTGCCCGCGGCTGCTTGGCCTGAATCTGGCAAACCCGCGCCCAAGGAGACTCGACCGATGCTTCGCACCATGAAGCTGCATTGCGCTTCCATTCTCATCGTTGCTCTGACGGCCTTCGCGCCCGGAACGGTGGCGGCGGAACAATGGCTGTGGATCGCCGCCGACGGCAACCCCGATACCCACACCTCCCAACCGTCCATGCCGCGCGTCGATGTGCTCGGCTATGACGAGCATGGGCTGCAGGTCAGTGTCTCCACTCCCGGCGTGGCCCTGCGGCGGCTGGGGACCGAGCAGGGTGATTTCGTCGTAGTGAGCTGGGACGACGCCGGACCCTCGGGCGAGATCGGCGCGCCGGCGCTGCCGGTGGTGCGACGGCTGTTTGTCGCCCCCCTGGAGGGAGCGGTCTCGATCGCGACAACGGTCGGCCCGACCACGGCTATCGACGAAGCAGCCGCCGGCGTCCCGTTGCGGGTCATCCCGCGCCAGGCACCGGTGCCCAAGATCGAAGGGGCATTGGAGAACGCGCCGTTCGACTACGATCCGACGGCCTACGCCGCCAACACCCAGTATCTGGCAGAGCCGGCGACGATCGAAGAGCTCGGCATCGTGCGCGGGCAGCGCCTGTTTCTGCTGCAAGTACATCCCGTCGCGTACAACCCGGTTACGCAGACCATCATGCTGCGCGCGCGAATCGACGTGAGCCTCGAGTTCACCGGCGACGGCGCGAAATCCAGTCTCAACCCGCTGCCGGGGCTGGCGGACGTAGTGCTCAATCCCGACCGCGATGCCGCCGGAAACCGCAGCGGCAACAACTACCTGATCGTCACGCGCGGCACTTTTGAATCGCAGATCGCACCGTTCGCGGCGCACAAGCAAGCCCAGGGCTTCAACGTCACGACCTATATCGCCGCGAGCAGCAACGCCTCCGCGATCAAGAGCCACATCGAGGGTCTCTGGGACGGCCCCGACGCGCCCGACTACGTTCTGCTGGTCGGCGATACACAGCACATCGGGTACTGGACCGGCGGCGGCGCCGGCAACCCCGCCACCGATCTGCCTTACACCTGCATGGACGGCTCCAGCGATTGGTATCCCGACCTCGCCCTGGGCCGCTTCCCGGTCGACAACGCCAGCGAGCTCACCACCGTCCTCGACAAGACGGTCTATTTTGACCTCGGCAACTTCTCCGATCCGGGCTATCTCGACCGGGCGGTCTTCATGGCTTCGGAAGACAATTACACGGTCAGCGAAGGGACGCACAACTGGGCCATCAACAACCACATGATCCCCAACGCGATTTATTCCGATCGGCTCTATTGCCATACCTATAACGCCACCACCCAGCAGGTACGAAACGCTTTCAACGCCGGCCGCTTCTATGGCATCTACAGCGGCCACGGCGACACCTACTACTGGGCCGACGGGCCGTACTTCTCCCAGAACGACGTGCGCAACCTGACCAACGCGGACATGTATTCGTTCGTGCTCAGCTTCGCCTGCATCACCGGGACCTTCACCGTCGATGAGTGCTTCGCCGAGACCTGGCTGCTCGTGCCCGACAAGGGCGCCGTCGGCATCTGGGGTGCGTCGGTCAACAGCTACTGGACCGAGGATGACGTGCTCGAAAAACGCTGGTTCGACGCCATCTTCGACGACCAGGACAGCGTTCCGGCCGAATTCGGACCAGTGTTCAACGAGGCCCGGATGCGCTACCTGTCCCAGATGGGCGGCGGCTCGACCACCCGGCGCTATTTCGAAATGTACAACCTGATGGGCGATCCCTCGTTGCGGGTCGGCGAGGTGATTCCGCCGGCCCTCACGATCGAACTACCGGACGGGGTCCCCGAGACGGTCGATCCCGGAGTCACGACCGCAATCACCGTGCAGGTCGTGGATGGGGCCGAGACCTACGAACCCGGCTCGGGACTCCTACACTATCGCCTCGACGGGGGAACTTTTCTGACCTCGTCGCTCGCTCCGCTCGGCGGGAGCCTGTACGAGGCCACGCTGCCGGCGGCCGAGTGCGAGCAGGTGCTGAATTTCTTCTTCAGCGCCACCGGCGACGGCGGAACGACGATCTACGAGCCGCCCGACGCCCCGGATGAGTACTATGACGCGACCGTCGGCACGCTCGTCACCATCCTCAGTGACGATTTCGAGACCGACCTCGGCTGGACCGTCGACAACGGCCCGGGCCTGACCGACGGTGCCTGGGACCGCGGCGACCCGGTCGGCGGCGGCGTCCGCGGCGATCCGCCCACCGACTTCGATGGCTCCGGAAGCTGCTACCTGACCGACAACGCGCCCGACAATTCCGACGTCGACGGCGGGTATACCTGGCTCATCTCGCCAACGCTCGACCTCAGCGCCGGCGACGCACAGGTCTCCTACGCCCTCTGGTACACCAACAACTTCGGGGCCGACCCCAACAACGACCTGTTCAAAACCTGGGTCTCGAACAACAACGGCGCCAACTGGACCCTGGCCGAGACGATCGGCCCGGACACCGCCGGAGGTTGGACCATGCACTCATTCACGGTCGGCGATTTCGTCACCCCGACGGCCCAAGTCAAGGTCCGTTTCGAGGCCTCCGACCTCGCCGATGGTTCGGTGGTCGAGGCCGGTATCGACGCATTCGACGTGCTGGCCCTGGAGTGCGAGGACCCGAGCTGCTTCGGCGACCTGGACGGCGACGACGACATCGACCTGTCCGACCTGGCCCAACTGCTGGGCAACTACGGCCTGACCGGCGCCACGTACGAAGACGGCGACCTCGACGCCGACGGCGACGTGGACCTGGCCGACCTCGCCGCCCTGCTGGCGGTCTACGGCACCACCTGCTAGCGCACTGTCTCAGAATTCGCGTATCGCATCTGAGAGAGGAGCCTCGGGCTTCAGCCCGTCCGGCGTGACGCATTCGAGCGTTGCTCAGCGGTTCTCGCGATATCCATACGACGCGATTCTTTTGAGACACTACACTACCGCGCTGTCGCGGCCTAACTGATGGATGGGTGCCCCATGGCTTCAGCCGTGGGGGACCCGAATTCGTCGAGCGTTCGTGTCCCCCGCCTCTAAAGAGATGGGCCACCCAATTGAGCATGCCCCAGATTCCCAGCGAATTCCCGCGGTTTGGGCGGCCGCCTCGTTGCCCGGGCTAGGCGAAATTACTATACTACCGGGTTCCAGTGACGTTCGGGGGAGCGGTGCACCGAGCACCCCCGCGGTGGAAGCCGGAGGATACCTGTCAGCGTGTGGCTTGAATCGCCAGGACGAGGTCCTGGGCGTTTGGTTTGTTGGTTTGCGGGCTGAATGTACGGCCCGGAGTCGAGCCCGGCCCCATCGGACTCGGCGGCTAAGTTGAACAAGGAGTGAGAGTAATGGCTGGCGCTGTGGACACCTTCATGGCCGGAGTGATCGCGAAGAACCCCGAGCAGAAGGAATTTCATCAGGCAGTTCAGGAGGTGGTGGAATCGTTGACGCCCGTCATCGACAAGCACCCCGAGTACCGCAAGGCGAAGATCCTCGAGCGAATGGTCGAGCCCGAGCGGGTCATCATGTTCCGCGTCCCGTGGGTCGACGATCAGGGCGAGGTCCAGGTCAACCGCGGCATGCGCGTCGAGTTCAACAGCGCGATCGGCCCCTACAAGGGCGGACTCCGCTTCCACCCCTCGGTCAACCTCGGCATCATCAAGTTCCTCGGCTTCGAGCAGATCTTCAAGAACGCCCTGACCACCCTGCCGATGGGCGGCGGCAAGGGCGGCTGCGACTTCGACCCCAAGGGCAAGAGCGACAACGAGGTCATGCGCTTCTGCCAGAGCTTCATGAGCGAGCTCTTCCGGCACATCGGCGCCGACACCGACGTCCCCGCCGGCGACATCGGCGTCGGCGGCCGCGAGATCGGCTTCCTCTTCGGCCAGTACAAGAAGCTGACCAACCGCTTCGAGGGCGTGCTGACCGGCAAGGGCCTCAACTGGGGCGGCAGCCTGATCCGGCCCGAGGCCACCGGCTACGGCGCGGTCTACTTCGCCGAGGAGATGCTCAAGACCCGCGGCGAGTCCCTCAAGGGCAAGACCGTCGTCGTCTCCGGCTCCGGCAACGTCGCCCAGTTCGCGACCGAGAAGGTCCTCGACCTCGGCGGCAAGCCGGTCACCTTCTCCGACTCCAACGGCTTCATCGTCGACGAAGAAGGCATCGACCGCGACAAGCTGGCGTTCGTCATGGAGCTCAAGAACGTCAAGCGCGGCCGGATCAAGGAGTACGTCGACAAGTACCCCAAGGCCACCTACCAGGTCGCAGAGTCCGGCGCCAAGTGCAACCCACTCTGGCAGGTCAAGTGCGACGTGGCCGTCCCCAGCGCCACCCAGAACGAGATCAACGTCGAGGACGCCAACAATCTGGTCAAGAACGGCTGTTACTGCGTCAGCGAAGGCGCGAACATGCCCACCACGCCCGACGGCGTCAACGTCTTCCTCGAAAGCAAGACCCTCTACGGCCCGGGCAAGGCGGCCAACGCCGGTGGCGTGGCGGTCTCCGGTCTGGAGATGTCGCAGAACTCGATGCGGCTGGCCTGGACCCGCGAGGAGGTCGACGCCAAGCTGCACAGCATCATGAAGAGCATCCACCAGGCTTCCGTGGAGACCGCCGAGAAGTACGGCACGCCGGGCAACTACGTCAACGGTGCCAACATCGCCGGCTTCCTGAAGGTCGCCGACGCGATGCTGGACCACGGCATCGTCTGAGCCACGGCAGCTCTCACAACCGATTTACGCTCCAGGGCGAGGCGGAATTCCGCCTCGCCCCGGCTTTTGATACTCCGGCGGTGCCCACGCGGACGCACGGTCCGCGGCTCGCGAGGTGAACGGGTGCGATTCTCCAACCGAGCCGGGCCGTCCCCGGCCCGGAACGTCGGCGCGGAGACACGCCCGCTCCACTCGGCACCCATCCCACTAATGCGCAAGGTTGCGTAGAATACTCGCGGAGCCGGGCCTTGCGACCCGGCGCACCTGAAGATCGGATGCCAGACGCCGGACTCGAAGCTCCGGCGCTACAAGGTCGCCAGGCGCGGGAGTGAGTGATGACCGAATCTGGTCGCGACATGCGGCAAGACGAACCTGATCTGCACTTCCGCGGGTTTCACAACCTGATGCCCTGCAAAGTGCAGAACGTGCTGCTGGTTTCGAGCCTGTACGAGTCGTTCATCCTCGAGGAAGAGGGGCTGCTGACCGAACTGCTGAGCAGCGAATACGTCGACATGAACCTCAGCCAGCCCCCACGCGTCTCGCGCGCCTCGACCGGGAAGGAAGCGCTCGAGTTCATCCGCAGCCGCCCGGTCGACATGGTCATCACCATGACCCGCCTGGGCCAATGGAACCTCCCCGATTTCGCCCAGGCCGTCAAGGAGATCCGGCCCGACATGCCGGTGATCGTGCTGGCGGGCGAGACCCGCGAGCTGCGCCGCCACCCCGAACTGGCCCGCTGTGACAGTATCGACCGCATCTTCGTCTGGAACGGCGACGCCAAGATCCTGCTCGCGATCGTCAAGTTCGTCGAAGATCAGCTCAACGCCGAGCACGACACGCACTACGGCGACGTACGCGTGATAATCGTGGTCGAAAACTCGGTGCGGTTCTACTCGGCCTACCTGCCGCTGATCTACGGTGAGCTGGTCAAGCTGACCCAGACCCTGATGGCCCAGGGCATCAATCCCATGCATCGGCTGCTGCGGATGCGCGCCCGGCCCAAGATTCTCCTGGCCGAGACGTTCGAGCGGGCCTGGGAACTCTACTCGACATTCCGGCAGTACATGCTGGGTGTGATCTCGGACATCCGCTTCCCGAAGGATGGCAAGCTGGATGACCGCGCGGGGCTGGAGTTCATCCGACGCATACGCGAGGAAGCACCGCACCTGCCGATCCTGCTGCAATCCTCGGACGCCCGCCACGCCAAGGCCGCCCGCAAGCTGCACGCCCACTTCCTCAACAAGCAGTCGCCCAGCCTGCTGCACGACCTGCGGGCGTTCATGCTGGGCTACCTGGGCTTCGGGGACTTCGTCTTCCTGATGCCCGACGGCAGCCAGGTCGGGCGGGCGCATGATCTGGCCTCGTTCGAGGACGCGGTCGCCACGGCCCCGGATGAATCGATAGTGTTCCACGCGGGTAACAACCACTTCAGCAATTGGCTGATGGCCCGCACGGAATTCGCCCTGGCGAGCCGGATTCGCCCCCGCAAAGTCAGCGACTTTCCAACCGTCGCGGGGCTGCGCCAGTATCTGCTGGACACCCTGGCCGAATTCCGCGAACGCTCCCAGAGCGGCGTGATCACCGACTTCTCACCCACCCGGCTCGACGTCCCGATGGCATTCACCCGCATCGGCACGGGCTCGATCGGCGGGAAGGCCCGCGGCTTGGCGTTTATCAACGCGCTCATCCGGCGCTTTGACCTGCGCCATCGCTTCGAAAACGCGCACATCGCCGTCCCCAGCAGCGCCGCCATCGGCACCGACGTCTACGACCAGTTCCTCGAGCACAACCGCCTGCGCAAGGTCGTGACCCGGGATGTCACCGACCAGCGGATCGCCAAGGCGTTTCTGGCGGCGTCATTACCCAAGGCGATCTTCAGGGACCTGACCGCGTTCCTGGAGCAGGTACGCTACCCGCTGGCGGTCCGCTCGAGCAGCCTGCTCGAGGATTCGCAGGGCCAGCCCTTCGCCGGGGTCTATACCACGCACATGATCCCCAACAACCATCACGACCTGAACATCCGGCTCGACCAGCTTTGCAACGCCATCAAACTCGTATACGCCTCGACCTTCTTCCGCGGCGCCCGACGCTATCTCGAGGCGACCGGACGACACTCGGAAGAGGAGAAGATGGGCGTCATCCTGCAGGAGCTGGTCGGCAGCGCCCACAACGGCCGCTACTACCCAACCTTCTCCGGCGTGGCCCGCTCGCACAACTACTATCCCACCGGACAGATGCGGCCGGAAGACGGGGTCGCCAACCTGGCGCTCGGGCTGGGCAAGACTGTGGTCGAAGGCGAGCAGAGCCTGATGTTCTCGCCACCGCTTCCCCATGTCCTCCCACAGTTTCCAACGGTCAAGGACCTCGTGTCGAAGTCGCAACGGCAATTCTACGCATTGGACGTGAACCATCCCGACGTGTACCCGACCCCCGACGCCAACGCCAATCTGGTCAAGGCCGGGCTGGACGTGGCGGAGGCCGACGGGACCCTGGCGCCGATCGGGTCGGTCTATTCGTCCGAGAACGACGTCGTCTATGATGGCGTGCACCGCGACGGCCTGCGGTTGGTGACCTTCGCCCACGTGCTGAAATCCGATCTATTCCCGTTGGCGGAGACGTTGCGACTGCTGCTGGATATCGGCCGCAAGGGCATGGCCTGCCCGATCGAGATCGAATTCGCCGTCGACATGAGCGCCCAGCCGATGGAATTCGGCGTGCTGCAAATCCGCCCGATCATCTCCCGTGAGGAGTACGCCGACGTAGAGCTGCGCCAAACCGATCGCGACCACGCGGTCTGCTACAGCCCCTGGGCGCTGGGCAACGGGCAGATGGGTGGGATTCATGACATCGTCTACGTCAAGCCCGCCGAATTCGACGCCGGCCGAACCAGAGAGATTGCCGCCGAGTTGGCGAAGATCAACAACGCCCTGCTCCTGGCTGAGCGGCAATGCGTGCTGATCGGCCCCGGGCGCTGGGGCTCGGCGGACCGCTGGCTGGGGATTCCAGTGACCTGGGAACAGATTTCAGCGGCCCAGGTGATCGTCGAGGCCTCGCTGGAGGACTTCGTAGTCACGCCCTCACAGGGCACCCATTTCTTCCAGAACCTGACCTCGCTCGGGATCGGGTACTTCACCGTGCACCCCTCACTCAGCGAAGGATTCATCAACTGGGATTGGCTGGCAGCGCAGGAGTTGGTCGAAGAAACCCGCTTCGTGCACCACGTGCGGGTAAGCGAACCACTCGATGTGGTGCTCAACGGTTATAAGCAGGAAGGGGTGATCTTCAAACCCGGCGCGTGGGAGGCTGCCCGCAGCAACACTGATTGACTCGGTATCGGATTAGGGCAGTTCTCATGCTTCTGTAGCGTCCGGGCCCCGTACCGGACGGCCGTAGCCGCGGCCGATACATTTTCACCTACCATGAACTATTGCATCTATCTTCATGGCCGCGACAAATACCTCTATATGACGCGCTTGCCCGCGACCCAGACGGCCTTCGCGGCAACCGGCGCCTCGACCAGCCGACCCGCCGGATCAACGACTCCGGGCGGGCTGGGGAACGCCGCCAGATCGGCTTGCTTGCCAACCTCCAACGATCCGATCCGACCGTCGAGGTCGAGCGCCCGGGCGGCATCCAGTGTGGCCATCCGCAGTAAGTCGTCCGGCGCAAGCGACCCGGCCCCATGCGTGTGAACGTGATGCAGCTCTTCCAGCATCGAGAGGCTCGCGTTGCTCGCCAGACTGTCCGTGCCAACCGCCACGGTGATCCCCGCCGCGCGCATACGCTCGAACGGGTGCGGCTTATGCTGAAAGAAGCGGTGCGACCGGGGGCAATAGACGACAACATGGCCCGCCGCGGCCAACTGCTCGAACTCGCCGTCCGCAATGTAGTTCGCGTGGGCCAGCGCGCCGGGGCGACAGCCGCGGGCGCACTTGACCAGCAGCTCCCCCGGTGTACAGCGCGGTGGCTCGACGCCGCATTGCTTCATCAGCCGCTCGATCATCCGACTCAGCACGCCCTTCTCACCCAGGAGAAAAGCGACCTCTTGCGGCGTTTCGGCCAGGTGCAACGTCCACGGCCGATCGATCTCGTCTGCCAACATAATGGCGGCGCGGATCTGATCGGCCGGGACGGTATACGGCGTATGGGGCGAGACGCCGACGGTCAGCAGCTCGTCCTCGGCGACGTCGCGCACACCCTCGCGCAGCTCTTCCGGGTTGGTTGGCGGGTGGTCGGCGAGCGTGAGCAGCTCGACGAAACAGACCTTGCGGATCGGCAGGGCCTTTAGCACGGACCAGGCGGAGTTGCGCCGCGAGATGTCGCCCACGCACGTGACCCCGGCGCGCAACGACTGCCAGGCACCGTCGCCGGCGGCCTGCCGCTCGCGCTCGAGTTGTCCGGGCTCGGCACGCAGGCGAACAAGCTGGGCGATCCAATCCCAGAAGCCGGCCGGCTCGATCCGACCCGCATAACAGGTCAACTCCAGGTGTGCATGCGGGTTGACCAGACCGGGGGTGAGGATCGCGTCACCCAGATCAACGATTTCCGCCGCCCCTCGTGGAAGCGCGGCCGCGGGACCGAGCGAGACAATCCGGTCGGCTTCGATTTCGACGTAGCCGGCGCGGACCGGCGGCGACGAGACCGGAACCACCCAGGCAGCCTTGATTATCACGGGAGTGCGCTGTCTTCAGCCGGGTGATCGAGCGCGTCCGCCTCGTCGCGCTGGTACTCCTGGCGACGATCCCGATCGAGGAAGTACTCACAGTCATATTCGTAGACGTGCTCCGGCCGGCGCGCTTCGTCGCCGCCGGCCGAGGCCTCCAGCTCCTTGAACCAGGTGCGCCAGTCCCAGCCGATCTGCCCACCCGTGATGTGACGCTGCATCGACGACTCGCAGTGGCAGACCCCCGGAGTATGCCGCAGCACGTCCGTCAAGCGCTCGAGCAGGCGCGGCAGGCGTTCGACGGCGGCGGCGGTGCGTTGATCCTGGGCCCGCCGGTCGAGGATGCGACCATTCTCGAATGGCCGAAAATCGCTGCCGGTCTCGGCGTAGCTGGCGACGTAGCACAGGCTGGCGTAGCACATCTGCAGCTCTTTGGCCAGAAAAACCTCCGGCGCCAGAGTGGTGCCCAGCAACTCGCCCCCGCAGATGGCGTACTTGCGTACCTCCGCCGGCGTCTCACGACGCGGACCCTCGATACAGACGTACGTGGCATGGTCGGCGAAATCAGAGCCTTCCGCATCGAGTGCGGTGGCGAACGCCTTCCGAAGGGACGGGCAGAAGACCGGCCACTGCCGCACCAAGCCCAGACCCCGATCCTCGAAGAACGTGTTCGGACGCCGGTGCGTCTCGTCAATCAGGTCGTCGACCACCACGTACTGGCCGATGGTATAGTTGTGGCAGATGGCCCGCGTCTCGCTCCACGAGACGATCGAGCGCACGCCCAGATCCTTGAACGCGAAAATGTTGGCCCGATACGGGACGAAGCTCGGAGCCAAATTGAAGCCGGACTCGCCGTGACGCGACAGAAAGAGGAACTCGCCGAAGCGCGAGGCGCAGACGAAGATCGGCTGTGACTCGCCGAAGGGTGTCTTCTGCGGGCCCAGTCGCTTGGCCACCAAGGCGCCTTCGCGTAGCAGATCGTACGCGGCCGTACCGCCGATGCATGCCAAAGTCGCTGTCATCGTCCACTTCCCGCCGTCGTGCGGTCCGTCAAAACGGTCGTGCCCACACGCATCGTAGTTCGCCCCGCAAACCTGACAATGGGACTCCCGGTCATAAACGCCGCCTGGCGTGGGAGCCGGTCTGAAACACTGATTCGCCGCCTTGTGAGTATAGAGGCGTCGGCGGGCACCGCCACACGGAACTGCCAGCCGGGCGCACGTGGAGAATTTCGCCCGCAATTTTACGATGGCCGACGCCCGGCTGCGTATCTGTTAATGAGCGGTCCGCCGTGGTAGCGTGTGTCCGGAAGCGCTTCCGGATGGCGGCATACGCGGGTGGAGCTATGTCGATGGACGCTGTGGACACGAGCGAGGCTCAACCCAGCCTGCCGGCCGGGCTGCCCGACGACTGGCTGCTCGACCGCGATCTGCCCTGCCCGAGCTGTCAATACAACCTGCGTATGCTGAGCACGCCGCGCTGCCCGGAGTGCGGCACGGTATTCCGATGGCAGGCGATTCTGCACGTCGCCTGCCCGCGGTGCGATGAGCCGTTGGGAGCCGTGGACAAAGGGACTTGCCCGCGCTGCAGGCTTCGGCTGAATTGGGGGCTACTGCTCCGAGAGGCCGTCCCCATGGATGGACGGCTCTATGAATTCTCGGGGCGTCCCGTGTTCGCGGGCATCCGGACGAGCTTGTCGCTGCTTCTGCCGCGTCGTTTCTGGCGCCGGCTTCCGCTTGAATCACCACCCATGATCGGACGCCTCACGCGCTATCAAAGAACGTCCTGGTTGGTCGGAGTTGTCGGATGCGTCATCGCGCTGGTTGCCGTAGCGCTGCGGTTGGATCCTCTCGCTTGGATCGTCGTGTGGCCTTTTGCGCTTGGCCCCTGGTTAATTACACGTGCCGCACTCCCCCGCTTTACTCCGACCCTCACGCAATTCGCTATCCGTCGTGATCAGTTGCAGCGCTGCTTCGCCTATGGCTCGACAGGCCTTGCTTGGATCGGTTTCGTGTTCGGGCTCTCGACCCTTGCCACGTTTTTGATTTGGGGTTCGCTGCATCAAGTGAGCCCATTCGACCTTCCCAGGACGCTTGGGTATTTGCTCGGCACGTCCTGGGGTTGGACCGTACCGTCATTCTGGGTGATCACTGTGGTCGGAGCAGTGTATTTCCACGCCACCACCGTCTGGTGGTGGCGATTCCTCTATGTGACGCTGCGAGACTACCTACGCCTCGATCTCACGAATACTCTGGCGTTGTTGATCAGCACGCAGGTGATCGCAATCTTGCTCGTGCTGCTGCTGATCGCGGGACTAACGATCATCAGCTATTATCTGGGTCTCCTCTAGCGGTTGCACCATCGAGGCGAGCGATGGACATTGTGGACACGAGCGGGATCGAACCCAGCCTGCCCGACGGGCTGCCGGATGACTGGGTATTCGACCGCGACCTCCCCTGCCCGAACTGTCGTTATAACCTGCGCATGCTGAGCACGCCGCGCTGCCCGGAGTGCGGCATCGTGTTTCGGTGGCAGACGCTGCTGCACGTCTCGTGCCCGCGCTGTGCCGAATCGCTCGAAGTCGTCGATGCGGACGAATGTCCGCGTTGCCACCTGGCACTCGACTGGAAGCGGTTGTTCGATCAGGTCGACCCGTCGCAATTCAAGCAATTCGAGTACACCCAGCGGCCCAAGCGTGCGGCCATTCGCACCTGGTTCGCCGCGCTGCGCCCGCGACGATTCTGGAAGGACATTCGGCTTGAGTCGCCGCCGGCGGTAAGACGCCTGCGCTGGCTGCTAGCGGTGGCGATCACGATTCACGCCCTTTCAATGCCTCTCGCGTTCTGGGCGCACAGTCTTTTCTGGCCCCGGCCTTCGTTTGATGTGCGCTGGTGGGCATACAG
>SDBT01010358.1_pt1 | contig 15060 bp, 13 predicted proteins | sample 2277101 | NCBI WGS metagenome assembly SDBT01 (sample SAMN10404973, study PRJNA504765) | marine sediment metagenome | isolation source: marine sediment core GS10_PC15, 103 cmbsf | place: Arctic Ocean: Southern Knipovich Ridge | collected 2010 | reverse complement strand
TGGCGCCCCGTAGGGGAGTCGAACCCCTGTTTCCGGCGTGAGAGGCCGGCGTCCTGGGCCACTAGACGAACGGGGCCTGCGCGCGAGCGAGAAGCTATAGCTTGCCGCCCCAATGGCGATCAAGGCTTATTGGCGTTCAGCCTGATTCGGGAAATGACCTTGCCAGTGGCGAGGTCGATAACCGCGATCTCCTGCCCGGCACTGGAACTGAGATGGAGTGCGAGCCGGTCGCCATCAAGGGCCATCGAGGAGACCGTGGCGCCGGCGGGTATGGCAAGCTCGGTCTCGCTCCCCGGAAGCACCGTTGAGGCCGCCGCCGAGGGCTTGGCGGGCGCCGAACTCTTGCCCTGCCCCAAATTTGAGGCTTGATAGGCAATGACCCCAATGACGAAGATGAAGCCGCCAACGAGCAGAACCCCCATCGCGATCACGACGATCTTGAGGATCCGCACGCCGCGTGGGCTAAACACCGCTCCCGGCAAAGGCGTATTATCAGGCTCGCTCATCACCGCCATCGTCTAAAAGACCTCATGTCGCAATCAAACCCACCAGTTGTCGAACGCCTAAATGCCGAAGTGGACGAAAGCCATTCGGGCCAGAGGCTCGACCGCTTCCTAAGCGATGCCCTGCCGCAACTGAGCCGGACCCGCGTGCAAGCCCTGATCAAGCAGGGTCAGGTCGCTTCAAGCGGCGCGACCATAGAGGACGTCAAATATAGGGTCAAACCAGGCGAAAGCTACGAGCTTATCGTCCCGGAAGTGACCGAGACCACGCTTCAGGCTGAGGATATTCCCCTGAACGTGGTCTATGAGGACGACGCCCTGATCGTCATCGACAAACCCGCCGGACTCATCGTGCATCCCGGCGCCGGCCAGCCCAGCGGCACCCTGGTCAATGCGCTCATCGCCCATTGCGGCAAAAGCCTGTCGGGCATTGGCGGCGTCGCGCGGCCCGGCATCGTGCATCGCCTCGATAAGGATACGAGCGGGCTCATCGTGGTGGCCAAGACCGACCAGGCCCATCGCGGGCTGGCCAAGCAATTCGCCGACCATGGACGGACGGGATCGCTTAAGCGCGGCTATCTCGCTTTCGTCTGGGGTGCGCCAGCAACACGCAAAGGCCGCATCGAGGGGGCCATCGGCCGCCATCCGACGAGCCGAACCAAAATGGCGGTACTGCGAAACAAGGGGCGCCACGCGGTCACCCATTGGCGCTTGGTGGAAACCTATGGCCACGACAAAGACAGGCCCATGGCCTCCCTGCTCGCATGCACCTTGGAGACCGGGCGCACTCATCAAGTGCGTGTGCACATGGCCAACATTGGACACCCGCTGATCGGCGACCCGCTCTATGGCCGCGGCTTTAAGTCAAAGCTACTAAAGCTGCCGCAGGACATGCAAAACACGCTCGGGCGGCTCGACCGGCAAGCCCTTCATGCGGAGAAACTTGCGTTCACTCACCCCATGAGCGGCACGTTACTAGAATTTAATAGTGCGCTACCGGCTGATCTCGCCGAGATTGCGGTATCCCTCAAGGACTTGTGATGTGCCGCTAGACTTTATTGCCCGCGGTAAAGGTTCTATAGATAGAGGTCGCTGGGGGGCTATTTTTAACGGGAAGAAGGCGGCCGGTTTTAAGGGTCGCGGGAGACGGGTCTCATGGCTGCCAGAAATTTGCCGAGCGTCAGTGCCCATGGCGGGCTCACACGCTATCTCGAAGAAATTCGACAGTTTCCAATGCTGGAGCCGCAGCAGGAGTACATGCTCGCCAAGAATTGGCGTGAGCATGACGACCGCGACGCCGCGCACCAGCTCGTCACCTCGCATCTGCGGCTCGTGGCGCGCATCGCTATGGGCTATCGCGGCTATGGCTTGCCCGTGGGCGAAGTCATCTCCGAAGGCAATGTCGGCCTGATGCAGGCGGTGAAGCGGTTCGATCCCGAAAAGGGCTTCCGCCTTGCGACCTACGCCATGTGGTGGATCAGGGCCGCGATCCAGGAATACATCCTGCGCTCGTGGAGCCTGGTGAAGATGGGCACCACCGCGTCGCAGAAAAAGCTGTTCTTCAATCTCCGCAAGATCAAGGGCCAGCTCAAAGCCCTCGAAGAAGGCGATTTGCATCCCGACAACGTCAAGAAGATCGCCACCAGGCTCGGCGTGCCCGAGGTTGACGTTATCTCCATGAACCGCCGGCTTGCCGGCGACAGTTCGCTTAATGCACCCGTGCGCAACGATGCCGAGAGCGGTGAGTGGATGGACTGGCTGGTCGACGACGGCATCGACCAGGAGACTGCGCTTGCCGAGTCCGAGGAGCGCGATCACCGTCACGAGATGTTGCTCGATGCGCTGAAGGACCTGAACGACCGCGAGCGCCGCGTGTTCGAAGCGCGCCGTCTCTCCGAGGACCCGCTGACGCTGGAAAAGCTTTCCGGCGAGTTCGGTGTCAGCCGCGAGCGCATCCGCCAGATCGAGGTCCGCGCCTTCGAGAAGGTGCAGAAGGCCATGCAGATAGCGGCAGCCGCCGTCGCACTGCCTGAGCCCGAACCCGCCACGTAGCTCTAGAAGCTCTACCGGAACGTTTGCGCCTATAGACCCGCCGCCAAGGTGGGTGGGAGAGCGCGCGCGAAGCAGTTAGAGTGTGCGCCGCCATCTTAAAGGCATGCGCGGGGGGGGGCCGGGGCTCGTGAAACATCTGACCGTCGGCGGCGTCGAGATCGCCTATCTCGACGAGGGCAAAGGGCCGTGCGCCCTGATCGGCCATTGCTCCAGCGCCTCCCATAAAGAATGGCTGCCACTCATCGAGACGCTGAAGAGCGACTGGCGCGTGCTCGCGCCCGACTTCATCGGTTATGGCCAGTCCGACCCCTGGCCGATCGACAAACCCTTCAGCATCGAGGCCGATGTGAAGGTGCTCTTGGCCCTTGCCCGGAAAACGCGGAGCCCGCTCCATCTCATCGGTCATTCATATGGCGCGGCGCTGGCGCTCGAGGCGGCCCGCAAGCTTGGCAAACGCGTCAAGAGCCTCACCCTGATCGAGCCCGTTTCCTTTCATCTCTTGCGCATCGAGGGGCGCCCGGAGTGGAAAGATGTGGAACGCCTCGGCATCTCCGTGCTCGACCCCGTGTCCAAGGGCGACGACCGCAAAGCCGCGGGAGCCTTCATGGGCTATTGGCTTGGCCGCTGGCGCTGGCAGCTATCGCCCGAGCGTTTCAAGAATGCGATTGCCGCAACGATTCCCAAAGTGGCGCTTGAATTCTCCATCGCCATCGACGCGCAGACGACGCTTCAAGACTATGCCGAGATCACCGCGCCGACCCTGCTGATTGTTGGCGGCAAAACAAGGCCGCCGACCTGCGCCATCGTCGAACTGCTCGCGGGCGCGCTACCGAACGCCAAGATGGAAGTCTTGAAGGGCGCGGGGCATATGAGCCCGTTCACGCATCCCGCCGAGCTTAACCGGATGATCCTCGCCCATCTCGACGCGGTGCGGTAACGGCGGAGCTGTCCTCAGGCAATTCTTCGGCGTCTTTGGCGAACAGGTCTTCAAGCTCGACTGCGGCGGTCAGCGCGTTGGCGCGGACCTTCTCCATATCGGTGTAATATTTGTAGTCCTCGAACAGACGCTTCTCGTCATGCTGCCGGAACGTCTCGGTCAGCCGCTTCACTTCGTCGGGCTTCAGCCCCAGCCCTCGTAGCAGCTTGGTCGTCAGCCCAAGCGCCGAGGAAAATGTCTCGCGCTCGATGATCTTGACGCCAAGATCCATCAGCTTGTGCACATGGATTCGGTCTCGCGCCCGCGCATAGATGGGCAGGTCTGGAAATTCTTCACGCACGATTTCGGCGACCCTGACGGAGGCGTCCACGCTATCGATGGCGAGCACAAAGGCTTGCGCCTTCTGGGCCCCAGCCGCGCGCAAGATGTCGAGCCGCCCGGCATCGCCGTAATAGATCTTGGCGCCAAAGCGCTTCACGAAATCGACCTGGGCAATGGAGCTGTCGAGCGCGGTGAACGGGATATGACGCGCGCGCAACACCCGGGCGACGATCTGACCGAAGCGTCCAAACCCGGCGATGATTACGTGCTGCTCGCCTTCGGGCGGGATCTCATATTCCGGCGCCTCGGGTTTCAAGGAGCGCGCGATCACATCGTCGATCAGCAGGAGCAGTGGCGTCGCCGCCATGGACAGGGTCACCGCCAGTATAAGAAAGCTCGCCATGTCGCGGCCGATCACGCCCTCGAAGACGCCGACCGAGAACAGGACGAAGGCGAACTCACCGCCCTGGCTGAGCACCAGTCCGAGACGCCGCGACGGACTGCTGGCCAGCCCCCACCAACGGCCGAGCCCGTACAGGATCACCGCCTTGATGGCGACCAAACCGGCGACAATGGCGAACAGCGCCGCGGGCTTGGCGACAAGGACGCTGAGATCGATGGACATGCCGATGGCGATGAAGAACACCGCGAGCAGCAGACCCTCAAACGGCGCGATGTCCGCCTCGATCTGATGACGGTATTCAGAATCGGCAAGCAGCGCCCCGGCGATAAACGAGCCGAGCGCCGCCGACAGCCCAACCTGCTCCATGATGAGCGCCACGCCCACCACCGTGAGCAGCGCGCTGGCCGTCATCGCCTCGCGCACACCGGTGGCGGCGACGACCCGGTACAGCCGGCTCAACAGGAAGCGCCCGCCCAGGATAACGGCGAGAATGGTGAGGATGGCGATTCCGGCGCTACTGAGATCCATGCTCGGCTCGTCGCCGCCAAGCGCGAAGAGCGGCACCAGCGCAATCAACGGAATGGCGGCGAGGTCCTGGAACAGCAGCACCGAGAAGGCCAGCCGCCCATGGCGCGTCGTCAGCTCACCCTTCTCCTCCAGCACTTGGAGCGCGAATGCGGTCGAGGACAAGGACAGCGCCAACCCGATAAACACCGCCTCGTTCAAGGCGAGCCCAAGGGCCAGCCCGATCGCCGCCAGCACGAAGGACGTGGCGACGAACTGACCAGCACCGAGCCCGAAAATGGCCGTGCGCATAGACCATAGCCGGAGTGGGCGCAGCTCAAGCCCGATCACGAACAGGAGCAGCACCACGCCGAACTCAGCGAAATGGAGAACCTTGGCCACGTCATCGAGGGCATAGAGGGGCCCTAAGACATAGGGACCAATGACGACGCCGGCGGCGAGATAGCCGAGGACCGAGCCAATGCGGAAGAAGCGTCCAAAGGGGGCGGCAATTGCGGCGGCGGCCAGAAACACCGCGACCTGAACCAACTGCGCTGTCGTCATGGCCGACTCACCCCTTTTTCAGCCTCTCGGTAGCATGGCGGCGCTAGAGCGGCCAACCGCCGCGCCGTCACAAGCCCGTGGGCGCATTGCTCATGACAGTCCGAGCCTCTAGGACTGACCGCCATGGCCTCCACCGAAGACGCACAAGCCCCAACTTTCCGTGAGGCCCTAGGCGTTTGGGCCAAGATCGGCGTCACGTCCTTTGGTGGACCGGCCGGGCAGATCGCCCTGATGCACCGAGTGCTGGTGGAGGAGCGCCGCTGGATCGGCCCGGAGCGATTCCTGCACGCGCTCAATTTCTGCATGCTGCTGCCGGGGCCCGAGGCCATGCAGCTCGCCACCTATGTCGGCTGGCGGCTGCACGGCACGCTCGGTGGCCTCGCTGCCGGGCTCCTATTCGTGCTCCCCGGCGCGATTATCGTGCTCGCCTTGAGCATCGGTTACGCCCTATTCGGCCAAGTGCCCCTGGTCGAAGCCGCCTTTGTTGGCATCAAGGCCGCGGTTCTCGTCATCGTCATCGAAGCGCTGATAAAAGTGTCCCGGCGCACGCTCCATCGCCCCCACGACTGGGGCATCGCCGCGGCCGCCTTCTTCGCCATTTTCTTCCTGGCCGCGCCCTTCCCTCTGATCATCGCCTGCGCCGCGCTCGCGGGTTTCCTGTTTGCCATCGTCTTTCCCGAACCCGCGCCCCCGCCGCTCGACGCGCCGCCGGTGTCCTTGTGGCAGACGCTCCGCACCACCGTGCTGTGGCTCGCTATTTGGATCCTGCCGCTGCTCGCCATATCCGCCCTGACCGGCAGCGACCATGTCACCGCCGATATCGCGCTGTTTTTCTCCAAGCTTGCCGTGGTGACTTTCGGTGGCGCCTATTCGGTGCTGGCCTACATGGCCCAGCAGGCGGTCGAGACCTATGGCTGGCTGACCGCCGGAGAAATGCTGGACGGGCTTGGCCTCGCCGAGACGACGCCAGGCCCGCTCATCCTCGTCACCGAGTTCGTGGGCTTTCTCGCCGGCTACCGGCAAGGCGGCGAGCCGCAGCTTGCCTTCGGCCTGTTGGGCGTCGCGGTCACTCTATGGGCGACCTTCGCGCCCTGCTTTCTTTGGATCTTCGTCGGCGCGCCTTACGTGGAACGCCTGGGCTCGAACGCCAAGCTGGCCGGTGCGCTGCGGGGCGTCACCGCTTCGGTGGTCGGCGTGATTCTAAACTTGAGTTTGTGGTTCGCCCTGCACGTCATCTTCGGCCGCATCGAGCCTGAGTGGTACGGGCCATTCCGCCTCTGGGTGCCGGACCTTGCGAGCTTCCATTTGGACGCGGCTCTGCTCGCCTGTTTTGCGGCGATCCTGCTGCTGGGCTTGCGCCTCGGCATGGTGACCACGTTGGCGATCACCGCAGGTGCCGCGCTCGCCCTCTCGCTTGTGCAGAGCGCGGGCTGACCGAAAAACCCAGCACGCAAATGAAAAGCGCGGGCCAAAGACCCGCGCTCAACACAAAAGCTAAATCGTCTTAGTGCCTAGCGCGGCACGAAGATATTCACGAACGGCGCCCGGACCCAAGTGCCGCGGGGGCCCTTGCGAACCGTGGTGAATGGCGCATCGACCGCGGTGTGAGACTCGCTCGTCCTCACCGACGTGGTCGGCGCATAGACTTCGGTGTCATAGTAACGGTCGCGGCGCCAGCGGCGGCGATAGCCTGCCTCTTGCACCAAAGATGCTTCCGACGCGTGATTCGTAAGCCCGATGGGGCCAGCGGACGCCGTTACCGGCATGAGCAGAACTACGGCGAAGAACGCCGCAACGAAACTGGAAATGGTCAGTCGGGTCATCCTTCCTCCTTATCGAGGGTTTGGGGGGTTGGAAGAGGGGTTGGCTGAAAATGGCCAACGCGAAACCTCTCACAGCAATGTGGCGGCACCGAGTACCCCACTCAATGTCGACGGTGGTTTCAACGCCTAGGCATCATGGAGAGACAGAGGAAGGAGGTTCCAATGATCGAGATCAGACCCTTCAACACGCTTGGCGGCGCCGACCATGGTTGGCTCAAGGCCAAGCACCACTTCTCCTTCGCGCGCTATCACGACCCTAAGCGCATGGGCCACGGGACGCTTCGCGTGTGGAACGACGACGAGATCGACCCCAACACCGGCTTCCCGCCCCATCCCCACGCGGAGATGGAGATCATCACTTACGTCCGTGAGGGCGCCATCACTCACGAGGACAATCTGGGCAATAAGGGCCGCACCGAGGCTGGCGATGTCCAGGTGATGAGTGCCGGCGCCGGCATCCGCCACGCCGAGTATAACCGGGAGACGGTCCCCGCCAAGATCTTCCAGATCTGGATCGAGACGAACGAGAAAGGCGGCGAGCCGTCCTGGGGCGCCAAGCCGTTCCCCAAGGCCGAGCGCTCGGGCCAGTTCGTGACGCTGGCGTCCGGCTTTGCCGGCGATGTCGATGCGCTGCCGATCCGCGCCGAGGCCCGCGTTCTTGGCGCCACGCTGAAAGCGGGCGAGACGGTCGAGTATCGCCTCGGCACCGCGCGGCACGCGTATCTCGTCCCGGCCACCGGCAGCGTCGAGGTCAACGGCATCCGCGTGAACGCGCGCGATGGCGCGGCGATCGAGAATGAGACGGCGCTGACGATCAAAGCGGTGGAAAACACCGAGATTGTTCTGGTCGACACGCCCTAGACAGACCCCCGGAATCCGGCCGCCGCGCGGGCACGATCCCTACAACGAGATAAGAATCACGCCGATCACAGCGGCGGCCAGCCCGACGATGCGATGCCAAGGCATTGACTCGCCGAGAACCAGCACGCCGAGCACCGAGCCGCCGACAATGAACATGCCGTAGATGGGAACGACGATATTCGAGGGCCCGATCGACAGCGCATAGAACAAAGAAAAGGCGGAGACTGTAAGCGCGATACCGCCGGCGAGCGCCCAAAGCAGCGGCGGCGTATCTATATCGAAGAGCAAAGTCCTCAGCTCTCCGCGCCAAGCGACCACGGAATAAGCAACGATCGGAACGATCGTCGTTGCAACCGCCAGCACCATATAGGTCGACACATTGCCGCCACGCTCGGCAAGCTTCACGAACAACGTCATGCACGAATAGGCGGCCATGCCGAGCAAGGCCCAAAGAATATAACTATGCATCATGATGCCCTCCCTAGCCCTCGACAAACTCCAGAGTTCCGCGATGGCGGCGGCGTGTCAATTGCGTGGACAGCGGGGCCGAGACTAGGTTTTGCCGAAGCTCGGAATCCTATCCGCCAGTCTCCTGGCGAATACCAGCGTCCTGGTAGATAGTGGGCGCTGCTCAAAACCCGGAGACAGCCTCATGCCGCTTCGTTCCACGTCACTTCCCGTTCGCCGCCGCACGATCATCGCCGTAATGTGCGGGCTTGGTCTCGCTTCAGCCTTGGCTATCGTCCCAACGCTGGCGGAAGATGCAGAGACACCGCTGCTCAAGGCGCCTGTCTCACCGGTGCCTCCTCTCTTCACGAAGACGGCCATCGACAAGGCCACCGCCGCGCTCGACGGGATCGTCGAGAACGCCATGACGCAAACCGGCCTGCCCGGCGTGGCGGTCGGCGTCGTCTACAAGGACAAGGTGATTTACGCCAAAGGCTTCGGCGTTCGCGAGCTGGGCAAGCCAGGCGCCATCGATCCCGACACGGTGTTCATGCTGGCCTCGGTGTCGAAACCCATCGCCTCGACAATCGTCGCCAAGCTGGTTGGGAACGGCGTGGTCAAATGGGACGACGCGGCGATCACGCTTAATCCCGACTTTGCGCTGCGCGATCCTTACGTCACCAAGCATGCCACCATCGCCGACCTCATGTCTCATCGCAGCGGGCTGCACACCGGCGCCGGCGATCTGCTCGAGGATCTCGGCTTCGATCGGGACTACATATTGTCCCATATCAATCAGCAACCGCTCGACCCGTTCCGCTCGACTTATCACTACAGCAATTTCGGCTACACCGAGGGCGGGGTCGCCGCCGCGAAAGCCGCCAACAAAACCTGGGAGGACCTCGCCGACACCGCGCTGTTCGAGCCGGCCGGCATGACCGCCACCAGCTATCGCCACGCGGACTATCTTGCCCACAAGAACCGGTCGCATATCCATGCGCGCCTAAAGGACGGCAGCTGGGCCGCGCGATACAATCGCGATCCGGACGCCGAGGCGCCCGCTGGTGGCGCCAGCGCTTCGCTGAATGACATGCTGCGCTTCATGCGCCTGCAGCTCGGCAATGGGACGCTCGACGGTAAGGAGATTATCGATGAAGACGCGCTTGCCGCGAGCCACGTGCCCCAAGTGATCCCTCACCCTCCCCGCTCTCAGGCTTCGCGGGCGAGCTTCTACGGCTATGGCTGGAACGTGGCCTATGACGATGAAGGCCGCGCACGGCTCGGCCATTCCGGCGCGTTCAACCTCGGCACCTCGACCAATGTCAGCTACATGCCGGGCGAGGATCTCGCCATCGTCACGCTCACCAATGGCCGACCGATTGGCGTGGCGGAGGCCGTGGGAGCGGCCTTTCTCGATGTGGCGCAGAACGGCAAGCAGACGGTGGATTGGGTCGGGTTCCTGGGCCACATCTTCGCGAGCATGGACGCAGCCGACGCCCCCGAAGTGGATTACACCGACTTACCGCCCAAGTCGAAACCCGCCCGCGCCCTCACCGACTATGTGGGCAGCTACGGCAACAGCTATTACGGCCCGCTGGTGGTATCAGGCGACGGCGACAAGCTGTCCATGTCGATGGGTCCGCAAGCTGCGCCCACCAGCTTCGCCCTCACGCATTTTGATGGCGATACATTCAGCTTCGAGACCACAGGCGAAAATGCCAACGGTCTTTCCGGCGCGATCTTCACTCCTGGCAAAGACGGCAAGCCGTCAAAAGTCGTGCTCGACTATTACGACCGCAGGGGGCTCGGGACTTTCGTGCGGGAGTAGAGGGCTGCGCTCGGCCCGCATCCGACCTCATGGACGAAGGCTTCATTGATCCGATATCCCATGCCCAGGGCGAACTCCTGACGAAGGCGGCTGTTTGCTCTTAGCATTGTTCGATTAGCCATATTTAGCTGGATACAGACCGGGATCGGAGTCCAAAGAAGAAGGAGCATCCTGCCGTCTCTTGGTCGCTCACTATACTGCTTGATCACAGTACAAAGAAAGCGGGGCACTTGCGCGGCTTCACTATCAAACAATTCAGCATCAGCTGAGAAATAGCGGTCAGAGAGTCGGAGTTACTCCTCACTCCTCCTCCACATAAACCTCGCTGCCCATCTCGCGGAATTTTTCGCTCATCTTCGCCATGCCCTGCTCTTTATCGTTGAGCTTGGCCGCGTAGTCGCGCACTTCCCGGGTGATCTCCATGGAGCAGAATTTCGGTCCGCACATGGAGCAGAAATGCGCCAGCTTGTGCGCCTCCTTCGGCAAAGTTTCGTCGTGGAAGCTCCGCGCCGTTTCCGGATCGAGGGACAGGTTGAACTGATCCTCCCAGCGGAAGTCGAAGCGCGCCTCCGACAGCGCGTTGTCCCGCGCAATAGCCGCCGGGTGACCCTTGGCGAGATCGGAAGCATGGGCCGCGATCTTGTAGGTGATGACTCCCGTCTTCACATCATCGCGGTCGGGTAACCCCAGATGCTCCTTCGGCGTCACATAGCAAAGCAATGCCGTGCCGAACCAGCCGATCATCGCCGCGCCGATGGCAGACGTGATGTGGTCGTAGGCCGGCGCGATGTCGGTGACGAGCGGGCCTAACGTATAGAAAGGCGCCTCGCCGCACTCTTTCAGCTGCTTCTCCACATTGACCTTGATCTTATGCAGCGGCACGTGGCCCGGCCCTTCGATCATCACCTGACAACCGCGATCCCAAGCGATCTTGGTGAGCTCGCCGAGAGTCTCCAGCTCGGCGAATTGTGCGCGGTCATTGGCGTCAGCAATACAGCCAGGCCGCAAGCCATCGCCAAGAGAGAACGACACGTCGTAGCGGCGCATGATCTCGCAGATGTCCTCGAAGCGCTCGTAGAGGAAACTTTCGCGGTGATGCGCCAGGCACCACTTGGCCATGATCGCGCCGCCGCGTGACACGATCCCCGTCACCCGGTCGGCGGTGAGGTGGATATAGCCGAGCCGCACGCCCGCATGGATGGTGAAATAATCCACGCCCTGCTCGCATTGCTCGATGAGCGTGTCGCGATAACACTCCCAGTCGAGCTTGACGGGATCGCCATTCACCTTCTCCAGCGCCTGATAGATCGGCACCGTGCCGATGGGAACGGCGGCGTTGCGGATGATCCATTCGCGCGTGGTGTGAATGTTGCGACCCGTGGACAGATCCATGACCGTATCGGCGCCCCAGCGGGTCGCCCACACCATCTTCTCCACCTCTTCCTCCACTGATGACGTCACGGCGGAGTTGCCGATATTGGCGTTGATCTTGGTGAGGAAGTTGCGGCCGATGATCATCGGCTCGGATTCGGGATGATTGATATTGGCCGGGATGATGGCGCGGCCGCGCGCAACCTCGTCACGCACGAACTCCGGCGTGATGAAGGCCGGCATGTCGGCGCCAAAATTCTCGCCGTCGGCGAGACGCGCCTGCGCTTCTTCTGCCGCACGCTGCCGCCCGATATTTTCGCGATGCGCGATATAGATCATCTCGTTGGTGATGGTACCGGCGCGGGCCAGCTCAAGCTGGGTGACAGGCTTGCCCGCGAGCCCGCGCAGTGGCTGGCGTTCCACTTTGAACGCACGCGCCATATGCGCCTCGCCCACATTGCCGTTGTCTTCTGGCTTACCGGCGCGGCCCTCGTAAGTTTCGACACCACCGCGATCCGCGATCCAACCTGCGCGCACTGGCTCTAACCCGCGCATCACGTCGATGGACGCATCGGGATCGGAATACGGCCCCGCCGTATCGTAAAGTTGAAAAGAGGCACCTTCTGCCAAACCGATCTCGCGGAAGGGCACGCGCACATCGTCATGCCCATCAGGCGACGAATAGATTTTGCGGCTGCCCGGCAGCGGCCCGGTGGTGACTTCAGGCGCGGCCTGTTCAGGCGTGGTGATTTTCTTGTCGTGTAAATTCATGACCTCGATGCTCCCAGCGGCCATCCCAAGAGAATGGCGATGCTTTTCGGGAAATGCGGCATCGGGACAATCGAAAAGTTCCTGTCCCTTCGCCGGCATGACCCGGATCAGGTTCGAAGGGTCTCCGCTTCGGCCCTGGCGCGCAAAACGCGACATGCCAAAACAACGGACTCTCAGCCCCTGCCTGGGGCTCCCCTCGGAACAACCCTATTGTAGTCCTCGGGACGCCCTTCCGAAAGGGGCCCCAAGATCTTTAGCAACCAGATGTCTTTAGCGGCGTTTGCGCGCTGTCGTGCGCGGCTTGCGTGCCTGCCTTGCCCGCTTGCGTGAGACCTTGCGTTTGGCGGTGCTCCGCGACGCTGCCGCCCGCGTCCTCGATTTTGCCGCTGCCCTACGGGGCTTGGGTTTGGCCGCTGCCCTAGAAGACTTCCTCTTGGCCGCTGGCTTCCGCTTTGCCGCTGCCTTAGTCGCCTTCGGCCTTGCGGCTGCCCTGGAGAGCTTCCGCTTTGCGGCTGCGCTTGCCGTTTTGGGCTTGGGCGCCGCTTTGCGGCTCGGCTTTTCGTCCCCCGTAAGCTCGTAGCCCGTCCATGTGAGGATCGCGCCAAGCACTAAGATGACGACACCGCCAATAATCATGGCGTGGGGATGGGAAATCATGCCGGCGCCGAGCGCCTGGACCTTCCCCGGAACCAGGAGCCGGATCACGCCGCCGATCACCGACAACCAGCCTAAGATGGTGATGATGATGCGCCAGTTCGCGACCCAGAGATTATGGGCATTGACGATGGCAAGACCGGCGACCAGCGTCAGCATGCCAGCAAGGTAGATCAGCGAGATATTGCTCAGGAATTCCTGCGATAGAGCGCGCACGGTATCGCCCTCGATCAACATGCCAAAGCCCATGACCAAGAACAGCGGCCCGATCAGTCGCGCGATATATCTGGAAGTGTTCATGTTGCCCCCCGGTGCCATCGATAGACGCAATTTGAAGCCGATCAAACAGGAACGCAAGTCGTGTGGGGGCGGCGACAAGACTGAAATGAAGCCGAGAAAGGATTAGAGTAAGTCTCAACGACTAAGTGCGCTTCGGCCTGGACTTGCCCCATGGTTAGGGACCACGGGAAAACTGGCCATCGCCCTCAAAATAAAGGACATCTTGCGGGCGCTCCCCAAGCAGTTTAAGCCTCGTCATCATTCTGCCGTGCTTCACCTTGATTTGCTGGTCTTGAAGACTTCTCCTGCTCAAATCCATTTGCCGGAACCGAGGTAGATAAAGACGTGACCAAGAATGCTACGAAGGCCACGAAGACATCCTCGAAGAGCACGGATACTCGAAACCGTTGGATCGCGCTTTTCGTCCTCCTAGCCATCACGGTGGCGGGCGTTCTGGCCTATTGGCGCTACGCCGAACTCTACCCCTCGACCGACAACGCCTATACCGGCACCAATGTTGTGCGCGTGGCGCCTCAGATCTCCGGCGCCGTGGTGAATATCTATGTCCGGGATGACGACAAGGTCGCCACCGGCGATCCCTTGTTCGACCTCGACCCCACTCCTTACGAGGCTGGATTGCGTGCCGCGCGCGCGCAGTTCGACGCCGCGGCCAACGCCGCCGGCACCGCCGCCGACAGTCTGAAGGACGCTGCGAGCGCGCTGGAAGACAAGCGCGCCGCTCTCGGCGAGGCGATGGCGAAATATCGGGATGCCAAGGACGCACAAAAGCGCGGCATGCCGCCCACGCAAGACCTCACCGATGCCTTGCAAACTTGGCATGAGGCCATGACGGCGTTCAACACGGCCCAGGCCGGGTTCGCCAAAGCTCAGGACGAAGACCTGATCGTGACGACGCCCACCGTGAAGCTTCGCGCGGCGGCGGCGCAGCTCGACAAGGCGATCAATGATCAAGTGAAGACCCATGTCACCGCCTCGGCGGACGGTTGGGTCTCCCATGTGCGGCTTCGGCCCGGCACGGTCATCAAAGCCGGCACGCCGGCCTTCGCCATCGTCGAAGGTGGCCGGTGGTGGGTCGATGCGAATTTCAAGGAAACCGATCTCGCCCGTATCAAGCCGGGTCAGTCCGCCTCCATCAGCCTCGACATGTATCCAGGGCTGAAACTTGACGGCACCGTGGAAAGCATCAGCGTCAGCTCAGGCTCCTTGTTCTCCGTGCTGCCGCCAGAGAACGCGACCGGCAACTGGGTCAAGGTCACCCAGCGCTTTCCGGTGCGCATCAAAATCACCAGCGACTCGCAAACCGATAAGCCGTTGCGCGTCGGGGCAAGCGCCAAGGTGACAATCGACACAACCGAAAGTGGCCAATGATCCGCCGGGCGGGGGCGGAAGAAGGTCAAGGCAGAGGCGCAAAGCCTCCCCCTAAGCGGCGCAAGCCGAAACCACCGCCACCGCCGATTCCTGAATTCGAGCGCCCGCCGATCCTGCTCGTCATCGCAGTTGTTCTGACCGCGGTCCTCGAAGTCCTGGACATGACGATCGTCAACGTGGCGATCCCCCATATGCTCGGCGCCTTCGGGGCGACGCCGGACCAGATCACCTGGGTCCTCACCTCCTATATCGTGGCCGCCGCGGTGATCATGCCGCTCACCGGCTATCTCTCCAATTGGCTCGGGCGGCGGCGGCTCCTGCTGTTGTCCATCTCCGGATTTGTCCTGACGTCG
>SDBT01010357.1_pt1 | contig 15061 bp, 15 predicted proteins | sample 2277101 | NCBI WGS metagenome assembly SDBT01 (sample SAMN10404973, study PRJNA504765) | marine sediment metagenome | isolation source: marine sediment core GS10_PC15, 103 cmbsf | place: Arctic Ocean: Southern Knipovich Ridge | collected 2010 | reverse complement strand
GGCGGCTTAACCACCGCCTTTTCTTCTTATCTATCCAGGTAGCTAAAAGCGATAAACTCCAGCCCGCCCCAAGCGGGCTGATAAAAACAGCAAAGCGTTGCGCTTCAAATTAAAATGCGCCTTGCAAAATAAAAATGAGCTACCTCAATCCCTTTTTGAGATAGCTCTCAACCTTGTCCGGGCAGGAGTATTGGTTGTTGTTTCTGCTTCTCAGGCCCACTTCAATTAATCATGATTTATCAGTGACGACCTCGCACGTGTCTTATCCTGTCGCGATTACGATTAGGTTTTCTATGTGAACTGCCGAATCTGCCCCCAACACGTTGCTCAACTATGACCGGCGAATGGTAGTCTGATATACGGTAATAGTTGGCTCCTGTTTTGTAGTAGCCGCCATGGTGTTTCCGGTAGTATCTGTTTCGGTGCTTGTAATAATCCCCGTAATAGCAGTTCCTAATGCGTCTGCGAAGTCTTGGTGTATGACAGCCTCCGGGGAGAATATTATCTCTTTCATAGTTTCCGATTCTTAGCGAACCATCGCCGATTCTGACACCTATACTAAAACTCGTACCCGCGTCAGCCGTTTGGGGCCAAACAACTAACAGAACAACCATAACCGTAGCGATTGTAATAACTTTTGTAGTGTTCATTTTACTTCTCCTTAACAATTTTGTTCATTCTGTCTTGTTATTTCAAATAAGTTTTTTTGTCTTGCTTTCTACCTAATAAAGGCATTTTTCCGCCCTTTGGTAACGTCAATAATGCTTTAGGTTTGTTATCTTGAATTATGTGTTAAAAGCTGGTATGTTATCGGCTTGTAAGTCGGGCGTCCGGGCCTGATTGTATTCGATTAGTTACCTTTAAAATTTAGGAGAATACAGATGAGAAGTTTATCGATTGTCTTGGCCGTTATGACACTATTAGCAGGGACTGTTTGCTGCTGGGCAGAGCAAGTATGGACCGAGGATACGTTCGAGGATTTTCGCGACGGGACCTTCGGCGATGGGGGCGTTAATACATACGTCTCAGCCGCTGGTCGTATCCAGACCATATATCGCCACGATGCCAACAACGACGGCAACATCGATCTTATTTTCTCCAATGCACACTCCGACGCCGTTCAACTCGATATGTCAATCTACTGGGGCAACGGAAAGGACTTTAGCATTCGCAATCATACTTACGTCCCCGGCTGGGGACCGCATTGGGCCACGCCTGCCGACCTCGATGATGACGGCGCGATGGACCTGATATTGGCCAACCATAAGAACGGTACAGGAAGTGACATGGACAGCTTCATCTATTACGGCGGCCTCAAAAAATCGGATTGCAAGTCAGCCCAAGGCCAGTGGTCCTCTTATCCTTTTAAGAAACGAGTGATTTTACCGATAGATGGCTCTTATAAAGCCGCCGTCGGTGATCTAAACCAGGATGGTAACAAGGACATCGTCTATGCCCGCGACAAAGGAAAGGCCGTTATCTTCTGGGGACAAAAGGGCGGGCAATTCGATCCTGAGAAATTCGAAGAGCTTGATGTTGACGGTTTGACTGACGTTGCTATTGGCAAACTAAATAATGATAAATGGCCCGAAGTTGTATTATGCGGGAAAAAGGATACCTCCTGGATTTATTGGGGCTCTAAAAATGGCATTTCGGATAAGAATCGGACCGAGATTGCCACCTCCGAGGCGTTTTCTGTAGAAATCGCCGACATCGACAACGATAAGAAGCTCGATCTTATTTTTGCCAACAATAAGGGCGATGAATCCTGGGCGTATATAAATACAAAGGGTAAATTCAGTACCGAAAGGCGTCTATCCTTCGAGACACACAAAGGACACGATAGCGTGGTGACGGATTTCAACAGGGACGGTTTTGCCGATGTCTTCTTTACCAACCATGACCTTAATAAATACCGCGTCACTGATTCGTTTCTTTACTTCGGATCGAAGGACGGTTTTTCAAATGACAAACGCCAGAATTTTCTGACCATAGGCGCCTGGGGTTGCTCCGCCGCGGATCTTAACCATGACGGACTTCCCGAACTGGTAGTGACTAACTACCAGGGACATAACACATACGATCTGCCTTCGTTTGTCTATTGGAACAGCAAGGACGGTTTCAATGTCTCAAGACGGACACCTTTGTTCGAGCACGGTGCCAAGGGTAATGCCATTGCCGATTTCAACGGTGACGGACATCTCGATATCTTAATCCTCTCGACGAAAAGCACTACCGAAAACCAGTATCACCCCAACTACGTCTATTGGGGCAACGAAAAAGGCATCTATACTCCGAAACATCGCATAGAATTGCCCGGCCTTGAGACGTGCTGGGGCACTTTTTCAGATATGGATGACGACGGTCAGGTCGATATTGTCTTCTGTAACCACGGCGAGGGACACGCGACCAAGTGGGGCTACATGGATCTGTTTATCTACTGGAACGAGAATAACCAGTTCGATTTCAACAGGCGAACCGGCGTTCCGACATTCAAAGTCCATGGCGGTATGCTGCTGGCCGATCTGGATAAGAACGGCTATATCGATATTATCGTCCCCAACGAAAAGAACTACCCGCGCGACGGCAAATTCGTTGAAGCCCAGTTCACCAGCTATATGTCGAGCGACGGTGACACGGGCGATGAAATTTATCCGGGATCGTTTATCTATTGGGGTAGCGAGCACGGTTATGTTGTGACCGAGCGATCCGACATCCCGGCTACCTGGTGCCGCATGCCGGGGATAGCCGACCTCAACGGTGACGGCAATCTCGATATTGTCTTCGGCAATGAGGGCGATGGCGAGGACAAACTCGGCCATATCTTCTATGGCGATGGCACGCGTAATACCGATAAATGGCGTCACGTCCAGGTCGAAGGCACCCACCGAAGCGGCCAGATCAACATCGCGGACCTCAACCGTGACAGCTATCTCGATATTATATTTACCTTCGGCGGCAAAGAGGATGACTACTTCTACATTTATTACGGTGATGCTCAAGCAAGTTACAGTATAGACAAAAGGGTCAAGGTCGAAGGCGCATTTGCCAAGACCATGTCAGTCGCCGATGTCGATAAAGACGGATGGCCCGATCTTCTGTGCTCGAACTACTGGCACCAGAGCAAGCCCTTTGGCCGCGATGGTACTTCGCATGTTCTCCTGGGCGGTCCGGACGGCCTTAGCATGGACAGAAAGATATCTTTGCCGACCACTGGCGGTGACGGTACGCTGGTCAGCGATTTTAACTTCGACGGCTACAATGATATTATCTGGTTTAGCCACCGTCGCGACGGAGATTTCAACAAAGCAAATACCTTCAACGAGCATGTCACCGACTCGTTCCTTTACTGGGGCTCGGCCGCGGGATTCGATCCGGAAAACAGATTAGGCATCCTCGGCAGGGGGGTCCACTTTAGAAAATCGACCGACGATATCGGACATATTGCAGACCGAGGCTACAAGTTTGATTACGTCTCTTCGGCATATAACAGCAAAGGCAAAAAACCAGTACGGCTCAATTGGCTTGGCCAGGAACCGCACCGAAGCAAAATATTATTCCAGTTCCGTACCGCAAATTCCCCAAAAGGACTCGAAACCGCCCCCTGGTACGGTTCTGCCGGTATAGATACCTATTACACCGAGCGCGGAAGCTCACTAAAGAATCTGCCCGACGGCAAATGGATCCAGTATCGTGCGATCCTCGACACCTTCAACGGAGCCCAATGCCCAGTACTCGACAGAGTTGAAATTGCATTCGAGTAACTATCTACAAATACGTACTGACACAAAATGGAACAAGCTAATACAAATTCCGGCGATGGCAAGGCCAGGCCGAACAGATTGAATCTGTGGGTTCTTGTGTTGATTGCGGTCTGTATAACAATATTGATCTCACTATTAATTCTCTTTTGGCGTAGTACACCATCTTCGCAGCCTGCGATTGGCATTGTCTCGCGGGTACGAAATTTTTTATTTCCACATCGCAGTTTGGCGGTGGAATTTCCGTGTGCAGCAAATTTGAAACAACTCGGAAACGCTATCGTCATTTATGCATATGATAACGATGGACAGTTTCCAACACCGGAGAAATGGTGCGATTTGTTGATGAGCGAATGTAAGGTTCCCGCTACTGCGTTCATTTGCCCCAATGCTAAAGCCAAAAAAGGTAAGAGCAGTTATGCCTTCAACGAGAACCTTGTCGGCATTGACTTCGAGTCGGTTGGACCGGATACGATAGTCCTTTTTGAAAGCAAGCCCGGCCCGAACCAGATCGCCGGACCCAATTCGTGGTACCCAGCGAACCATGGTGGAAAGGGATGTAATGTTTTAACAAGAAATGGTGTAGTTTATTTTGAGAGGAGCCCGAAAGGATTGTTATGGGGACCGGGACCTTTTGGCAGAAAGGTTGGCAATGCCAAAGAATAAGTCGGCTTAGTCCAGAGTACTACAAACTACACCACAGCACTCACTATAATTTTAACTGCGATTGCATCTGGACAACGGGGAATCATCTTATATACTTATAATCAGATCGAACTTTTATATTTTGCTGTGGGTGGTTTTGTTCAATGAAGAAGATTGTTGAAGAAGTGCTCGAAGCCGAGAAGAAGCTTGACACAATTTTGCGTCAGGCACGTCAAAAGGCCTCTGAGATACGGCTCGCCGCGGAAAAAGAGATGTCGGAGCAAACGAACAATGCCCGGCTCCAAGCCCGTGAAATAATACAAACTGCCGTCGAGGACGCAAAACAACAGGCCCAACGCGACCGGCAGGAAAGACTCGAACAGGCGGACAAGGCCAAAGATGTTATCATGGAAGAGAACGCGGACAAAATTAACAGCCTGGTTGATAGTATCTGCGATATAGTCTTGAGTACCGAGTATGAAAGGGATTTCAAGTAATGGCCGGGCCATTATCGAAATACTCATTTATCAACGCAAAACTTCGTGCACGGATCAGCAATATACTCCCGGATGAAATATTCGTCCAGTTGGCAAAAGCGTCTGCCCTCGATGAAGCCCTTGCGGTCCTAAGAGATACTCCCTTTGCAAATCTTGAGGCCATCTACTCGGAAACCGGCGATCTTAAACAGGCCGAACTCGAACTGCTGCGAAATGAAATAGACCTTTACAAAAATATCAAAGACTATATTCATAAGCATTCCGTTGAGCTTATCGATGCCATGCTCCTGGAATTTGAAATTGACAACCTCAAAAACGCGATCAGGCTCTATTTCGACAGGAAGGTGCGACAACGCTCTATCGATTACGGGGTGCATTACATATTGTATGACCGTATCATTCATGATATACCCATCGACATTATTATTAATGCGGACAACTTCGACGAGATAGCTGGCGTGTGCGAGGGCACTCCATATTGTCAAATCATAAGGAAATACAGCCACACGGTCGAATCGAAAGGCTCTCTTTTCCGCATGGAAATCGCCTTCGATCATTTTTATTATGACAACCTTCTGGCGTCCATTAACAAGTTGGACAGGAAAGATCGTAACATCGCTATCAGGCTTGTAGGCGTGGAAATTGATCTGCAGAATATCAACTGGATCATCCGCCTGAAAAACTTCTACGATCTTGATCTCGATGCCGTCATGACTACTATCGTACCGGGAGGCTTCAACCTCAGCAGAGAAATTATCGAGCAATTGTATAAAGCCCAGGATGTCGAGACTGTGCTCCAGGGCCTGGTCACAAGCAAATACCCGGGCCTCTCGTCACTTCTGTCTGCACAGACTTCGGACAGTACTTCGAGACTAACGCTTATTCGCCGTATGCTCCAGGAGATCATCAGGCATGAGATCCGGCGAATCCTCGCAGGCTATCCATTTACGATAGGAATTATTCTTTCGTATTTCATATTAAAGCAGGACGAACTAAAAAAGATCAGGATGATTTTGAATGCGAAACAATATGGCATTGGACAGGAACGGATTGAGAGTATGATGTGATGTTTACAACCGAGATGACACAACTGTTTGCTGTTGTTCTGGGAAAGGATTCTCAGAAGGTGACCGAGGCACTGCTTCGGCAAGGCTGCATGCAGTTCGTAAAAACATCGGAACTTGATGGTGCAACTCCGGGCGAACTCACGGAAGTCAAATCCGATGTTTCGGTGACAGACATTTCCGATTTAAGAAAACGTATCGAAGGCTTTCTGCATACCGGTGGCATTGTCCCGGCCACACCGGTAGAGGCGGACCTGAATAATCGTGTTGCTGTCAACGTTGATAAAGAAAACAGCCATCTCGACAAAATAACCGCAGAGCGTGCTGGTATAAGGGAAAAACAAAGGGCATTGCACCAGGAAATACTAAAGCTCGAGGACATCAGACGCCAGGTTGAACTTTATGGCGAGGATGTTTCCGGAGTAAAACTACCGGCTAAGGGTTCGATGATTTCCATGCAGATCGGAATGCTTCCCGCATCGAATGTCAAACAGCTTGATAGTGATTTAAAGGATTTTCTTTCATTGAGTGTGCCGCTGGGGATAGAAGGTGACATGGCCCATCATCTTTTGATTTCATTAAAAAGAGACAGCCAGGCGATTAACAAGGTCCGTGCAAAGACCGGATGGACCAATGTAGAACTGCCGAGCCAATTGCGGTCGATCAATAAGAATGTATTCGGCGAACTATCCTCCAAACTAAAGTCCCTCAACGACGAACAAAAAAAACTTGAGACAAAAGCAAACGATATAGTCAAGTCCGAGGCCGAAAGACTCGAAGAGACCTGGGTTAATCTTCGTGTCAATGAGCTTTTCTACAGGATACAGGACAATTTCGATTCATCTTCCAGAACAGTCATTTTTTCAGGCTGGCTTCCGTCCTCGAAGAAGGAAAAACTGACGGACGAAATTACGAAAGCATGCCAGAACCAGTGTTACCTCGAATGGAACCAGGCTAACAGTAAGGACGCTATCGGTGATGAGATTCCTGTCCAGTTCAACAATTGGTCAATCCTGGCACCGTTTCAAATGCTGGTCAGTAATTTCGGGATTCCCCGATACGGCACTATCGATCCGACGCCTTTTGTAATGCCTCTTTATTTAGCTATGTTCGGACTCATGTTCGCCGATGCCGGACAGGGTTTGATATTGGCGGCGCTTGGTTTTTGGGGAGCGTATTCTTTCAAGAAGAATGAAGAAAAGAGAGGCCTGTACAATCTTTCAAGACTTATTGTCTGGTGTGGTTTTTCTTCGGTATGCTTTGGTGCTCTTTTCGGCTCCTATTTCGGCGTGGGACTCTTTAAGCCTCTTTGGTTCGATTTTCATGGTATTATTTCCGGTCACGGCGATGAGAGTTCGGCAATTAATAATATTTACGATATTTTGTCGATAAGCATCTATTTTGGTATTTCGGTCATTTCCATCGGCCTTATCTTTAACTGGATAAATCTGGTTCGAACAGGAAAATGGATGGAACTGTTCTTTGACAAGGGAGGTATTATTGGGGGCTGGATTTATGGAGCCGGAGTTTATGCCGCGGCATATTTCGTAATGCACGATTACAAGCAGTTCCCGTCACCGATGCTCCTGTTTTTGTTGATAGGGATACCCTGCCTCTTGCTCTTTGTGAAAGAGCCATATCACTTTTTTAAGCATGAGAATTATAAGTCCGACAAGAAATTCAATCCGCTCATTATTCTAAACTTTCTGCTGCAATGGATCGTCGAACTGCTCGAGATTTTCAGCGGCTATCTTTCCAACACGCTCTCTTTTATGCGGGTTGCCGGACTTGGTATTGCCCACGTCAGCCTGATGATTTCGTTTTTTACTCTTGCCAGGATGACCTCGGGTATCGGATCAGTTGTCATTCTTATACTCGGAAACATTCTGGTTATCTGCCTTGAAGGGCTTACTGCGGGTATTCAGGCCCTGAGGCTTAGTTACTATGAGTTTTTTACGAAGTTTTTCCATGGAAGTGGAAAATTATATACTCCAATATCATTAAACAGTAGATACAGATAAGAAAGGATGTGAAACTGTGGACGAACCAAGAAACAAACTGAAAATGCAAATTACATTGAGCATTATTGTGATCTTTGCTGTGATGGCAATAATAGGATCGGTGTTCTGTGCCAGTGCTTTTGCTGCCCCGCAAGGCGAAACTGAGATTAAAAGTACCGAGGCGGTAAACGCCGAAGTCAGTAAATTCGGTCTTGTTTCCGCAGCAATTGCTTTTGGTCTTGGTGCTATCGGTGCCGGCATTGCTATTTCTCATGTAGGTGCCGCCGCTATGGGTGCTGTAGCCGAAAAACCGCAGATCGCGGGCCAGGCATTGATTTTTGTGGCACTTGCCGAGGGAATCGTTGTGTTTGGCTTTATAACCGCTTTGATGATTCTTGGTAAAGTATAACAACCTGATGAAGTATGCAATTATTGGCGATGAAGATGCGGTCCTTGGTTTTGGGATCGTAGGAGTGCCCGGAAAGGTAGCTACCGATCCGGATCAGGCCCAGCGTGCATTCGAGGCCGTACTGGGGGACCGCCAGACTGGTATCGTTATTATTACCGAAAGAGTCGCCGATATGATACGTCCACTGATCGATAGATACACGTTCAAGGAGACTTTTCCCCTTGTCGTGGAAATTCCCGACAGAAAACCACGCAAATCCCCCAGGCCCGGGATAAAAGAACTGGTCAATACAGCTATTGGAGTTAAACTATGAATTCTCTCTCAGCGTGAATTACTCTTTACCTGGGAAAAAACTTTAAAAGGCATTGGTAATTATGGAACCGGTTGAAAAAGGCAAAGATGCACTGCTGTCGGGCATTGAGTCCGATGTACGAGCCGAAGAGCGGGAAATTATCGCCGAGGCCGACAAACGGGCCGCAGAAAAAAGAAAATACACCCAGCAGAAGGTCAAGTCAATCTTAAATGACGCTAAAAAAGATGCTGATAAACAAGCCCGGGAAATAAAGAGCAAGCTTCTATCCGGTGTCCAGCTTGAGATTAAGCGACGTCATTTGCATGATCAAGCCGAAGTAATGGACGAGATATATGATCGGGTTGAAAAAAAGCTCTTTCCGAAGATTGCAGATAAGGACTATCGCTCTGTGCTTATAGACTTGATTACCGAGGCCGCGATTGGGCTGGACGCTAAATCCGCTCGTGTCAATGCCTCTGGGAACGAACGAAAATTAATCGACGAGCGGCTTCTTGCTGAGGCCAAAAGAACAATCCAGACACATGCCGACAAGGAAGTGACATTGAAGTTATCCGATTCGGAGCCTTTGAAAGATCAAGGTGTTGTCCTGACCGCCGAAGATGGAAGAACGGCATTCAATAACCAGATAAAAACGCGAATGTTGCGAAAGCAGCGAAAAATTCAAACATTGATATATGATTGTTTGTTTAAGCAGGACTGAAAAGACTAATTATGAATGACAGAATCATAGGGCAGGTTAAGCGGGTCAATGGCCCTGTAATAGAAGTGATGGGTATTACCGACGCCCAAATGTTCGAGCTTGTTCGAGTGGGAAAACAAAACCTTATCGGCGAGCTTATCAAACTCGAGCCCGAAAGCGCCGTGGTCCAGGTTTATGAGGACACTACCGGGATCGCTCCTTATGATCCTGTGTATGGCGCGGGCAGGCAGCTTTCTGTTGAACTGGGTCCGGGAATGATCGGAAATATCTATGACGGTATCCAGAGACCTCTTGAAGCTATCAGGGAAGTGTCCGGCATCTATATTGATCGTGGAATATCCGTTCCGTCGTTGGACAGGCAGAAGAAATGGCATTTTGTTCCTTTGGCAAAAAAGGGCCAGTCCATTTCAGGAGGAACAGTACTCGGTACCGTCCGGGAAACAGAAAAGGTTCTTCACAAAATCATGGTTCCGCCAACGTTAAGCGGCGTTATTGAGTCAATCGTCCCCGAAGCCGATTACACTGTCGAAGATGTGATTGGCGTATTGAGGACTGATGATTCTCAAAGCAAAGAGCTTTTTCTTATGCACAGATGGCCTATCCGTGTTCAAAGGCCTACAAAAGAGCGTCTTGCTCTGGACATTCCGCTCATTACCGGCCAGAGAGTTATTGATACACTTTTTCCTGTTGCAAAAGGCGGGACCGTATCTATACCAGGCGGCTTTGGAACTGGAAAGACGATGACCCAACAGGCCCTGGCAAAATGGTGTGACGCCGATCTTATCGTATATATAGGTTGTGGCGAGCGTGGAAACGAAATTACAGATGTGCTTACCGAATTCCCGGAATTGATTGACCCGAGGACAGGCCGTTCTCTCATGGAGCGGACCATACTCATTGCCAATACATCGAATATGCCGGTCTCGGCGAGAGAAGCGAGCATCTACACGGGAATAACGATGGCAGAATATTTCAGGGACCAGGGTTATCACGTTGCCGTAATGGCCGATTCAACATCACGCTGGGCCGAAGCTTTGCGGGAACTCTCCGGTCGAATGGAAGAGATGCCTGCCGAAGAGGGTTTTCCCGCTTACCTGCCCACGAGAATCGCCGAGTTCTACGAGCGCGCCGGCTCGATGGAGACGCTAAATGGTGACCATGGCTCGGTTACAATTATAGGCGCCGTCTCTCCGCCGGGCGGTGATTTCTCCGAGCCCGTGACACAGCATACAAAACGATTTATCCGTTGCTTCTGGGCACTCGATCGCAGCCTTGCCAACGCACGGCACTATCCCGCGATCTCATGGATTGACAGTTATAGTGGTTATCTAAATGAAATCTCTGTGTGGTGGGAACAACAGATAAGTTCCGAGTGGCTTGCCGATAGAAAAGAGATTATGGAACTGCTACATAGAGAAGTGCGCCTTCAACAAGTGGTAAAACTGGTTGGCCCCGATGCTCTGCCCGATACTCAGCGTTTCGTTTTGGAAGTCTGCACGTTATTTAAAAATGCCTTTCTCCAGCAGAATGCCTTCGACAAAATTGATACCTTTTCAACAATTGAAAAACAGGCAAAGATGCTGCATATTATTGTTACTTACTGGAAACGCGGCTTTGAGGCAATTAAAAGCGGCGCGACACTTGTCAAATTAAGAAAAATTAAAGTTTATCAGGACATAGTCAAAATGAAATTCACTATATCCAATGACGAGCCTGAACTTCTGGACAAGATCCAGGCCCGTTTAGAGCGTTCAATGGATCAAATGGAGGCCTTGCATGCCTGAAAAGAATAAACTGCTGCAATCCGGACGTGAATATATCGGCGTTGACAAAATTGACGGTCCTCTGGTTTTTGTCAGGAAAACGCATCCGGTCGGATACAAAGAACTAATTGAATGCATAGACCACAAGGGTAATGTACGCATGGGAATCGTGCTCGAATCTTCGACCGATGTGGTTGTCGTCCAGGTCTTCGAGGGGACATCCGGGCTCACACTTCCGGGTACACGGATACGATTCTCTGGAGAACCGCTTGGCCTCTGCGTTTCCAGACAGATGCTGGGACGGGTATTTAATGGTTTAGGCCAGCCAATCGATGGAGGCCCGCCCCAAAGAAGCGACCTTGAACTCGATATAAATGGAATGGCGATCAATCCCACCGCAAGACAGTATCCGCGAGATTTCATTCAGACCGGTATCTCTGTCATTGACGGTATGAATACGCTTATCCGGGGCCAGAAACTACCTATTTTTTCCGGTAACGGTCTTGCCCACAATGAACTTGCCGCTCAAATAGCAAGACAGGCGAAAATACGCGGAACAGAGACTGAATTTGCGGTAGTATTCGCAGCAATGGGTGTCAAGCACGATGTCGCGAGGTTTTTCACAAGCTCTTTTGAGAAAAGTGGTGTGCTCGAAAATGTGGCGCTGTTTCTCTCTCTCGCGGATGACCCTTCGATCGAGAGACTGATAACACCAAGGACCGCTCTGACACTTGCCGAGCACCTGGCCTTCAATGAAGATATGCATGTTCTCGTTATCATGACGGACATGACGAATTACTGTGAGTCTTTGCGTGAAATATCAACAATCCGCGGTGAAATACCATCACGAAAAGGCTATCCCGGATATCTCTATTCCGATCTTGCCGAACTCTATGAACGCTCCGGAATGATCAAAGACCATAATGGCTCGATTACATTACTTCCAATACTGACAATGCCCAACGACGACATATCCCATCCGGTGCCGGATCTTACAGGATATATCACCGAAGGACAGATCGTTTTCGACAGGGAAATGGATGGAAGGGGAATTTACCCGCCTGTCGCGGGACTGCCTTCTCTCTCGCGTTTAATGAAAGACGGTATTGGCCAGGGGATGACCAGAGAGGACCACCCTCATCTTGCGAGCCAGCTTTTTGCGGCATACAGCTATGTAAAAGATGTTCGCAATCTCGCCTCGGTCATCGGGGAAGAAGAACTAACGCCGCTGGATCATAATTACCTGGACTTCGGAAGAGAATTCGAACAGAAATTCGTATCACAGCGAAGTGATGAAGACAGAGATATAGAGCAGACTCTCGATATTGGATGGGAAGTCTTACGGACCCTTCCCGCTGAGGAACTGCACAGGCTTACCGATGAGGAAATAGAAAAGTTCTACGGAAAATAAAAGGTTAATGATGGCGCAGATTAATTGTGCACCGACAAAGACAAATTTATTCAAACTTCGAAACGATCTGAAGTTTGCTCAACAGGGATATGAGCTTCTCGACCAGAAAAGGAATATCCTGATAATCGAGTTTATGGCCCTGGTTGACCAGACCGCGGATTTTCAGAACAGACTTGAAAGTATGCTTGAAAAGGCGTATAAAGCTCTTCAAGAGACTATCTTTGACATGGGAAAACTCAAGGTGCAATATTTAACCGGGGCTGTTCATATTACCGCTGATATTACAATTCGTTCGAGAAAGATCATGGGCGTCAGCATACCTGTGATAGATACCGAGTTCAAAGAGTATGCTCCTTACTTTAGCCCGCTCGGAACCAGTTTCTGGATCGACAGCTCATTGTATTATTTTAAGGAAGCGTTAAAACTGCTTGGAAAGCTTGCGGAACTTAAAATATCCGTGCTGCGGCTTGCCAACGAAGTAAAGAAGACCATCAGAAAAGTCAATGCACTTGAAAAAATCGCAATCCCCGAACTAAATGAGACGGTCCATTATATTCAAGGCCGGCTCGAAGAAAACGAGCGAGATATGTTTGTTCTTATGAAAATGGTAAAAAAGAAGCTTGAGAAAAAATAAAAATACAATGGAGAAACACTGTGAATAGCCCCATAAAAAAAATCATGGTATATCTCGACGGGACCGAACAGTCTGTCACTGCTGCTCAGTATGCAATATGCCTTGCGTCATTTTCCCAGGCCGAGCTTATCGCCTACTATGTTGTAAACACCAGGGCGGTCGAAGATCTTCTAAGGGCCAGTATTTTCCTAAAGGAAGAACAGATCGAATATGAACACGATATGGAAGCCGACGCAGAGCGGTATCTCAACTATGTAAATGAGCTGGCCTCGAAAAAAGGTGTTTCGGTTACAAAATTGAGCAGCAGGGGAACTGTTCACAAGGAAATCGTAAATACCGTTAAAGAACAGGAAATAGACCTGCTCGTCATCGGTGAGCTTTCCCGCATCAGGAGCAGAAGGGACGAGTTCTACGATGAAATCGAACGGGCCATGCGAATCGCGGACTGTTCTGTTTTAATTGTCAAAGATGAGGACAGGGTTTGGGAAATGTATCAATCACTGGTATAATGAAAAATTTCAAAAGGTATAACAAAAGTTATAGTAAATAAAATTCCAGGAGAACTATGATATGGCTTTAATTGATTTGATAAGTGAAGATATTGTAAAAATACCCCTGGACTCGAAAGATAAACCCGACGTTCTGCGGGAACTCGTCCAGGTTCTCAAAGATACCGGAGCAATAGTTGATTTTGATATGGCATTAAAGGCCGTCCAGGACCGCGAAGACAAACAAAGTACCGGTCTCGAAAAAGGTATTGCCGTACCTCACGGTAAAACAGATGCTGTCTCCAGTCTTAAACTCTCCATCGGAATATCACCCCAGGGCATCGATTTCGATTCACTCGACGGACAGGACTCGAATCTCTTTTTCCTTTTACTCGCTCCAACGGGATACGCCGGCCCTCATGTCCAAGCCCTCGCCGAGATCGCCAAATTAGCCCAGTCAAAGGCATTCTGCCAGGCTCTGGTTAACGCCAGCAGCGCCGAGGAAGTGGTTGAACTGCTAAAAGGTGAATAACGATACTGGAGTAAAACTACCCTTCGCTAAAAAAAATGTTACAATCCGCCCATTTCCTTAAGTCTTTGTTATTACTGCACTTACGTCCAGTTATTATTGAATTGGGTCTTTCCATTGATTCCCGGCGCGCACGGGACTGTAAGTGTTGATGATTGATTATTTAGTTGAGCCACCTTCGGTGGACCTTTGAATTTATTACCTGCGTCCGTGGAATTGGGTTCGTTTTGCATATATGAGAAGAAGAGTATATTAGTAGATGAGTATATTAGTATATTGGTAAATAGCTTATTCATAGTAAACCGATGGATTGAAATTGGGTTTGTTTTGCATAAATCGTGACTCGTCTCTCGTGACCCGTGGCCCGTTGGGCGTTTGGCAGGGTGAGAAAGTTATGTAAGTCTTTGTTGTACTTGGAGTTAAGTGTGTTTTGGTATGAAAGTTGAAAAAAAGAAGAAAAGTTTGAAAAGGTGCGCATTTTCGAAGAGAAAAAGAGAAAAAGTGTGTAAGAATTGATGAGAAAGAGGGAATTTTGAGAGTAAATTTTTGGGTTATTTTGCAATATTTCGTAAAATTTCGTAATATTTTTAGCATATATCGCGCCAGATTCGGTGCTTTCAAGCACATAAGTTTTATGCCTTGAGGCATGTAAGTTAATAAATTGGGTTCGTTTTGCATTTTTTATGTTGGCCTGTCGTTTTAAATTGGGTTCGTTTTGCATAACTGTGTTGATGAGGGAATGGGTAAATGAGTGGATGAGTAGGTTGAAATTGGGTTCGTTTTGCATATTTATTCGTCGCTTGTCTCTCGTCTCTTGTCGCTCGTTGGTTGAAGCAGGATTGGGTTC
>SDBT01010356.1_pt1 | contig 15064 bp, 18 predicted proteins | sample 2277101 | NCBI WGS metagenome assembly SDBT01 (sample SAMN10404973, study PRJNA504765) | marine sediment metagenome | isolation source: marine sediment core GS10_PC15, 103 cmbsf | place: Arctic Ocean: Southern Knipovich Ridge | collected 2010 | reverse complement strand
AAAGGAAATATTGAAGATTTTCAAAGGTCTCTAAGTTTTTCAGGCTTCAAAAAGATAATTTTTAACATCAAAAACCATCAAAAAGAAATCCTTTGATTTTTTCGAAAATCTCCCGTTAAATTCCTTTTTTTTTAGACTATAAAATCAACAGAATCATACATGGTTCATCCGAACTGGCCTCAGGCGAATGCTCGCTGTATATCGTTCAGCCATAATCGACGCCTCTTCTGTTGCTTCTGAGGCACTTTCAGGCCTGCCTGGCGCCAGATACGCTCCACTCGCTTGTGATTTACCCTCCAGCCCTCAGATCCTAATAGTGCCGTCACACGGCGATACCCGTATCGTCCGTACTCGGAAGCTAACTCACAAATCCTCACCGTCAACGCCTCCTCATCCGGCAACCGTTGCACTCGATATCTCTGGGTCGATCGTGGTTGACCCAGCACCCTACATGACCGTCGTTGCGAAACTCTGTGGCGTTCCATCGCTCGTTCAACTGCTGCCCTGCATCGTGGAGGCTTACAAGTTTCCCGCCGCTGCATCCTTCAGGATTGCCTTGTCCAGAGACAGATCGGCAACCAGTTTCTTCAGCCGGTCGTTCTCCTTCTCAAGCATCTTCAGTCGCTTTGCCTGGTCGGTGCGGATTCCGCCGTACTCCCGCCGCCAGCGGTAGTAGGAGTGATCCGAAATCGCCAGTTCCTTGGCCACCTCACTAATCGATCGGCCTTGCGAAAGCAGTACCTCAGCCTGCCGCAGCTTATTGATGATCTGCTCCGTGGTGTATCTCTGTCGTGGCATCTCTGCCTCCTTCCGTTGTTCCCCAGCGTTAAAATCCATTATAACACTGGATCAGTTTTTGGGGGGCAGGTCACTAGTCGACGCTTTGACTGTGAAGGATGTGGGAGTCCTTTCACCGAGCAGCTGAGCTGGATTGAGAAAAATCGCCGACAAACCGAGGGCTTTGAATTGCACATTTACGGGCGGTGCAAGAAGGAAGATCAATCCACGGTGGCCCGGGAAGAGAGGCTGCATCCTATAACTGTGAATAACATTTTCAAACGATGGGCGAAAAGAGCGAGACGTGATGGTCAATCGCGCAGGCTTCGGATTCTGGGAATCGATGAAATATCGCTTAAGAAACGGCACAAACAGTTTGTTTTGGTATTATCAGACCTTCAACGACGCTGTGTGGTTGAAATTCTGCCTGAACGCAGCAAAAAGAGCCTGGAGCAGTGGTTGGATAATCTGAGTTCTGAAGTTAAGAAAGCTATCGAAAATGTATCGATGGATATGTGGGAGCCATATCGTCAAGCGATAAAAACGCAGCTGCCCCAAGCCAAGATAGTAGCTGATCGGTTTCATGTTATGAAGCAGCTTAGGCGAGCGGATTACGAAGTTACGGCGTACCATACAGTATGAAGCTGATCCAGAAGCGAGAGAAGTCCTCAAAGGCTCTCGTTGGATTCTCGTCAAGAATCGAATAGAGTTGACGACAGTCGAAGAGCAGAATCTGGTGAATGTCTTGGAGGTATCGCCTGAGCTTCGAGAGCTCTACTTGCTCAAGGAAGTAGCATCTGTGATAAGATCGGGAATCGTTCTCGTGCAGTGAGGTTCATGGAAACGTGGATATGGAAGGCTGAGCATGCGGACAACAAGCACATGAACAAGTTCGTTGTGACCCTACGCAACTGGTGGGAGGAGTTCTTGAACTATTTCGACTCACGGGTCACAAATGGTTTCGTTGAGGGCCAAAATCGCGCAATCCGCAATATCATTCATCGTGCTTTCCAACGGTCTGGACTTTCAGTCGGCTATCATTCATTTGAAAACTTCAGGCTACAGGTGCTAGTTGAGCACAGCGATTTGGCTCTACCCCACTAATATGAAGAGAGCCTGAAAAACTCGCTCATCCGCCACTAACTTTTCCACACCCGGTACCTGAGGAATTCTCTTTGCAATTCTGGGGAATTCCTTCTTGCAGAGAACAAGCTGTGAGTATTTTCTTAAGTCTAAAGAAATTGCCGACCACGCTGAAAATGACTTTTGGGATTTTTGTTGGTGGAAGCCCCCTGGAGACGCCTGCTCTCTGACTGTAGCTAATGGGGACTTCTTTAACCTTGAATCCACTGTAGATTGCCCGCAGGGTCAACTCCGAAGCTATAAGATGCTTGTTAACCCACGGTTCGTTGGCGATTTTTCGGATAAGGTCAGTCCGGTAGATTCTAAAGCCCGAGTCGGCATCATGCAGGTCCACGTTAAAATACTTCCTCAAAAGGAAATTGTAAGACCATGTCATAAGCCGTCGGTACAATTGATCTTTTCTGCCGCTCCTTATTCCTACGACAACACCATATTCGTGACGATGCTCGTAGAGTTTCCAGAATTCTTTAAAATCCAGTTTACCTCCAGTATCGCTAAAGAAAACATAGGAGTTCTTCACCAGGGTCAAGGCATCTCTAAAGGCCCTGGCATAGCCCTTTCTTTCTTTGCTGGTAGAATGGATAATCCCCAGATCACTCTTTAACCTTCCCAGGATTTGCTTGGTTCCGTCGGTACTGCCGTCTTCAGCGACAATAAGCTGGGAACCCGGAATTTTTGTTACGATATCGGAATATATCTCCTGTATTTCCCGTTCGATAGTATTTGCTTCATTGTAAACATTTATAATTACGGATATCGATTCTTGATTCTGCATATTGTTCATCCACATCTACTTTTTTTCAGTTTATCCGTTAACATCCAGAATTTGCATTAGAATGTGGCCTACCATCATGTGAACATCTTCCACAATTTGCATGTCATTTACGTTGACGTGGAAACTACATTCAACCATGCGCTTCAATTGGCCACCATCATATCCGGAAAATCCAATAGTTTTACATCCAAGGCTGTCGGCATAGTCGATAGCCTTGATCACATTTGCCGAGTTGCCGCTGGCGGAGATACCAATAACAATATCGTCCGGGCTGACAAAATTCTTCATTTGTTCCAGGAAAATATTGTCATAACCCACATCATTTCCGAGAGCAAGAATGGTTGAAACGTTATCGGTCAAAGCCATTACCTTGAATTTCTTGTCAGCATGGAAGCAGGCTCCCTTGTTAAGGTCGGTAGCTATGTGTGACGCAGTGGCTCCGCTGCCTCCGTTTCCCATAACAAAAATGGTTCTCTGCTGTTCATATGCCTCTTTGATTATATTAGCGACCGTATCAATCTCATTCAAATCCAGGCCCGATAAAACATCCTTCATATGTACTATATATTCGTTAATAGCATTGGCATAGATACTCATTGTTTACCTTTCTCCATAATAGATTAGTTTTGTGCCGAAAGCATCGAAATTAAAGTTGATTTCCCTAATATCCAAACTACGCCTTAGCTTATCTTGATGTTCCTTCTTGCAGTACAGCAACAGAAAACCTCCCCCCCCTGCCCCCAACAGTTTTCCGCCAATCGCCCCATTATCCTTTGCCTTTTTATAATACGCGTCGATCCGGTCCTCAGATATTTTCTGGGAGAGGGTTTTCTTCAACTGCCAGTTTTCATCAAGAATCAGTCCTATTTCGTGGATATTTCCGCGGACCAGACTTTCCCTGAGCTGTCCGGCTAATTCAGTCATTTTAACCAGAGCGTCAAACTTATTTTTGTCATGCTCGATATTGTCCTGTTCCTCGCTTAGGATATCTCGGGCAAGCCGTGCGCCGCCAAGATAAAACATCACCAAATTGTCCATGAGCTGATTATAGTTGTCGTTCGACATAATAATCGGTTCAACCTCCACCGAACCATTAGGATAGAAAGTTATAAAATTCAGGCCTCCATAAGCGGCAGCGTACTGATCTTGTTTGCCAATAGGTTCTTTAAGGATGTCAATTTCGATTTCGCAAGCCTTTTTGGCAAGCGTCTCTTTAGAGACAAATCTGCTGGTATAAGCATAAAGCGCATGAAGCAGCCCTACCGTAAACGAGCATGAAGACCCAAGTCCGGTACCGCCAGGAATATCGGCGATGGAATTGATATCAACACCTTTGACCCCAAATTCCTGAAGGACTGTTTTGACAATGGGATGCTGGATTTGGTCTATGCTGTCAACAATTTCGGTACGAGAATACTTGATCTGAATTTTTTGGTCAAAAAACGGGTGGATAAAGATGTACATGTATTTGTTTATGCTGGTACTTACCACACAGCCAGGATGTCTGCTATAAAAACAGGGCATATCGCTTCCTCCACCAGCAAAACTTATTCTAAACGGCGTGCGTGTTGCTATCATTTTATATTCCTTTTAAAAATCGCGAATTTACTGCGTGAAAGCTGTTATATACACTGATAAATATTTTATCCAGTAAAATACCGTCCGGCTATTATACCCATAGGGTATCATTTTCCCTGGCAGGGTTGGTCATGCCTATCAATTATAAAATCTACGGCCTCGGTGAGGTTCTCAAACTCGAAGTCCGGCCGGCACGGATACTTAGCGTCTTTTCCAGCACAGCCGGTACGCACCAGAATCGTTCTGGTTCCTGCATTGGCGCCGGCCTGGATATCGGCTGTGCGATCTCCGATGACAAACGACTCGCTTAGATTGATATTCAACTCTGCAGCTGCGGCAAGGATCATTCCCGGGGCCGGCTTGCGGCAAGGGCAGGGGATCTTGTATTGGGGCCTCTCGCCGGGAAAGCCCTTTTCCGGATGATGGGGGCAGTAGTATATGCTGTCCAGGTATGCACGCTCATCGCCAAGCAGCGTCTCCAACTTAGCGTGTATCCGATGCAACTCCTCGAAACTGGTAAAACCCTTGGCAATCACCGGCTGATTACTCACGACCACTGTCAGGTATTCCGACTCGTTGATAAGCCGTACCGCCTCTGCTGCGTCTGGCAACAAGTGCAATTGCTCGGCTGATCTAACCAAGCCAACTTCGGCGTTTAATACGCCATCCCGGTCGAGAAAAACAGCACGGCGCGCATTCTGGCGATTAAGTCGAGCTACCTTTCCAGAAACCACGTCAGCTGTAACTTTTTTTAGCCGATCTAAAGTGCCAACGTCAGTAATATACTCCGGTGTATTATACCCGAGCAGCAGTTCGCCCGACTGTACAACTTTCGGGAAGATGTCGCGACCCAGATCAGCGAAACGGCCCTCGGGTATGTAGCGCAGTATCTCAGGCGACAGTACATAGAGGGCGGCATTGACTAGGTTTCGATAGTATCTGTTGTGGTCATGAGGCTTGGCATAAAAAGCCGTTATCCGATTTTGTTGGTCGATTTCGAGCAAGTCACTGTCATAGGGGTGATTGTTGGGGTGAACAAGCAGTGATCCCAATGGCTTATTTTTGGTATGAAAGGCTGTCAGAGCTGTGAGATCCACGTCCATTACGATATCACCGTAGAACACCAGAAAGTCGTCCTTGAGCCAGTCTGCAATATTTTTGATTGCACCGGCGGTACCCAGGGGACTGGATTCTCGCTGATATCGTATGTTTACCTGCCAGTCGGCCCCATCCTTGAAATAATCCTCTATCTGGTGAGCTAAGTAGCCGGTAAGTATAATTATGTCTTTATAGCCGAACCTTTTGGCCAGTTCAATCTGGTACTCGAGAATGGGCTTGCCTGCCAGGGGGATCATTGGCTTAGGGAGCTGCTGAATCATGCTGCCCATGCGCGTCCCCCTACCACCAGCCAGGATTACAAGTTGCATGGCTCTCCCAGGTAACAGGAGATCGTTTTTGCCAAGCCCTCTCTCAAGCTATTGGCGGGCTGCCAACCAAGAACGCTTAACTTTTGCGTATCGGCGTATTCTACAGGGCATTCGTCTTTTCTGAATCGTGAAGTATCCACAGATATATCTATTTCCCGGCCGATTATTTTTCCCACCTCCCGGACAATATCAGCGGCGGTAAGGGCGGTGCCACTGCCCACGTTGAAGATTTGCATGTTTTTGCTGAAATCTTTGTCCAACATCAAAGCCATAGCATCGGCGACATCTGCAACATAGATATAATCCCTTTTGTCTTGGATATTGCCTAGCGTGATAGCAGGGTTGCCATTTGCCAGTTGAGACAGGATGGTCGGGACCAGAAAATGGTCTCGTTGTCGTGGGCCATAGACATTAAAAATCCTCAAAATGACCGTTTGGCCGGGGCTGTCCAGAGAATAAAAGTCGATCAGGTTTTCGGCGATTATCTTGCTTTTGCCCAGGATGTTCAAAGGATTTGTCGGATGATCCTCACTAATAGGGTTTTTCTGTATGCTGCCATATACCTTGCCGGTGGAGGCATAGATAAACATCCCGGCCCCGGATCGCTGGTATGCCTCAAGTAAATTGATCGTTCCCTGGATGTTTATCTGGAGGGTCTTGCTTTTTTGGTTTACCATTTCGTCATGAGTTGTAAGGGCCGCTAAATGAACGATGGCATCAAAATTTTGACCACATACAAATTCGGCAAGTTGCCTGACGTCCAGAATATCAATATTCCTGAGATGGTAGTGATCGTGCTGGAAATACAAATTTGTACAGCGGTCTATGCCATAGACCTTATAGCCAGTTTTCACCAGGTGGCTAACGAGATGGCCGCCTATGAATCCTTCACTACCAGTAATCAATATGGATTTCATAACTATTAGACCGACTACATATTAGATAATGAATAGCGTTTTATCCATCGTGCACATCAGAGAATGATGAGTCGATATATGAAGAAGATCCGCTCGGCTATAAAATGCGGTTCGTACACATGATGATGTGCATGATGGATAAAACGTGGTTGAACGGAGCCGTGTCGGGCATTAGGCGTTGGATTTGAAATGGCTAGTTAAAGTGCAGTTCATGTCACGCGCGGGTAGGGTGGGCATCACTAAATTTGGCACGGTCCTTGTATGACCAAGAAGGGCTTTAGGGCTTGACCGTGCGGCACTTCCCCAGACCTCTGCGTAGGAGAGGCACAGCTACGATGCCACAATCGGGTCACCAATGTCAAGCCACAGGAGAAGAAGTATGGAAGGGGCGAGGGCAAAGCGCCGCTTCCTGACTCCGCGGAGCGGTTCCGTTCAATAATGATTATATATAATAAAATGTTCTCCTGGGAGGATAACTATAATGGAAAAGAGGTACCGAGTAAAGCTTTCAAAATCAGAACAGAAACGACTTGAGAAGTTTGTAAAAACCGGCATCGCAAAAGCACGAGAAATCCTTCGAGCCAGAATCCTACTCCAGGCTGACGAAGCTCAGTATAGGAAAGCGAAAAAAGATGCAGAAATTGCAGAAGATTTGGATGTGTGTCTTCGGACAGTGGCAGCTACTCGAGAACGGTTTTTTGAAGGAGGAGTTGAGCGAGCATTACATGATCGCCCTCGTTCGGAGCAACCGCCTAAGCTTTTGGGTCGAGATGAAGCGAAGCTGACTGCAATTGTATGCTCCGAGCCGCCGGAGAGGCGTGACCGCTGGACCATACGGCTTTTGGCCGACAAGTTGGTGGAGTTGAAGGTTGTGGATCATATTGCGCCTGAGACGGTGAGGAAGGCTTTAAAAAAAACGAACTTAAGCCCCGGCAGTGCAAGAAGTGGTGTATAGGGAAGATAGATGGGGAGTTTTTGGCTCGCATGGAGGATCTATTAGACCTGTACGAGCTTCCCTATGATCCCAAACAGGCCGGTTGTGTGTTTTGATGAGCGGCCTTGCCAACTGATAGGTGACATTATGGCACCGATACCGATGAAACCGGGCAGTACGAAAAAGATGGATTATCACTATGAGCGCAACAGAATGTGCAATATCCTGCTTGCCTGTGAGCCGTTACAGGGAGTGCGGTATGTTGTGGTACGTGAAAAACGAACAAAAGAAGAATATACGCACTTTATGAAAGATCTGGCTGATAAGTATCCTGATGCGGAGAAGATAGTTGTTGTGCAGGATAATCTCAATACCCATAGTGCTGGAGCTTTTTATGAGACATTCGAGGCAGAGACAGCTCGGCATTTAGCGAGGAAGTTCGAGTTTCATTTTACACCGAAGAAAGCCAGTTGGCTTAATATGGCAGAGATTGAGATTGCAGCGTTTTCCAAGCAGTATCTTGATAGAAGGATTGCTACAATTAAAGAGCTGAGTAAAGAATCGATTGCCTGTGCTAAGAAAAGGAACAGCGACAGAATTAAGATTGAGTGGCGATTTACAACGGTAAAAGCTTGGAAAAAGCTGAAAAGGCATTATGAAAATATTGGAAATTAACTGGTCAGGCTACTAGTATAAATTTTCATCGACGAAATTCCGCCAATAATTCAGGATATCCGCCAGCATTTGGTCAAATGAGATTTCCGGTTTCCACCCTGTCAGTTCGCAAAATTTAGAACAGTCGCCAATCAAATATCGCAATTCCGTAGGCCTGAGACGTTCGGGAACCACTTGGTAAGTTATGTTGTCAGTAGTCGAAAGAGAGATCAGCTTTTCCAGACACTCTTTAATAGTATAGATGTTCTGTGAGCCTATCAAATATAGTTCACCGTGAACACAGTGCTTAACGGCAAGATGATAAGCTCTGGCCATGTCTTTTACGTGAGTAAAGTTCCTTTGAGCCTCAAGATTGCCAACTTCTATAACGGGCTTTTGTTGTCGGCATTCGATTTTGGCTATTTGCCAGGCAAACGATGCCAAGGCGCCACTAATATCCCGCCGGGGGCCTTCATGGTTAAAAGCCCGAGTACGGATGATGTTAAAATTATAAGAGGCAAAGTACGATTGGCAAACAGCATCCTGTGCTACTTTACTAGCGGCATAGTGGTTTACCGGGGCAATTTCCGAGTGCTCGGTTATCGGTAGTTCCTCCGGTGGCACATTACCGAATTCCTCCGGGGTACAGGAAACAAGTATTCTGGGGTTCAACTTCGCACGCCTGACGGCTTCCAGAAGATTAACCGTGCCAATAGCATTTACCTGCAGGTAGGCCGAGGGCATATTCCACGACGGGCTTACCCAACTTAAGGCGCCAAGGTGGTAAATCTCATCGGGCTGAGACTGCTCGATAACGTTCCACATACTCAAAGGATCGGTCAGGTCACCTTCGATGCGCGTAATCTGATCGAGAATGTCTTTGATATTGCGCAGCCGGGCATTTACTTTCATCAGGCCGAATATCTGAGCCTCCGGCTCCGATTCCAGCAGTCGATCCACCATGTGGCTGCCCACAAAACCGTTTATTCCGGTTATAAGAATCCTTTTCACAACAACTCCTCTATTTCCCGGCACTTATCAATGGATCGCCATACAATGGTATCCATATTAAAATACTCAAATTCGCCAAACCTACCATGCAGCGAAAGTCCGAGTTGCCGGCAGTAGTCACGGACAATCTCTAAATTTCGCCGATGGTCCAGATCGTAAATCACATAGGCGTATTTACGCCGTCTAAGTTCGTGAGCTAATACTTGATCGCGACTGTCGATAAAGGCCAACCGCTCGAGATCTCCCACAACCCTGGTTATAATATGGTTATCACTCATCTGGTCAATCATGTCCCCATTGCGGTAGGTAACCTCCGCTGTTAGAGTGGTTGTCCCATCGTCATCTTCCTGCGGAAACAGGAAATTAACCTTTGACAGTCTGTGAAACAGGACTTCCTTGTCGGCTATCGTTATCGCGAAATTGTCACCCAGGTTGTGATTATTAACTCTAATGACACAAATCGCAATAGAATTGTATTTGAGCTCTCTTGAGGCGTCGGTAACTTCCTGAGGCACAGCAGCCCCCAACGCTTTTATCAAGGCCTGGATGGGAATAGTCGAGACTATCCGGTCATAGACACCTCCGGCTCCATCGGAGGTTGACACTGTCCATTGAGCGGATGACTTTTCGACCTTTACAATATCGGCATTCAAGTGAATGTGAACGTTTCGGCCCAGCTTATTTTGCATGGCCTTGATAAGAGATTCGATCCCACCGGTTTTGGGATAATAGAAGTACAATTGATGAACATAACCCTCGGTAGGGATACCATTGGCACTTTTGATGATGTCCTCTGCCGGCGGCTTAGGAATCCGGCCGACCATCTGGGTATCTATAAAGGCCGGGTCGAATTTCCAGATTTTCTCATTGTAAGGCCGCAAGAAAAGGTTGGTGATTCCTTCCCCGAAAGTGGCCAAGAAGAACTGCAGCATATTCTGAGGTGAATATTGACTGTAAGGATTCTGCAAAAAGGAAGTCAGGCAATACTGCTTGTCAGTTTCCGAAAGGGCTGCCAAATCATTCTCAAACGGATATTTCACAAAACGTTCCTTATGGAATATCCTGTTAGACCGCCGCAGCTTGAGCACATTATCCCCCAGTATGTCTAACATTAGATTCAGGATCTCGGAGTTTTTTGAAAAGATGATATGCGGCCCTATGTCATAATAGACATTACCGAATTGAAATGAGCGGCACAATCCCCCCGTGCTGGAATCCTTCTCCAGAAGCTCTATCTCGGTAACTTTCTCGCATCCCTGCAACATATACGCCAGGGATATGCCACTCAAGCCGGCACCTAGAATTGCAATTTTCATAACTTTACTCTAATTATCCGCCAAAACAGTCAACTATCAGGTTTTAAATCTTTCGCTGCAGTATTGAATATGAATAATATCGTCTGGCTAATTCGTAATTGTAATCGACCATCGCCTTACGCTGATCAGGGTTTTTCATAACCTCTCTTGTTCGGCGAATGGCATCTTCGGTAACGTATCCATCCAACTCGATGACCTTGAATCCTTTTGGTTTGATATCCATAGCATAAATTGAATAGTTGTTAACCACTATCGGCTTACGGTAGTAGATACCTTCCAAAAACGCATTGCCAAAGCCTTCGAAATCGGAGGGGTAGGTCATCAGATCGGCATGGGGGTAAATGTCCGAAAGGGCATATATTTTTCTGCCTTGGCATTTTTTCCGCGACATTCTTTGATAACATCACATACAAACAGGGTGTTTACATTGATAAGCGAGGAATAGTCCCGAATTCTTTTTCGTATTCATGACCTTCGTCACCCGAAGCAGGGGAGATGACCAGTTTGGCTTTCATCCCCAGTCGGCTCACAAGTTCTATAGCATGTTCAACCCCTTTACGTCTTTGTTACTCTGGTCAGTTGGAGAACAAAAAGTTCAATTTTCTCGATGCCCAGTGCTTCTAGAACATTGGCAGAATATTCATCAACCGGCTGAGGCGGATTGTCAAAATCCATAACGTTTGGAATTATGATAGCTGAAATACCTGTTCTGAGACTCAATTGCTTGTCGGCGGAAGAGTTTATTACGACATGATGAATGGATGTTAGATGGGGAGGAAGGGCCATATTCAGGTATTCCCAGACGGCATTGGTCAGGAAACACTGTCTTTCCCAAAAGAAATCATGATGATGGGCAATTGTTTGTATCCCGCTTTCGGAAATAACCTCGGTAAGGGCCAGCCCCAGAGGAATGTTGACAGGAATGGACAAGGCGTTTTCTGCCACCAGAAGATCGAGGTGGAATTCTTTTATGAAGACATAAATCTGGTCCTTGAGTTTATCTTTCATTCGCTGAATATTTTGGGTAACGGATGATTTTCGGGTCCGTCTGCCAAAACATTCCCGGTAGATTTCCAGTATTTCCGGATGCTGGAAATAGGCCTTTTCCACCAGGAACGATCTTTCGGGTGGGCAATCGAGTTCGCAGGCCATATAGAAGCAGGTGAAACCTTTTCTGTCGAAAATAGCCGCCCATTTTTCCGTTTCCAAGGGCACGCCATCCATACCCGCCAGGCCAGTTGATATGAATCCGACATTCTTCCTTTTTCTGCCGGGCATAGCAGCTACTTTCTTTTGATTTGGTTGAAATACTGTCGCAGGAGTTTTACCTCTCGTTTTTGAGTTTCCGTGGCAAATCCGGCACACATATAGTCGGCCCAGAGAATAGCCGGTGCGCCCCCTTCTTCATAGACAGCCTTCCACCAGGGATAGGCCGCCAACAGACAATGTACCATTATTCCCTGGCTGGGGCTTATCCAGATTGTAATGTCTTTTATACTGACGGCCATAGTGGGGATTCAGCAAAATATTGCGCATATGGTCGAACTGCGGCAGCAAGGCCGGTATGAATCCGTTGGACACCATCTCTCGCATCGCTTGTAGCCATTCCTGCTGAGCATAAGGCAGGGTCGTATAATCACTGAAAAAATGCAGTACGTTTTCCTTCTTAACAATGTCATTGAATATAGTACAGCGCCGCTGAGCATAAGAAACATGCCGCCAACGCATATTGTCCGATCCGCCGTCACCGGCAATCAACAGATTGTCTCCTTCTGCACGCAGCGCAATTTCTGCTCCCGGAATTGTCTTGCGTATAATTTCATTGGTCTTTCGCAATATATCCATCCGCAATATCGTGCGAAACCGGTCCCAGTCTTCCACCGCCGAGCTACAATCATGGAATACATGGTCATCCTTATTATACACGGGACTTTTAGTGCCAATATTATCACCTTCCTGGCCCTGATCGGTCTCCGGCTCAATCTGGCAAAAACTCGTATAGTCTGATTTCCAGGCTGTGTTAACCTTTTCAAGGGAGCCATACTTATTCTTAACCCATTCTTGGAAACGTTTTATAACCAATGGTCCGAGATGGTAATGACAGTTTATATCGTCTCGCATCCAGCCCCAGGTACCCTCAAGATCAATAGGTGCCCGCCCGTCTTTGGTTCTGAACTACATATCGCCCCAGCGCGAGTAGTTGTAAAGTATCAATATAGCAATAACTTCGGGTACAATCGGGTCACCCATATCGATAGTTATGGCCTTTTCGGCATAACCCTTTCCTGCTTTCGAATACTTGATTTCTTTTTCCGTCAGCACCCGGCACAATCGTACCTGTGTTTTCCGGACGGCGGCAAGAGGCTCCAACCTCTGAGTTTCATGTCGAGCTTGCGTACTAAAACATCATAGAAATATTTTTAGGACATACTGTCTGCGTCCGGTTTTTTTCGGCCGCTAAGATCCCATATCCACCAATCCCCGGCCGTATTAGCGATGAGATTCACCACCAGGTCTTTCATTTCCTGTAGGCGCTGTAACATGTGCTGCTCGGCATAAGGGCCTAAAATAATCCCCGTGCGCATACCAGGCATCGGTTGGGCGATAAAGGCAGGCTCTTCTCGGCCGTTGTTATTGATTACCATTATATTACCGGATTATATTTGATCTTCAGTGTTTCATTGCTGATCTGAATAGGAATCTTCGCAACGGCGATTCTCTTGGGATTGCTTGATATAAGCTTTGCCACAACCCGACTGGTCCACGGCGCCACCTGCAGATATATGGTCTCCTCTTGCCGGGGTCCCAACCTCTCGGCACCCTGATAAATCTTGAACGATGTCATAAATTCTTCAAAGGAACTGCAAAGCAACGGCATGGTATTGCCGGGCTCAACATCCCGGGCAATGAACTTAACCGGAGCAACACCTCTGTTGGCGGTTACTTTGATAGGCAATTCAATTCCTACAAATTCCCTGCCTGCCAAGATATTTATTCCACAGTTAAAGTGGGCGTGCAATCGACAACCCAAAAAGAAAATGATTCGATATTCACCTTCCTCCAGCCCCGTCTCCAGGACAAGTTTGTACAATTGAAGCTCATCCAGAAATCAGCCGATTCACCCGGATAAATATAATTCAGATGAAGCATAAAACTGTTTTCCGGTACCGAGGTCCACTGGTCTTTTCCATCTGCTCCGATTTTAGTGATGCTGCCACCCGCGAAAGTACCGCTGAGGCCTTCAGGGTCCAGAATCGTATCACCGACATTGGTGATTCTGCACTTGAAGCATATCAACTGACTGGCTTTGATGTTTGAGAAACGCACTATTTTGTCCAGCTTGTAGGGCGCGAACAGACTTACCGGCGCCTTGCCGTCGGGCGTGAGGTTGATATACTTGTCATTTTCCCAACTGCCGCCTATACTGCACAGATACTACAATTTAACCTTCAAATTGCCCGCAACTGACAAATCATAGAGCGGCTTATCAACTGCCTTTTTGGCGTCATCGAAGGCCACCGCTTCCACCGCTACGCAGTCGGAACCTTTCACCGGCCCCGTCAACGTATAGCGGATGGGTATCACGTCATAGCTGCAAGCCTTTTTGGGAACACTCACCTCAAGAGCATATTCGCCCAGCTTTATTTGAACAATGGAACTCCGCGTTTCCGGGAATGGCACTACTGCTCGGAGGAATAAGGTCCACCACAAGTGTCTCCGAGACCGCGCCGGCAAGCTGATTGACTATCTCCCAACATAGAAACCCAACGCCACCGGTAACGGCAGACAGAACCTGACGCACACCAAGCGTCCCGTTCGTGTTTTGGAGCAATTCAGGCCGTCCCATAACAACTTTTCAGGGGTCTCCACCACCCGCCTACAGTTCAAACCATCTATCTTTTACAACGCCCTTGCAGCACGTCCTTCATATCATATCTGGAAGCTGGCTGACAAACCCGACACTCAATCACTTGAGCTATCCACTGCAATCTTCTATTAATATCAGCCTGGCCTAAGTAAACGCCATCGCAAGAACTTCTGAACTTCTGTACCTCACGATCTTTCCAATATTTGTTGATAGTCGGATCAATAGAAACTCACCTGTGGCTTTGGCAAACCCCCTTAGATGATGCTGCCGCCGCCACCCTTTGTTCTTTTGGTCATCTCCATGAAGCGGTTCTGCAAGTCCCTGCCGCTTCATATAAATTTCCCGACCTTTGTCGCTTGAAAGCTTTTCCCGCATTATTGTTCGGTAGTTCTCTCTCGAATCTATGCTGATTCTCCTCTTTTTTTCTTTCGTGCACCGATCATGAAAGGGGCACTCCTGGCAGGCCATCCCTTCATATACATCCACATAATGCCCGTCCGGATATTTTACCGTCCACTTATGTTCCATCTCATGCCCTTCAGGACAAATGACACTCCCGTCTTCATTCCTTGTAAACCGATCAAGTGAATATTCAGCTTTCCCCGCTTCATTCTTTTTCGATGTTTCATACAATCGATCAGGAATATAGAACTCTTCCTCCCGT
>SDBT01010355.1_pt1 | contig 15064 bp, 23 predicted proteins | sample 2277101 | NCBI WGS metagenome assembly SDBT01 (sample SAMN10404973, study PRJNA504765) | marine sediment metagenome | isolation source: marine sediment core GS10_PC15, 103 cmbsf | place: Arctic Ocean: Southern Knipovich Ridge | collected 2010 | reverse complement strand
TAATTTTTTCTAGAGAAATTATGTCTGAAAATGCGCCAAATAAAAATAAAGACTTTATAATCACGGAGAAGAAAAAATGGTAGTTAGCGAGAAACTTCAAACTTATTTATTTCGTGTAAAAAAAGATGATAAAGAAGGTAAGAAGATAAATTCTTTTTTACAAATTAACTCAAATGCTATAAAAGAAGCCAAAATTATCGATGAGAAAATTAAGAAAAAGAAAGCGGGTAAACTTGCAGGGCAAATAATTGCGGTTAAGGCAAATATTAATGTTAAGGGTTTAAACGCATCTTGTTCTTCTAAGACCTTAGAGGATTATAAGGCTCCTTATGATGCCACTGTGATTAAAAAGATTAAAGAAGAAGATGGGCTGGTTATTGGAATTACCAACTCTGACGAATTTGCTTCTGGAAGTTCTGGAGAAACTTCTGCATTTGGCCCCACAAAAAACCCCCAAGCTTTAGAATTAATTCCTGGAGGATCTAGTTCAGGAAGTGCTGCAGCTGTTTCAGCTAATTTTTGTGATATGGCTCTTGGTTCAGATACAGGAGGAAGTATTAGAAATCCAGCCAGTCATTGTGGAGTTGTTGGAATTAAACCCACTTATTCTACCGTTTCCCGATATGGTTTAATTGATTTAAGTATGAGTTTAGACCAAATAGGCCCCCTAGCAAAAACCGTTGGAGATGCTGCTCTTTTATTGAAGATTATTCGGGGAAAAGATGAAAAAGATTCCATAAGTCAAGAAACTAAAGAATTAAACTTAAGAGAAATAGATCAAATTCCAAAAAAGATTGTGGTTGGGGTGTTAGATTTTGGAATTAGTGATAAAAACATACAAAAATTAATCGAGGAAAAAGTTTCTTTATCCTGTAAAAAATATGGTTGGAAAGTGAAAAAAATTAAATTAAATTACATTGATTTAGCTGTTGAAACATATTACCCCCTAGTTTATGTGGAGTTTTTCTCTGCAACAAGGAGATTTGATGGACGAAGGTATGGAAAAAGAATAGAAGAGGCGGCAGGCCCTGAAGTTTTGAGAAGGATTCTTGGAGGAAGTGAAATTTCAAGGGAAGAATATGCTGGAAGATATTATCATCTGGCCCTAAAAACTAAAAAATTAATCGAAGAGGAATTTTCAAAATCTTTTAAAAAAGTTGATTGTATAATCTCCCCTACAGTTCCAAGACTTCCTCATAAAATCGGAGAAAAGATATCTGTTGAAGAAATGTACAGTTATGATGCTTTAACTTCACCTTCAAACATAGCAGGAAATTGTGCAATTAGTATCCCTGTGGGTAAAGTGGATAATGTTCCTGTCGGACTTCAAATAATCTGTGATAAATTTCAAGACCAAAAAATGTTACAGGTTGCAAGAAGTTTTGAGAAATTATTTTAGTTTTTCTATTAAGATTTCTTTTACTATCTTATAATCAGCCCTTTTATTACTGATTTTCATCGCCTGTCCGATAAGAAAATTTAATGCCCAAGTTTTTCCATCTTTATAATCTTTAACCGCTTTTTTATTTTCTTTTATAACCTTGCAAGCAAATTTTTCTATCTCCCCTTTACCGGAAATTTTTGAATGTTTTTCAACTTCTTTTTTTGGTGAAAACGATTTTGGAACAAATTTTCTTAATATTTCCTGCGCCTTTAATTCAGTGATCTTCTTTTTTTCTAGAAGATTTAATAATTCAATGAAATGTTCCTTTTTTATATCAACCTCCCCCAGTTCTTTTTTATTATAATTCAAAACACTTAATAGTTCTCCAGTTACCCATGGGACAGCAAGTTTTGGGCCCACTTTTTTAACTATATCCTCGAAGAATTCTACAATCTCTAACTTTCTGGTGAGTGTTTGAGCATACCTTTTTTCAATTTTATATTTTTCAATTAATTTTTTCAATTTTTCAGGGGGGGTTTCTGGAAGAGAAGCTTGTTCTTTTTCTACCCTTTTTCTTTCTATTTTTATTATTGGTAAGTCTGGATCTGAAATAAATCTGTAATCTTGCGTAGCTTCTTTACTCCTCATCTTTATTGTTATTCCTTTTGTTTCATCAAACATTCTTGTTTCTCTATTTTTTTGTTTTTCTTGTTTTTGTCTTTTAATTTCATATTCAATTGCTGTTTGAATATTCTTTAAACTGTTTATATTCTTTATTTCAACCCTTTCCCCTGTGGTGGAAATATTTACATCAGCTTTTATTCCGGATTTTTTGTCAATAGCCTCGATATACCCTAAAGTCGCAATCAAATTTTTTAACCAATTAGCAACTTCTTCTGAATTTTTGAAGTCAGGTTCTGTAACTATTTCTATTAACGGACTTCCAGATCGATTGTAATCTATCTCCCCTGTTTTAGGATTCCATGCAGCAGGATCTTCTTCCAAATGCGCTTCCGTTATGTTTATCCCTAAAAATTCTCCTTTATTTCCAATGGGGGTTGCATAAGGTCCTGAAAGGGTGTTTTGATAACCTTTAGGTAAATCTGGCCAATCATAATGTTTTCTCTGCCAGGTTAGTTTTTGGTTGATTTCACATCCTAAAATTAATGCTATTGCTATTGATTTATTTATGGCCCTTTTATTAGGCAACATCGGTTTTGCTCCAGGTTGACCGGTGCAAATAGGGCATATATTTGTGTTTGGTTTTGAATGTTTTATGCCGTGTTCTGCTTTACAGTTGCAAAATAATTTCTCACCCGTTAAGAGATATCCATGTATTTCTAACCCAATTTTCACCATTCTCAGATAAAGAAACCCGAGTTTATTAATTTAATTCCCAAGAACAATACACAGATTGAATCCTTAAGATTTAAAAATAAATTTCTTCTAGTTTGTTTATGAGGATATTGGCTATTGGTGATCCACACGGAAAACTACCAAAAAATCTGGATGGGATTATAAAAAAGAATAAAATAGATGTGATAATTTGTTCTGGGGATATTGCTCCTGCCCCAATAATACCAAGAAAAGGAGAGACTTTTGAACAAGCTTGTAAAAGAGCAGAGAGAATATTCAAAAAAATTATAGACAAATTATGTTCTTATAACCTGCCTTTTTTGACTTTAAGAGGCAATGTTTTTACAAGTACAAAGGAGGGAAATAACATTACACATAAAATATTCTTTCCACATGAAAACTTATATCATAAAAAAGTGGGCAAAATAACTGTTAAAGGAGTAACTTTTATCTTTTTTGATTTTTTATATGAAAAAGAGAGTATGCGTACGAAGCGACCCATCACTCCTGAAAAAAGAAGAAAGAATAAGAATAGAGAAATTAAACTGAACAAATTATTGGAAGAAAACCCAAATTCAGTTTTAATTGCGCATAATCCTCCCCTTGGGATTTTAGATAAAGTTCCTTCTGGAAAACATGTGGGATCTAAGATCTTGTTTAGAGCCATAAAAAAACATAAACCCAAGTTAGTTTTGTGTGGACATATTCACGAAGGTAAAGGAAAGAAAAAGTTAGGAAAAACTACAATTTATAACCTTGGAGAAAAAGGAGAATATGAGGTTATTGATATAAAATGAGAATCTTAGCAATTGGTGATTTCCATGGGAAATATCCTGAAAAATTTCTCAAGAAATTGAGGAAGGAAAAATTTGATGTAATTTTTAGTGTAGGGGATTTTTGTGGGAGTGAAAAAGCATCAAAACTTTTTTTTAAATATTATTATGCATCAACTGAAGAAAAAATTAATAATCTCCCTAAAAAAGTAAAAAATGAGATTGAAAAAGCTAAAAAAATTGCTATTGATGATGGAATTAAAGTTTTAAAAAAATTAGAGAAAGAAGATGTGCCTATTTATTTTGTTCATGGAAATTGGGATCCTGTTGCGTATGAGGGAGATATAGGAACTTTAAAAGAAAATCTTGATGATAAGAAAGATATTAGGAGATTTGATAATTCTCTTGGGAAAAAAGTTAAGGCAATGGATTTTAAAATGAAAGACTTTGGAGATTTCGTTCTAGTTGGAGGAGCTTCCTCATCCTATCCTGGGAAAATTGATAAAAAATCTTTAGATAGATTCTTCAAGATTTATAGTGAAGAAAGTCCTAAAATCGTAAAAAGATGGATTGCAACAAAAAAGATCCATTATGCTAGAAGAAAGAAAAGACATGTTGATTCTTTCCAGAAAGCCAAAAAATTAAAAAAGCCAATTCTTTTTTTGACCCATAATTCTCCTTATGGAACTAAATTGGATATTATTAGAGATAAAAAAGCACATAAATTAGCAAAAGGAAGGCATTATGGTGCTTATCTTGAAAGATTAATGATAATTAGGTTTAAGCCTGATTTAGTTATTTGTGGACATCTGCATGAAAACTTTGGAAAAGATAAACTTGGAAAAACCCTCTTAGTGAATACTGGAGCAGCCCATAAAAATCAAGCAGTGATAATTGATATGAATAAAGGGAAAGTTAAACAAGTTAAATTTTTCAAATAATTTTAAAAACCCAGGATTTTTCTATTTTCCATGCGGATAAACGGTCTTGAGTTAAAATGGCTTGGGCATGCAGGGTTTTTGATTAAGAATTCTAAAATAATTTATATTGATCCTTATCAGATAAAAGAAGGTTCTGAAAAGGCAGACATTATTTTTATTACTCATAGTCATTATGATCATTGTAGTTATCCTGATTTGAGCAAGATTGTTAAAGAAGGAACAAAGATTGTAGCTACTCCTGATTGTCAAAGTAAGATTGCAAAATTTTCTGTTCCAATCAAAATTGAAATTATTGAGCCTGGACAAGAATTAGACCTTGGAGATATTTCGATTTCTGCTTTTCCATCATATAATATTAACAAACATTTTCATCCCCAAGATGAAGCTTGGGTTGGTTATGTTATCAAGACAGAAGGAATTGTGATTTATCATGCAGGAGATACAGATCTTATCCCTGAAATGCAAAAACTTACAGGATATAAGCAAGAAGGAAAAGAATTCGTCGCACTTTTACCTATTGGAGGAAGATTTACAATGAGTGTAGATGAAGCTGTTGAAGCAGCGACGGTGATAAAGCCTAGTTTAGCTATACCAATGCATTGGGGAACTTTAATTGGTGATGAAGAAGATGCAAAAGAATTTGTTGCTCTTTGTAGTGAGAGCGGGGTTAGGGCTAAAATTCTTGAAAAAGAATGATTTCAGTTATTTTTATAAATTAAAGAATTCTTATAATTAAAATGAATGAGTATCCTCAATACGGTCCTCCCTCCGCATTACCAAAAAAGAAAAGTGCAAAGATTTTTTGGATTTTGGGCGCTATTTTGGTTATTATAATCATAGTTGCTTGGTTGAGTATAGCTACCCTTAAATTTGATGAGCCCGAACAAATTGAAATTTCTGAGAACAATCTTCTGGGGATTAGTAATTCTCTGAGTTTGGTAGAAAACCAGACAGTTGTTTTTAATTTGAAAGGTAGAGAATATACTTTTGAAGTATACTCTATTGAAGAAGATCTTGTGATGATCTATTTTAAAAATTCTTCTAAACATGGTATAGTAGGTTTTCCCATCGTAGCTGGAATGACTCAACGTTTTGATATTGATAAAGATGGGGATTTAGACATCATTACGAGTTTGGTAGATGTAGAAACTAAAACAAAAAGTTTTTTGTTTAAGAAGATTGAACAAAAAATAGCAAGAATTACTCTTCAAGGAATTGCTGATCCTGAATGTGTGGAAGAAACAACCTGTTCCCCTAATTGGGCAACATGCGAGCAAGAACTTCAATCTAGACTTTGTTGGAAGAGTATGAAGTGTGGAGGAATTTCTGAAAAGATAGCTGGTTCTAATTTTTATGTGGCAAGGGCTTGTGACATGGAAGATGATCCAGAATCAACCCCTAATCTAGTTTTAGAATGTGGTGGAGATATAGATTGTTTTATTGGAGCAATAGAAGGATGCAATTTAGCAAATTTAACATATGATTTTACATTTAATTTATATGGTTGGGAGCAAGACCACAATTATTATTATGAACTACAAGGCCCTGTTTCTGGAAATTGTTCCCTCTATATGAGAATTGAAGATGTTTCTGGAGGGTATGATGCTGTGACCACCCAAACTTTTTTAGATTCTGGAATGACCCAATCCCAAATAGATCAGCAAGAGCAAGGGATTAATGATGCCTTACAAACTACTGTTGGAAAAGATGGAACTTGCTTGTACAGCGAAGACAAATTAACACAAATATTTTCAGATTTAAAAGTTGGAACATATTCTTCAGAGAATTATGGCGATTGCACAGGAGAAATATTTGGCTCTTAATCCAATTTTTCTAGAAACTACCTAATTTAACACTCGTCTTGAATCTCAGAAATATTTTTAAAGAAGAAGTTACTTGTTTTTTCATAATATTTATTCAATGGCGGTTGAATAAATTCATGAGGTGAATTCTTTATTGATAGTTGGAAGTGTATAAACTATTTAAACCTTTCTGGGAAGAAAGGGGAGAATAGAGTACGCATCTGACAACAATAAAATATTGTAAGGAGGTATAAATGACGTTAGATTTTGCAAAAGAGGCAATACAAAATGTAGAAACACACAGCATCAACTTTGATGAACTTAGAGCTGGTAAGGCTAACATTAAGGTTTTTGGTGTTGGAGGTATGGGTTGTAATGCGGTAACTTGGCTCTTTAATAAAAGCATTAATGGTGCTACTATCTATGCAACAAACACAGACGCTTTGCATTTGAGCGTTTCCAAAGCAGATGAAAAGCTCCTTTTGGGTAAAGAATTGACCCGAGGTTTAGGAGCTGGTGGGAAACCTTCAGTGGGAAGAGAAGCTGCTAAAGAAACACTTTCTGAATTGAAGAAAAGTGTTACAAACGCAGATATGGTGTTTGTTTTGACTGGAATGGGTGGTGGAACTGGAACAGGCGCTGCACCTGTAATTGCTCAGCTTGCTAAGGAAAATGGAGCTGTTGTAATTGGTGTGGTTACAATGCCTTTTGAGTCTGAAAAAGCTAGAATTGATAAGGCTGAATTTGGACTTCAAGAGTTAAGAGAGGTTACTGACACATGTATTGTTTTAGACAACAATAGACTTGTTGACATTGCTGGACAACTCCCTATTGAACAAGCGTTTGCAGTAGCAAACGAACTTGTAAGTACAATGATAAAGGGAATCGTGGAAACTATAACATTACCAAGTTTGATTAACTTGGACTATGCAGATGTTTCTTCTATAATGAAAGGTGGCGGTGTTGCGGTTATTGGTATTGGAGAAGCAGATACGCAAGATCGTGTTAACGAAGCTGTAAAACAGGCCCTGACTCATCCTCTACTTGATGTGGATTACCAAGGTGCTACCGGAGCTTTAATACACGTAACATGCGGCCCTGATTTGAAGTTAGAAGAATTCGATAATATTGGTAGGATTGTGTCTGAAAACTTGAGTCCTGAAGCAAATGTGATTATTGGTGCTAGAATCAGTAAAGAATTTGCTGGTAAAGTGCGGGTTATCACTATTATGACAGGAGTCAAATCACCATATGTGCTTGGAAAGCCAATCGATGAACAAGCCCAACCTATTGGTAAAGAAGTCTCTGATTTAGGTATAGAAGTCTGGAGATAACTTTAAATTTATTTTTACCTGGGATTTCCCAGGTTTCTTTTTCTTTTATTTTTCTTTTTTTATTACATATATTTATTTAAATTCGTGATTTTATAGAAAATCATGGATAAAAACCAAGTCCATTATATTACTGCAACTGTTATTCTTGTGAGGAATGGGAAATTTCTTATTACTAAAAGGGCTGAATGGGAAAAAGCTTTTCCAGGGAAGTGGACTGTTCCAGGGGGAAAGTTAGAAGTTTTAGATTATGCTTTGAAAGAAAAAGATACTTCTGTTCATTGGTATAATGTTATAGAGAATCTTGCTAAAAGAGAAGTAAGAGAAGAAGTAGGGCTTGAAATAGGGAAGTTAGATTATGTTACAAGTTTAGTATATGTAAGATCAGATGAGATTCCTTCTTTAATAATTAGTTTGTGGACAGAATCAAAAGAAGGGGATGTTAGGCTATGCAATGCTTTGACAGAATATAAATGGGTTACCCTTGAAGAAGCTAAAAATTATGAATTGATTGAGGGAATTTACGAAGAACTTGAAATTCTTGATAAGAGATTAAAAACAGGAAAAATGGATGAATGGGGTCCTGAAAATAGGTCTTACTAGGCTTTTTAGAAAGCTTTTAATATGTAAATCACCTTAAGAAAATAGAATGTATAGGTTAAAGAAATTTGGGGTGATGCGAATGGCTATTGTCTCTGGACTTTATGGAGCAATGCTAGGAGTTATTTTTGGAGCTATTGCTGCAATTGTTATGTCTGTTATCAGTGTTGGGGCATCTAATATTTATGGTATAAATATCTCAGGGTCTCCTCTTGGAACATTCTTTTTTCCTATTCTTTTTTATGGGGTAGGAGGTTTTCTAGGAGGGTTGATTTTAACACCTCTTCTGAATTTAGCACTTAAGATGGGTAAAGGAATTGATTTTGAATTAGAAGCTGTTGGACCTAAAGGACCTGCACCTCAACAGCCAGCTACACAGAAACCGGTCCCACAGAAGCCAGCACTAAAGGCACAAGCACCAAAAATACAGAAGCCTGCTCCACCACAACAACCTGTATCAGAATATAAACATTAAGAATTAACTTTTTTCAGGGTTTTCTCTTTATTCTTAAAATAAAAGAACGCGCTTATTATCCCTAAAGCTAGAAAGATTGTGCCAATAACTTTCGTGTTATTTTGAGTTAAATTTGAGATACTATTCCCTGTAATGTTAAAGGATATCATTCCTAATCCAATAGTTCCAATTAATAAAGATGAGAAACCCATAATTTTTCCTTCTAAACCTTTTTTCTTTAATGTCTCCTCACGTTTTTTTTGGACATATAGTCTTATCACACTTCTGCTTCTTCTATATTTTATATCAGGGTTTAATTCATCTTTTGAATCAACAAACGTTTTATTTAAGTTATCTATTTCTCCTTGAGAAATACCATAATATTCATGTAAAAATCTAACTTGAATTTCGTCATAGGAACTAATTCTAGTGTGTCCCCCGATCCCACCTATTTATTCTTTGACCATCCTTCCTCTTACGTTCTTGGTGATTTTTTCAAGGGCTTCTATTTCATGAGAAATTAAAGTGATTCCATATTCTTTTTCTATGGATTCCCTCGCAGATCCAAATTCGTTTTTTATACTTTCTTCTTCAAGAAAAGGCTTCCAGAATTTTTCTCTTTTTTCTTTTATTCCCATTTTCCTTAGTTTTTATTAGAATTAAGCACTTGTAATTTTCTTTGGAGGTCTCATCTTTTCTTGACCATACTTGTTAAAATAAAGGAGGTTATCTAAATCTGTTGGAGCTTTTTTTGTTTTCTTTTTACTGTATGGAAATCCAATTGGGAAGATAGCTTCAACATTTACATCTTTAGGAATTTTTAAGACTCTTTTTATTTGTGCATCTACAAAATGTCCTACCCAGCAAGTTGATAATCCAAGATCAACAAGTTTTAATATAAAGTTTTCCATTGCAGCACCTGCTTGTTGCCTAGAATATCTTTCTCCTCTTGTTCCATATGCATTCATCACCCTTCCTATCTTTGAGCAAGCAACAACAACATATTGTGCTGTAGTAATAAAATCTTGTTGACTAGCCTCTGCAAGTTTTTGTATTTTTTCAGGATCATCTAAAATAATAAATTTCATAATGTTGTTTCCTCCTGTCATTGGGGCATATCGTGCAGCATCTATTGCTTCAACAATATCTCTCCAATCTGGTTTTTTAGAATGAAACTTTCTTACACTTGTTCTAGATTGAATTGCTTTGTCAAAGTCCATGTTTTTATTAGGGAATTAGGGTATAAAAAATTAATTAAACCCTATCACACCTCCGCCAATTGTTTTTTTACCAGAGTAAAGTACAATTGCTTGACCTTCTGAAACTCCTGTGATTGGTTTATTGAGGGTTATTTTATATGTTCCTTTTTTTATCTCCAATTTAGAAGGAAGCAGTTCCCCAACCTGTCTTATACGTGATTTAACTTTTGTAGGTGTTTTAGGTTTCTCTGAAATCCAATGCACATTTTTTAATATAATTTCTTTTCTATAAAGTAAATCATGGCCTTCTGGTGCTGCAATAATCTCATTTTTCTTCAAGTTTTTCCTTGCAACGTACCATCTTTTCATGGTTTTTCCTTTTTTAATTTCTAATCCAAATTTTGGCCCTATTTTTTGGCCAATTGTGTAGTAATAGATTCCATCGTGTTCACCTATTTGATTTCTTTCTGGATCAAGAATTTTTCCTTTTTTTGGCCTAATCTTTTTCTGAAGAAATTCTTTTAGATTTACTTTTCCGATAAAGCAAAGCCCAACTGTTGATTTTCTGTCGTGGTTTTGAAATCCATGTTTTTCTGCAATTTCCCTAACTTGTTTTTTTGTGTAATTTCCTATTGGAAACCATGTGTGCTCTAGATCTTTTTGAGTTAAACGATACAAAAAGTAAGATTGATCTTTTCCTTCATCTTTTCCCCTAAGAAGTTCAAATCCTTTTTTTGTTTTTTTAATTTTTGCATGATGGCCTGTAACAATATAATCAAGATCCATTTTTTTAGCTTCTTTCCAAAATAAAGGAAATTTTACTTTGTTGTTACAATCTACATCTGGATTTGGGGTAATTCCTTTTTTGTAAGATTTATACATTTCTTCCACAACATCTTTGTAATACGCATCCTCAAAATTAAATGTGATTAAAGGGATTTCAAGTTGAGCAGCCACTTTTATTGCAGGGATTAATTCATCTTTCCAACATTTTCCAATTCCCTGCCTCTTCATAGACCAATTTTTCATAAAAGCGCCTATAACTTCATGTCCTTCTTGTTTCATTAATAAGGCAGCAACACTGGAATCAACCCCTCCAGACATTGCAACTAAGACTTTTTTTGGTTTCATTTTAGAAAACGTCCCGGGTAGGACTCGAACCTACGACCTATCGGTCACTGCAAATTAAGATCTCTAACAGCCGATCGCTCTAACCAACTGAGCTACCGGGACTTAAATTTAAGAAAAGAAAACTGTATTTAAAGCTTATTCTTTCAGGCCAAGATCTTCAACACGTTTGACTTGGTGTTTTTCTAGATGGGAGTAGACATTTGTTTGCTTTGCACCTTTTATTATAGAGATAATGGAATTTTGAGCATTTTCAATATGTTCTGGGTCCCCAACAATTCCTACGGTGTTGTCTTTTAATTCAAAATAGCATTTTGTTAGAGATGAAAGAGTTTTCAAGGTTTTTCCTTCTTTACCAATTATTCTTGCTCTGATTCTTTTCAAATCTTTTCTTTTAGTGTAGTCTTTGATGTTTAAAACTTCAAACATATAACCATTTTCTCTAATCATCATTGTAACTGAAAAAGGAAAACCAAATTCAAGAGCTTGAATTACTTTTTCCGCAGTGTATTCTTCTTCAGGATTTCCGTTAATTGTAACTTCTTTTCCCCTATTTGTTATTTTTACCCCGAGTTTTTCTTCAAGCTTCTTACGACTTTTGATTATCCTTGCGATTTTGCCGCAGATTATTGTTTTCATTTTTAATTTAAGGAAATTTCTCTGAATCCCCCTTTACCTAAGGTTTTTTCATCAAAAATTTTTATTCTATTTAATTTTATTCTATATAATCTGGATTCAAAAATCTTGTTATGAAATCCTTTTACTTCTTTGATGAGTTTTATAGAAGCCGGGAATCTTTTTACATATAAGGTTCCAATCTTTATTAACTCACCATTCTTAATAGGTGTCGCAGTACCTGTTGCTTGTATTCCCTGGAGTAAAGTTCCCCATGGTTGAGAAGAGTCAAAAATGTTAACGGATACTTTATTGTTTTTAGAAATATTTTTTTCATGGTTGGTGTTTTTCTCACTCCAGATATATAAATTAAAGTTCTTATCAAAAGTGTAATAAGCAGTATTTGAGTATGGCTGTTTGTTATAAGAGGTAGACAATGTCAAAAGTTTGTTCTTGTTCAAGATATTTTTTATTGACTTTGATATCTTTTTTTCCATTTTTAGAATTCAAGAGATTCTTTTTTCAGATGCCCTTTTTCTCTTAACCATTTAACTTGATTTGGTCTATATTTGAATAGGATATCCCCTTTTTTGTCTCCTTCAAGTTCCCATGGTTCTATAATTACAACGTCTCCGGGTCTTAGCCAAAGTCTTCTCCTTAGTCTTCCAGGAACTCTACAGATTCTTAATTTTCCATCAAAACAATCAACTTTCATTTTATTTCCACCTAATCTTTGTTCTATAATTCCCATTACTTCTTTTCCTTTGGGCAGTTTCACTCTGGTGATTACTTCTGGCTCTTCATATTTTTTTGGCTTCATGTTTTTTGAAAGTTTGAGGATTTTATAGACCTATACTTACCAAAAACTTTATAATGCGTCTAAAGTTTGCGATTTTATGAGTATTAGATTTCATGAGAGTTTTCCAGAATGTGATGAAACATTGATGCTTTCTATTGATGAGAATGCTCCTGTTGCAGATAGAAAGAGAAGGTATCAAACAATGGCTGTAAGTATGAAAAACATTTCTTCTAATGGTAGAAGAGTGATAGAAGTAACATATCTTGTTTCTTCTGAAGAAAGAAAAGTTGCTCTTATGTTTGGACCTCTTTATGAATTATTAGCTGTTCGAGAATGGGACGTATAATTATAGAAGAACTAATGTATATGGGATTCCCTGGATTTTTTTGATGCTTTGTTCTGAGATTATTCCTGCTTTTATTGCAGCTGCAATAGACTTTTCACCAACAATATTAAATGTTGCATCTTCTGCAGACATAAGTTTCATTGTTTCTATAACCTCATCTTTAGAGGTTTCCCCTCCTTTATAGAAATTCTCTTTAACATCTAACTGTAATTTTCCTTCTTCAAATATTTTCCCAAGAAGTTCCTTGTCGCAAATAGCAACAATGTCTCTGTAGGACTTTATTATATTTACGTACATTTTAAAAAAAAGGTAGGAGCTAATTAAAAAGATTTCTTTGCTCCTTCTTTGATTGCTTTTTCTGCATTGTCCTTAGACATCATAGCACATACAGTGGTTCCACATCCTTTACCACATTTACCTTTTCCCATGTATCCGCCTCGCTTTGTTTGAACAATTTCAGGGTCTTTTAAAGTAACACCCTTTTCCTTACATTTTACGCAATATCCTGTAACCATGTTAAAAATACCTCCTAGAAAACCTAAGAATCTTCTTTTTTTAAAGGTTTAGATAGCAGAACTCACTGTTTTTAACGCCTGAAAAATCAAATCTTACTTCTTACGCTATGTTTGGCTCCACAAGCAAGACAATGAATGAATGTTATCCTGTCTTCTCTTGTAAGTTCTGTATCTGGTTTTTTACATTCATTACACAAAACAAACTCTTTCGCATATTCTTCTATTTTAGAATTTATCTTTGCACTAGGCATTTTTATGTTCATTACAAGTCTGTCCCCTTCTCTTTGCCCCGAAGCTGCTAATCCTTTAAGTAGAAATTTTTGAAAATGTTCTGGTTTTCTTCTAAGATGTGAAGCAACCTGCGCAAAGTTTGTCAAGATTGTTTTTTTCCCTTCAAAATGTCCTTCTATTTTTGGAATCTCAAAACGTTCTCCAGTGCTATCGCTTTTTTTTATTTTTCCATATGCATCTTCAAGTAATTTTTCATAGTCTGTCATAATTAAGGTGCGAAATTAGAGTATATAAATTTATTTAAGAGGAATCTTTTTTTAGGGAAGATGTTTGTAGGACACCCTTATTCAGAAATAGATGAAGAACATAGATACGCTATTGGATTTTTCCTTTTGGGAGATAATGTTGGTCTTTTAAGATCTTATCAAACAGAAGAAAGTCTTAAACGAGATTTTAAGAAGTCCTACGTGATGGCGATTGAGAAGAATATTGAAAAACCTATTCCTCTAACAAAAAATGACCCTAATATCTCTTGGGAAGAAAGAAATGTTTTAATTCTAACGGGTTTAACAAAAGAAATTTTGTCTGAAATGGGGTTGCTAAAGTTTGATTTATCCAGGCTAGCCTAAATATCTTATTTTTCCAAGCCTAGGTTCAAAAGCAATGCCTTCTTCAAGTAGTTTTTGAATTTCTAGCAAAGTTTATTATCTTTTTAGCTGCTAATTTTCCCATCTCATAAGTTTGCTTTAATTTTTTAGGATCTGTAGTAAAAACTGTCGTAGGACTTTTTTCTGGAGGGGTGATTAGAAGAATTCTTTTTTCTTTTTCTGAAAATTCTATTTCTTTTTTTGTTTCTTTTTCTCTATTTAAATAATCACGAAATAAAGGGCCTTTATACATTGGATGAGCTACTAGCCCCTCTGGAAAGTTATGAAGTAAGCTTTTGAATGATTTTCTTTCTCGAGAGATGTTCATAGCTATTACAATCTAATCTTTAGGATATTCTTTAGATAGATAAGAAGCGCTTATAGGAGATTTAATAGAAGCATCTGCAAACCTTTTATTACCTATCTTTTGGGCATCAAAAAAATATGGGACAATGCTAATTGAAGCCTTTAATAATTTTAAAGGATCTTTTGATTTTTGTAAGTTTATATATTTAATTTTTCCAGAATCAACATCAATTACTTTTATGAAGAAAGGAATTTTTGATTGTTTTAGTTTTTTAATGTCTAAGTGTTTTTCATTCTTAATAACATCAAAGAGATAATTTATATTCACAGCATCTATTATTTTCTTTCTAGAAATTTTGTAAATGTATCTGTTCCAATATCTCTGGGCAGATCCATAGGGAATATTTCCTGGAAGGATGAAGTTCTTGTTTAAATCTTCCCAATAAATTGTTGAACCTTTTTTAGTATCTTTTGTTAAAAAATATGATGCATTTATAGCTCCTGCAGATATGGCATAAATAGATTTGATGTTATTTTTCCATTAAGAGATATTCCAAATAGGGAAAAAGATGAATTAATTGCAAGTCATGTTTTATTTGCACATCAAAAAGAAGGGGAAGAAATGCTAATCCCAAAA
>SDBT01010354.1_pt1 | contig 15064 bp, 10 predicted proteins | sample 2277101 | NCBI WGS metagenome assembly SDBT01 (sample SAMN10404973, study PRJNA504765) | marine sediment metagenome | isolation source: marine sediment core GS10_PC15, 103 cmbsf | place: Arctic Ocean: Southern Knipovich Ridge | collected 2010 | reverse complement strand
CGATAGTCCGCCTTGCTAGCCCATTGTCCGGCCAGGACAAGCTGCCCGAAACTTTTGCCCAAAGCGTTTTTCACGTCGCCTTGGAACCCCTCCAGCGAAACGACCTTGCCGGCGGAGAGTTTCGGCAGGGCCGCAACGTTGCATTGGGTAACCACCTTACCCTGCTCGACCAGTTTCAATATGGCCGGGTCGTACTGGTCGTTGTCGAGGTGCCAGTGGCGGCCATACGTCAAACGCCAACCGTGCTTGGACGACTCGCAGCTCAGGCGGGTCAACTCGTCGGTCGGTATCAGCGTAAGCCCTGCCAGAGACTTGTCGCTCAGCCTTTCGGATTGTTGCTTTGGCTTGACCGTCATCACCAGACGGACGACGCTGTCCGCGCCCCGTGTGATTTCCCCGATATCCCGATTCACCTTGGCTAGCAGCCCCACCCAGTCGATCCGTCCGGTCCTGCGGTCGAAACGGTACTTTCCCTTCAATTCGATCTCGGCCGGGGCGTCGTCCCATGTGCCTTTGATCCGGCCGGTCAACTCGAAACGCGCGGAGACCTTGGTTATCTTGGTCAGCACGCTACGAACTTCCGCCTCGCTGGCCGCGTCAATCCGCAACAAGGCTACGATCAACTCGTCGGAATGATTCCAGTGGTCACCCACCGACACGGGCTTCTCCGGCAGAAGACGGTCCAAGAGGAGGCTGTTGCCGAGGACGTCGATCAGGTACAACTCGCCGGCCGTGAGTTGGCCCCGCGGCGAAAAGAGCGTCGTCTTGACGCCTTCAACTTCAACGGCAATCAAACGTCGCTGGGCGTTCAGCGTCGGTTTGTCACGGGCCTCAGCAAAACCGAGGGCGGCTTCTGCTCGATCGTAGTAGCGGACCGATCGTCGTCGGCCGTCGACCGACATCTCGAGCGTCTTTTCGTCGTAGTAGAGTTTTCCCTTTGTGCTCATCTTCATCCGCTTGACTTCCTTGCCCACCCGTTGGCTGCCGTAACCGCTGCTAGCCAACTCGGCTTGGACCCGGTCGATCTGCCCGACCTTTCTCGTGCTGCGGAGCAGGTAGGTCGGCTTGGCCCCGGCCGACTCGGCCGCCACGCCATACGAGGCCCCCAGGGTAATAATGAGCGCCAAGGCTACCGTTGTGATTATGATTCTTCTCATGGCTATTGGGAAACCTGTAGAATTGGACTGGTAGCTGGATCGACTGGAGCCGACCGGTAAGTTCAACGGAAATAGCGGTCCCGACGACCGGGCACCCTCGCCCGCGAACAGGGGTAAGCAGGGCGGCATAGGCAAAAAGGCCCGCCGGGGAGTTCGTCCAGATTATCCGACACTTGGCCACCTTTCTGGTTCATCGTGGATTCGCGTACCTCTGTCTCCGGCAGGCAAGCCGACTACACCAGGAAGAACCGCCTTTGTCAACAAACGGCTAATGCCACCTTAATTCACCCCAAACACCACATTAGTTTGTATGGCATTAACTTGACTTAGGGCAACCGATCAGAAACCAGTATCGACGTAACTCCTTATTTCAAGCCAACTTATTGGACACCTCGACCAATCTGTGGGTGTGGTCTCCAAGTCTAAAGTGGGAGCAAAATTAAGGTCGATTGCAATTTTGCGTAACCTTGTACCCGTCCGGAGCGTCTAAGCCTATGGCTGGACAACGAAAAGACTCACCGTGACCGTCAGAGATTGCCAAGCGGCGTTAGTTACCTAAAGAATTTCGCCCCGAACGCGAACTTCTCGTAGACCATTGCACACGTTACTGCGTAGATAGATGGAGGGCGGGCCAGCGGCGGCTCGGCAATATCGGACCGCCAAATACCCACCTGAAAGGGCACACCTGTTGCAAAATGACCGGCGACCTGGTATTTTTAAGTGAAAGGGCTGTTGAAATTGCGGTTGATTTGCGACTTTTCGGCGATTTGGCTGGCGACGGGGAACTCCAAGAGGGAGCTTTCCTCGGCCGGCGGTCCGTTCGGACGTTGGCAGGGTGACTCGCGAATGGGGAGGCCCTAAAATGCACACAGACTATATGAATCCTGCCATTCGGCAGCTTCGCGACCAGCAGGTCCGCTTTGCGCCTCGCGAGAAGAAGATCGAGCAGGTCAATCAGGCCGAGCGGCTGCTCGGAGAAATCGACCCCGGCAAGACGTATTCCTACCACTACGTCTGCTTTCGGGTAACGAATTTCCGGCCCGAAGCTTATCCCGATCTGAGGCTCACCGGTCAGGAGGCCGGTCACGATTTGCGACTGTTCGTCGAGGATGTTTCCGACTCGGCCAACGTGCGGGCCGACTCGGTCGGCGAACGGGTGCTGACGGTCGAGGAACTGGCCGTGCAACTCGGCGTTTCGACCAAGACGATCTCGCGCTGGCGACGCCAGGGCCTGATTAGCCGGAGATTCGTTCTCGACGGCCGAAAACGCGTCGGGTTCCTACAGAGTTCCGTAGACCGATTCGTTGCCAGGAATTCCAGCCGGATCCGCCGTGGCAGCCAGTTCAGTCACCTAACCGCCGAAGAGCGCGCTTCGATCATCCGGCAGGCGCGGCGGCTGGCGACGACCGACGCCCGCCTCTCGGACGTGACCAAGCGGCTGGCCCAAAAAACCGGACGCAGCCTGGAGACGATTCGCAGCACCATCGGGCAGTTCGACCGGGAGCATCCCGGCATGGCCGTCTTCCCGGACATCCAAGGCCCCCTGCGGCCGGAGATCAAACGCAAGATTTACCAGGAATTTCAGCGGGGGGGATCGGTCAAGGCGTTGGCTAAGCGGTTCTGCCGCACGCGGGCTAGCATTTACCGGATCGTCGGAGAGATGCGGGCCGATCGGATCATGGAGTTGTCGCTGGACTACATGCCCAACGAGGAATTTGAGCGCGTCCGGTCGCCGAAGCAGGAAAGGCCCATTCTTGGCGCGATGCCCAAGAGCGAGTCGGGCAAGACAAAGGCCCGGCTCCCCAGCGGCCTGCCGCCCTATCTGGCTAACCTTTACGAGGTGCCGCTGTTGAGCCGGGAACAGGAGGGACACCTCTTCCGCAAGATGAACTACCTGAAGTACAAGGCCTCGAAATTCCGCGACAAGCTCAACCGGCAGCGGCCAGAAACCAGCCTGATGGACCGGATCGAACGGCTCTACGACGAGGCCGTGGCTACCAAGAACCGGATCATTCGGGCGAACCTTCGCCTGGTCGTGTCGATCGCCAAGCGGCACGTCGACTCTGGTGAGAGCTTCTTCGAGTTGGTTAGCGACGGAAACATGTCGTTGATGCGAGCGGTGGAAAAATTCGACTACGGCCGGGGCAATAAGTTCAGCACCTACGCAAGCTGGGCCGTGATGAAAAACTTCGCCCGTACCATCCCCGACGAACATCGCCGCCGCGACCGGTTCCGCACCAGTCAGGCCGAAATGTTCTCGGCCGCCGAGGACGAGCGGACCGACCAGTTCGAGCAGGAGTCGGCCCAGTTGCTCCGGGAGGTCCAGGTGGAGAAGATCCTCGACCGGCTCGACGAGCGGGAGCAGAAGATCATTATCCGCCGTTTTGGTCTTCAACGAGGCCAGGAACCGCTGACTTTGAAGCAGGTTGGTGCCGAATTGGGCGTGACAAAAGAGCGGATCCGGCAGATCGAGGCCCGGGCCATCAGCAAGCTCCGCAAGGCGGCCGCCGAGGAGAGAATCGACTTCCCCGGCTAATCGTCTGTAGGCCCACCTTTTGCGTGACCCAATACCGGGAAAGGTGGGCCTCGCTCGATTACTCCAGGTTCTGGCCGAAACACCAATTCCAAATGTCTTTCATCGGCGTAGCCCGCCGGTAATGATCCGCTCGACCCAGCCTACTGGGGGGCAAGCGGGCGATTATCGTGGCGCTGGCCATTGTCGGAGCATCGAATTCACCCCACTTCAGGGTGGAGTCACTGTTATTTTTCGGGAAACGTTCGGTGTGCGACATATTTTTAGGCCCATCCGCCTTGCGTACCGTGGCCGCTTAGATATATTAAGAGGTTCGCGTGGTGGGATCGACCGGCTAGCGTAGCTCAATTGGCAGAGCAGCTGATTTGTAATCAGCAGGTTGTGGGTTCGAGTCCCTCCGCTAGCTCGTAATGGAAGACCCTCGTTTTGCTGAAGAGAGATCTCATTCCTCATGCACGTGGGCCGTCCGACATGAACGAGACCAGGCTGAAAGCAGCCAAGATCCAAAGACAAACAAAAAGGGGGGTTTCCCGAGCGGTCAAAGGGGTCAGACTGTAAATCTGATGGCAATGCCTTCGCAGGTTCGAATCCTGCACCCCCCACTTGGGAAGAATAACTATAGGAAGCACGAATGACGAATGACGAACGGAGATTGACTTCGTCATTCGTCATTAGGAAATTCGTCATTTGCAACCGCGGGTGTAGCTCAACGGTAGAGCCATAGCCTTCCAAGCTATTGACGAGGGTTCGACTCCCTTCACCCGCTTTGGCGGGGTTGGGGGAATAGATTAGCAGTAGTATTTGTTTCGCCGGGTCGTTTTCCGGCGGCTTGTAGAGTAGTTGAGGGTTATCGGCGGCAAGAGAGCGGCGCGTGTGACACCGATCGTCCCCGTGAGAGCTCCAGAGACCAAATTGGCTGCTGTAGCTCAGTTGGCAGAGCGCGTCCTTGGTAAGGACGAGGTCATGGGTCCGAATCCCATCAGCAGCTCTTTTGTCGGCCGGTCCTAAATCGTACGTATTTTGGTCCGTCCAGTTCACCCAAACCTACCCGTTTGATACAGTGTAGGGAGAAAAATGGCTAAGGAAGTATTTCAACGCACCAAGCCCCACGTCAACGTGGGGACCATCGGCCACATCGACCACGGCAAGACAACTTTGACCGGGGCGATTTTGGCCGTCCAGCAGGAAAAAGGTTTCGCCAAGTTCAAGTCGTATGCCGACATCGCCAAGGGAGGTACGGTGCGCGACGCCACGAAAACGGTGACGATTGCAGTCGCCCATGTGGAGTACGAAACCGACATTCGGCACTACGCCCACATCGACTGCCCGGGCCACGCCGACTTTATCAAGAACATGATCACCGGTGCCGCCCAGATGGACGGGGCTATCCTGGTCGTGTCGGCGGCCGACGGCCCGATGCCGCAGACCCGCGAGCACGTCCTGCTGGCCCGTCAGGTGAACGTCCCGGCGTTGGTCGTCTTTCTCAATAAGGTCGATCTGGTCGACGACGAGGAACTGATCGAGTTGGTCGAGTTGGAGCTTCAGGAACTGCTCACCGACTACGGTTTCCCGGGTGACGACATTCCGATCATCCGCGGCGACTCGCTGGCGGCCTACAACAATCCGAGCGATCCAGAAAAGAGCCAGTGCATCCAGAATTTGATGGACGCCATCGACACGAACATTCCGGAGCCCCCCCGCGAGATCGACAAGCCCTTCCTGATGGCCATTGAGGACGTTTTCTCGATCGAGGGCCGCGGCACCGTGGCCACCGGACGGATCGAGCGGGGCGTCGTCAATAGCGGCGAGAAGGTGGAGATCGTCGGTCTCAAGGAGACGCGAACCACCGTCTGCACGGGCGTGGAGATGTTCAACAAGACCCTCGACCGCGGCGAGGCGGGCGACAACGTCGGCTGCCTGCTGCGGGGAGTCAAGCGCGAGGAGATCGAGCGAGGTCAGGTTCTGGCCAAGCCCGGGTCGATCACGCCGCACACCAAGTTCGAGGCGGAGGTTTACATATTGAGTAAGGAGGAAGGCGGGCGGCACACGCCGTTTTTCAGCGGCTACCGTCCGCAGTTCTACTTCCGCACGACCGATGTGACCGGTTCGGCCAACCTGTTGGGTGACGCCGAAATGTGCATGCCCGGCGATAACGTGAGACTTTCCGTCGAGTTGGGCTCGCCGATCGCCATGGACCAGAACGTGCGGTTCGCGATTCGTGAAGGCGGCCGAACGGTCGGTTCGGGTGTGGTTACGAAGGTGATCGAGTAGCGGCCCTATGTCGGAATGTTATTGCCCACAATGCAGGGGTGTAGCTCAATTGGTAGAGCACTGGTCTCCAAAACCAGCGGTTGAGAGTTCAAGTCCCTCCGCCCCTGCCATGAACTCGTATTCGGGAAGAATTCCTGCCCCGTGAGTACCTTTATCCAACAACTGTTTCAGATCGGCATCTACAAGCGTAGCCAGGGCCGAGTTGCCCGACAGGTGACGTTTGCCACATTGGCGATCACCTTCGCGCTGGGGCTCTGGCGGATGAGCACGACGCTGAAACTAGCCAATTGGGTCGGTGACCTGAACGACTACGGCTTCTACTTGTGGATGCCCGGCCTGCTGCTGCTGGCTGCCCTGTGGATTGCCTATCGCACCGTCAACCTGCCCAATTGTGCCGACTTCCTGATTGCGGTGGAAGCGGAAATGAATAAGGTGTCCTGGCCCGGCCGAACCGAGTTGTTCCGTGCCTCAATGGTCGTGCTAGTGACGATTTTCTTCCTGGCGGCGCTGCTGGCCACGTTCGACGTTGCCTGGGCGGCCCTGTTCACGAAAGTGCTGCATATTTTCTAGACCTATAACCTAGGTGGGACGTGCCGTCGTGACTGACGAGCCAAACAATATGACTGATCCGGCATGCGACCTGCCGGAAGATTCCGCAGCCGCACCGCCCGTGCAGCCACCCGTAGAGGCTGGCGCCGAAGCGCCGGCTGTAGAAGAACCGGTTGCGGAAGCAACGGTTATCGAGGCCGCCGAGGCCGAGCCGGAAGCGGCCGCCGTTGAACCCAAGCCCAAGAAACCAAGTAAGAAGAAGACCGCCAAGACCAGAGCGGATAAGACCGGAGCGGATAAGACCGGAGCGGATAAGACCGGAGCGGATAAGACCGGAGCGGACAAGACCGGAGCGGACAAGACCGGAGCGGACAAGACCGGAGCGGACAAGACGCCGGAAGACGAACCTAAGTCCGAAAATATGGACTGGTACATCCTCAAGGTGCAGAGCAACCGGGAGGATTCGATTCGCGACGGCCTATTGCGGCGGGTGGCGATTGCCGGTTTGGAGTTCTTTTTTGGCGACGTGATCGTGCCGATCGAGAAGGTTACCGAATTCAAGGGAGGAAAGAAACGGGTCCTGAAGCGCAAACTTTACCCGGGTTATCTCGTCGTCCACATGGAGATCAACGACGATACGTGGTTCCTGGTCCGCGAAACACCCGGAATCGGAGACTTTACCGGCGCCGCCGGGCATCCCACCCCGATGCTCGAGCATGAGGTCGCCCGGATCGTATCGAAGCAGGAAGAGAAGAGCGAGAAGGCGCCGAAGTTGAAGATTAGTGTTCGCCCGGGTGATCAGGTGAAGATTACCGAGGGAACCTTCGAGAATTTCGAGGGCGAGGTGGATACAATCGACGAGACCAACGGACGGGTGACCGTGATGATCAACATTTTCGGGCGGAGCACGCCCGTCGAACTGGAATACTGGCAAATCGAATCGGTGTAGGCGACCCATGGCAAAGCAGTTACAGGGCGAAGTGAAGTTTCAGGTACCCGGTGGTCAGGCCACGCCGGCCCCGCCGGTCGGCACCGCTCTGGGCCGGTTCGGGATCAACCTGGGACAGTTCGTACAGCAGTTCAACGATCGGACCAAGGACGCCGGCGGGATGCCGATTCCGGTGGTGGTTCGGGTGTATAGCGACCGCAGTTTCGATTTCATCACGAAGAGTGCTCCGGCGGCGGCGTTGTTGAAGCAGGCCGCCAGCATTGCCAAGGGTTCCGGCGTACCCAACAAAGAGAAGGTCGGCACGGTGACAATCGCCCAAATCGACGAGATCGTCAAGATCAAGATGGCCGACCTGAACGCCCGCGACGTGGAACACGCCCGGAAAATGATCGAGGGCACCGCCCGGAGTATGGGACTGGTAGTTGAGGAGTAGATGGTGAAACAATCGAAACGGATGAAGGCGCTGCACGAGAAGTCCTCGGACACGACGACCTTGCCTCTCGGCGAGGCGGTAGTGCTATTGAAAACTTTTGATAACACGAAATTCGATCAATCGGTCGAGGTCGCCATGCGGCTTGGGGTCGATCCCAAGCAGGCCGACCAGATCGTCCGCAGTTCGATCGTGTTGCCGCACGGTATCGGACGCACGTTGAAAGTGATAGTCTTCGCCAAGGGCGACAAGGTTGACGAGGCCACCGAGGCGGGCGCCGACGAAGTGGGCGGGCCGGAATTAGCCGAGAAGATCAAGGGTGGCTGGACCGAGTTTGACGTCTGCATTGCCGCGCCCGACATGATGGGAATCGTCGGCCCCCTGGGACGGATCCTCGGTCCCCGCGGCCTGATGCCTTCGCCGCGTGCCGGGACGGTAACCCCGGACGTGGGTAAGATGATCAAGGAATACAAGGCGGGCAAGGTGGAATTCCGCAACGATTCGGGCGGGAACGTCCACGCCGTGGTGGGAAAGCTGAGCTTCGACACGGAGAAGTTGACCGAAAACATTCGTGCATTCATCGACCGCGTTACCGCGATGAAGCCGGCCGCTGTCAAAGGTCAGTACATCAAGGGGATTGCCGTCAGTGCAACCATGAGCCCGAGCGTTCGGGTGCAGCCTGCGTAGTGCGAGAGTAATTTAGATGAGCAAATACGTCAAAAACCTGATAGCCGGCCACCTCCGCGAGCGTCTCGACGGTGTCAACGACGCGCTGCTGGTCAACGTGGTCGGTTTGGACGCGAACGCGAACAATCGCCTGCGATCGGATCTGCAAAGCAAGGATATCAACGTGATGGTGGTCAAGAACAGCCTCGCTGCTCGGGCCACTGAAGGTACGTTGCTTTACTCGATGTTCGACGGTCTTACCGGCACGGCGGCGGTCTGTTGGGGTGGGGAAGACATCGTCAGCCTGGCCAAGGAAGTGACTCGGCTGGCGAAGGAGGAAGAATACGAGGCCTTCGAGCCCCGGGGCGGCATGATGGACGGCGAGCCGCTCACTGCCGAGCAGGTTGTCGCGGTGAGCAAGTGGCCCACCCGCACGGAACAATTGAGCATCTTGCTCGGTCAAATCCTCAGCCCGGGAGCCAATCTGGCCGGTCAACTGATCGGACCGGGTGGCGCGCTGGCTAGTCAGATCGAACAACGGGGTGAGGAGGACGGGGAGAACGAGGACGGGAAGAACTAGGACGGGGAGAACGAGGACGGGGAGAACGAGGACGGCCAGGAAGGCCCCGGCCAGTAGCGTCGGCGGAGCGTCGGGTGACGCCCGAGCCCGGAGGTTTTCCGGGAAAACGAAACAAAATGACCCGAGAGTTTTGCAACGGCAGGCGGTAGCCCCCGAACTACGCCGCCGACGCACCAAGGTGAGAAAGGATAATGACTGCGATGGCAACCGACGAAGCGACCCGCGAATTCTCCCCGCAGGCCCAGGAATTGGGCGAGAAGATCGTGGGCTTGACCCTCAAAGAGGCCAAGGAACTTAGCGACTACCTGGAAGACGTACACGGGATCAAACCGGCCGCCGGTGGTGGCGTGATGATGGCCGCGCCGGAGGGCGGCGGCGATGCCGAGCCGGAGGTGCAGACCGAGTTCGACGTCGTTCTGGAGAGTTTTGGCGAGAAGAAGATCGGCGTGATCAAGGTGGTCCGGGCTGCGACCGCGTTGGGACTGAAAGAGGCCAAAGATTTGGTCGAAAGCGCTCCCACCAATGTCAAAGAGGGCCTCACCAAAGAAGACGCCGAGAAATTTAAGACCGAGCTAGAAGAAGCCGGCGCGACCGTATCGATCAAGTAGCGCGGTAACAACGAGGAACCGAACGCTTGTCTTTCAATCCGCTCCCTCACCAAGGGAAGGGTGAGTTGTGCGCGGGCGAAACCCGATTTGCTTGACGTTGATCGTTTCCCCAGACCCCCAAAGCTCCCGAGGTTCTTCGGTGCGTGTCGGTGTTTGCCCATCGCCGGTGTGCTGCGAAGACGGTCTTTGGTCCACCCCACGATCTCCTATCTCTTTTGGAGGGTAATCTCCTATGGCTACCACGGCTCAACGACGCTTGATGCCACACGAAATCCGCCGCTTCGGCAGCCTTCGGCCACATCACCCCACCCCAGATCTGACGACTATCCAGACGCTCAGCTACTCCAACTTCCTCCAGTACGAGGTGCCTTGGCAAAAGCGCAAGGACGAGGGGATCGAGAGTGTGCTGCGCGAGATCTTTCCGATCGAGAGTTACGATAAGACGTTGCGGCTGGAGTACGTCCGCTACGAGTTGGGTAAGCCGCGGTACGAGCCCGACGAGTGCCGCCAATTGAGGCTTACCTACGGACGCCCCTTCAAGGTCTGGCTGCGGCTGACCAAGGAAGAGCCCGTCGAAGAGGAGGTCTACCTCGGCGATGTGCCGATCATGCTCGGCGGCGGAGAGTTCATCATCAACGGGGCCGAACGTGTGGTCGTCAGCCAGTTACACCGCAGCCCCGGCGTCGATTTCGTGATGGAGCTCGAAGGCGTCGGAGAACGCCGGTTGCACAGTTGCCGGGTGATTCCCGAACGCGGAAGCTGGATCGAACTGAACATCACCCGCAAAGAAATGCTCACCGTCAGGATCGACCAGAGCGGCAAGTTCTCGATCATGACGTTGCTTCGGGCAATGGACCCTAAGTACGGCGAGAACGCAGACCTGTTGAAGGTCTTCTACGACACCGAGAAGGTGCGCGTCCGCGACGGCCGTAGCGTTGCTAAAATCGAAGGGAAGCTGGCCGTCTGTGACGTGGTTTATCCGGCCGGCAGCGAGCGGGCCGGCGAAATTATCGTCGAGTGCGGCCACAAGATCACCAAGAATCTCGCCGAGACGATCTGCACTTCCGGACTGACCGACGTCGAGGTGATGGAGGCCCCCAAGAACCCGCTGCTGATCAACGCGCTGGGCGACGACGCCACCGCCAGTCACGAAGAGGCCTTGCTGCGGATCTACCAGCGGTTGCGGCCCGGCAATCCGCCGCAGTTGGAGAAGGCTAAGTCTCTGTTCTCCGAGAAATTCTACGATACGAACCGCTATCGACTGGGACGCGTCGGCCGGTTTCGCATCAACCGCAAACTGGGACTCGACATCCCCGAGTCGGAAATGACGTTGCGCCCCGACGACCTGATCGCCGCGATCAAGTACCTGCTACTGCTGCACGCCAACGACCCCGACGCGGAAGTGGACGATATCGACCACTTGGGAAACCGGCGGCTGCGGACCATCGACGAGTTGGCTTGCGACGAGCTACGAAAGGGGTTCCTCAAGCTTCGCCGGACCGTGCAAGAACGGATGAGCCTGAAGGACATCGAGGACATGACGCCCCGAAGCCTGGTCAACCCCAAGAGCATCTCGGCGGCGATCGAATACTTCTTCGGCCGCGGCGAACTCTCCCAGGTGGTCGACCAGACCAACCCGTTGTCGATGCTCACTCACGAGCGGAGGCTCAGCGCCTTGGGCCCCGGCGGCTTGAACCGGAAACGCGCCGGATTCGAGGTCCGCGACGTACACATTTCGCACTACGGGCGGATCTGTCCGATCGAGACCCCCGAAGGAACCAACATCGGCCTGATCTCCAGTCTGGCGATTTACGCCGGCGTGGACGGCTACGGTTTTCTGATCACACCCTACCGGAAAGTCAAGAACTGCAAGCTAACCGACGACATCGAGTGGTTGCGCGCGGACCAGGAGCACGAGGCCTTTCTCGCTCCGGCCGACGCGCCGATCGAGAACGGGCGCCTCGCCGAGGAAACGCTGATCGCCCGGCACCACGGCGACTTCGCCATGATTCCGGCCAAAGACGTGGGGTACATCGACGTGGCACCGGCACAGATGGTCGGTGTCTCGGCCGGGTTGATTCCGTTTCTGGAACACGACGATGCGAACCGGGCCTTGATGGGATCGAACATGCAGCGTCAGGCCGTTCCGCTGTTGATTGCGGAGCCGCCGCTGGTAGCCACCGGGATGGAGCAGGAGGCCGCCCATAACTCCAGCATGCCCGTTCGCTCCCGCCGCAAGGGGACCGTCAACTACGTCGATGCCCTGAAGATCCAAGTCGGCAACGAGGTCTATCCACTGCGGAAGTTCGTGGGGCTGAACGAACGGACCTGCCAAAACCAGAAGCCGATCGTGCAACTCGGCGAAAAGGTCGAAAAGAATCAGGTGATCGCCGACGGCGCCGGCACCTTCATGGGTGAATTGGCCCTGGGACGCAACGTGCTGGTGGCCTTCATGGCCTGGGACGGGTTTAACTTCGAGGATGCCATCATCATCAGCGAGGAACTCGTTGTAAACGATACCTACACCTCGATCCACATCGAGGAGTTCGACATCGAAATCCGCGAAACCAAGCTCGGGCGCGAGGAATTCACCCGCGATATCCCCAACGTCAGTGAAAAAACGTTGCGGAACCTCGACGAAAGCGGGATCGTGTGGGTTGGCACTTGCGTCACCCCGGGCGATATCCTGGTGGGCAAGGTGTCGCCAAAGTCGAAGACCGAGTTGACGCCGGAAGAGAAGCTGCTACACGCGATCTTCGGCCGGGCCGGCGAAGACGTCAAGAACGATTCGCTGGAAGTGCCTTCCGGCGTCGAAGGGATCGTGATCGACACCCAGAAGTTCTCCCGCCGGATGAGCCTTTCCGAAGAGGAGCGCAAGGCCTTCGAGGCCGCCTTGAAGGACGCGGAGGCCGAGGGCAACGCTACGGTCGCCTCGACGTTCGGCGAGTTGATCGGGCAGATCGAAGAGGTTTTGAAGAAGAAGCTGACCGACGAGGACGGCAACCCCCTGGTCGAGGGCCAGGAACATCGCTATGTGGCCGAACAGGCTCGTCAGTTCAACGTCGAAGCGCTCGACATCCGCAGCCCCACGCGGAAGACCGAGGTCGAGAAGGTTCACAAGAACCTCTGGCCGGCCGTGGAGGACGCTATCGACGCCCGCGATCACAAACTGAATTCCATGAAGCGGGGCGACGAACTCCGTAGCGGCGTGTTGCAGATGGTGAAGGTCTACGTCGCCGCCAAGCGGGTGATTTCGGTTGGCGACAAGATGGCCGGCCGGCACGGTAACAAGGGGGTAATCGCCAAGATTCTCCCCAAGGAGGACATGCCACTGCTGGCCGACGGAACTCCCGTACAGATCCTCTTGAATCCGCTTGGTGTTCCCAGCCGAATGAACGTCGGCCAGATTCTGGAAACCCACCTCGGCTGGGCCGGGGCCACGTTGGGGTTCCAAGCGATCACTCCCGTGTTCGACGGTGCCGACGAACCGGCGATTCGAGAGGTTCTCAAAGAGGCGGGGCTACCCATTTCCGGCAAAGCCCAACTCTACGACGGCCGTACCGGCGAGCCGTTCGATCAACTCTGCACCGTCGGGCACATCTACATGATGAAGCTGCACCACCTCGTCGACGACAAGGTCCACGCCCGCAGCACGGGCCCCTACTCACTGATCACGCAGCAGCCCTTAGGCGGCAAGGCCCGCTTTGGAGGCCAGCGGTTCGGCGAAATGGAAGTTTGGGCTCTGGAGGCATACGGAGCAGCCTACATCCTGCAGGAGTTGCTGACCGTCAAGAGCGACGACGTCGAAGGGCGCACAAAGATCTACGAAGCGATGGTTAAGGGCGAGAACACGTTGGAGGCCGGCACACCCGCCAGTTTCGACGTGCTAACCAACGAAATCCGCGGCCTGGGGCTGAACATGCAATTGGAGAAAGCCCGCGTGTGACACAGGGAATTGTAAATTGGGAATTGTAAATTGCAAATTGCAAATTGACGAGAGGCGGCAGACCGATACGGTGGCGCCGCCTCACAAAGCCGCGACCGTCGGTCGCGCCCCATATTTTCACAACCAATTTTCAATTTGCAATTCCCAATTTTCAATTTGCAATTCCCAATTTTCAATTTGCAATTCCACCCCAATCCGACCAAAGTCCGTTCCACCGGATAAGGAGTGCCAACAGTGAGTATCGGCGAAACCACATACGATCGGATCAACGACTACGCGTCGGTTAAGATCAGTCTGGCCCGGCCGCACGATATCCGCAGTTGGTCGTTCGGCGAAGTCAAAAAGCCGGAAACGATCAACTACCGCACCTACCGTCCCGAGAAGGACGGGCTGTTCTGCGAGCGGATCTTCGGTCCCGAGAAGGACTGGGAGTGCTCCTGCGGCAAGTACCGCGGGATGAAATACAAGGGAATGATCTGCGACCGTTGCGGCGTGAAGATCACGCACAGCCGCGTCCGCCGCAAGCGGATGGGCCATATCGAACTGGCCGCGCCGGTGGTGCATATCTGGTTCTTCAAGGCCATGCCCAGCCGGCTTGGTGCGCTGCTGAACATGAAAACCACCAGCCTGGAGAAGGTGGTTTACTTCCAGGACTACGTGGTCACCGATCCGGGTGACACGCCGCTAAAACCGCAGCAACTGTTGACCGAGGAGGAATACCGCGAGGCACGCGCGCAATACTCCGAAGCCACCTTCGAGGCCGAGATGGGCGCCGAGGCCATCCGCAAGCTGCTGGTGGCCCTCGATCTGGTCGAGCTTTCGAGTAAGTTGCGCGTCGATCTGGCCGAAACCGGATCGAAGCAGAAGAAGAAGGACCTCACCAACCGGTTGAAGATCGTCGAGGCGATTCGCGACAGCGACAACCGCCCCGAATGGACGGTGCTCGACGTGATCCCGGTGATCCCCCCCGATTTGCGCCCGTTGGTATTGCTGGACTCGGGCAACTTTGCCACCAGCGACTTGAACGACCTCTATCGCCGGATCATCAATCGCAACAACCGGCTGAAGAAGCTGGTCGACCTGAACGCGCCGGAAGTTATCATCCGCAACGAGAAGCGGATGTTGCAGCAGTCGGTCGACTCGCTGTTCGACAACAACCGCTGTAAGCGTCCCGTGCTGGGGTCGAGCAACCGCCCGTTGAAGTCGTTGACGGATATGATCAAGGGCAAGCAAGGACGGTTCCGCGAGAACCTGCTCGGCAAGCGCGTCGACTACTCCGCCCGAAGCGTGATTGTCGTGGGTCCTCGCCTCCGCCTGCACCAGTGCGGCCTGCCCAAGAAGATTGCCCTGGAGCTTTACCAGCCGTTCATTATTC